>OJPM01000014.1_pt1 | contig 150072 bp, 121 predicted proteins | sample 1598471 | NCBI WGS metagenome assembly OJPM01 (sample SAMN03922484, study PRJEB24848) | human gut metagenome | isolation source: stool sample | host: Homo sapiens | place: Germany | collected 2011-05 | reverse complement strand
GAAATTCGGACATATCCATATCTTCCAAAGAGAACTCAACCCGAATCTTTTTCGAATCGACCTTGCCCTTGGAAAGCAAGACAACCGTCTCGACGTGCCTCGTCTGCGGGAACAGGTCTACCGGGCAGAACTTGGCGGCGCGCCAGCCGAGGCGGGTGAAGGCGGCGACGTCGCGGGCGAGGGTCTCGGGGTCGCAGCTGACGTAGACGACGCGGCGCGGCTTCATTTTGTTGACTGCCGCGATGCACTCCGGCGTACTGCCCGCGCGGGGCGGGTCAAGGAACACTACATCCGGGTGCAGGCCCTCCACGGCCGCGGCGGCCATCCATTCGGTGGCGTCGGCGCAGACAAAGCGGGCATTTGCAATTTTATTGCGGCGGGCATTGGCGGCGGCGTCCTTCACGGCGGCGGGGTTGCGCTCAACACCGATGACCTGTTTGACCAGCGGCGCAGCGCAGAGGCCAATCGTGCCGATGCCGCAGTAAGCGTCAATAACCGTCTCGCGGCCCGTCAGCTTGGCAAGCTCCAGCGCTTTCTTGTACAAAACCTCGGTCTGTGTGCGGTTGACCTGGTAAAAACTGCGGGACGAAATGGCAAACTGCGTGCCGCACAGCGTATCCAGCACAAAGCCGGGGCCGTAGAGCGTTTTCTCGCGGCTGCCCAGCACGGCGCTGGAGCGGGTTGGGTTGATATTCTGCACGATGCTGACGACCCAAGGCGCTTTTTTGCGCAGAGCCGTGCAGAAATTCTTGCTTCCGGGCAGGTCGGGGCCGGGCGTGACCAACGTGACCAGCACCTTACCGCTGCAGGAGCTGCGCAGCACGGTATGGCGCAAAAAGCCGGTGCCGCGGTCCTCATCGTAGGCGGTCCAGCGGCAGGCGCGGGCGGCGTCCAGCACGGCGGCGAGCGTCTTATTCAAAATTTCCTCCTGCAAAAGGCAGTCCGCGCCGGGCAGGACGCGGTGGGTGCCCTCGGCATACAGGCCGCAGACGAGTTTGCCTCGCTGGGTGGCAAAGCTGGCAATGGCCTTGTTGCGGTAGTGCAGCGGCTCGGCCATGCCCTGCACGGCCTTGACCGGGGCAAACCCGCCCAGCAGCTCCTGCAGGCGGGCCTGTTTTTTGGCAAGCTGTTCACGGTAGGGCAGCGCCAGCAGCGGGCAGCCACCGCATTTTTTCTCGTAATTGATACAGGTGTTGGGCATAGGAAACGGCCTTTCTCTTGCACATCGCTTGCAAGGCGTGCTACAATGGTAATAAGAGCAAATCCAAAATGGAGGTATTACTATGAATGTATTGTTGATCAACGGCAGTCCGCACAAAAACGGCTGCACCAACGCAGCCCTGACCGAGATGGCCAAAGTGCTGAACGAAGCGGGCATCGAGACGACGATTTTCCACATCGGCTCTGCGCCGGTGGGCGGCTGTGTGGGCTGCGGCGGCTGCAGCAAGGCGGGCAAATGCGTGTTCGGCGGCCCTGTAGCCGACGTGCTGCCGCTGGTCGAGAAGGCCGACGGCATCGTGTTCGGCGCGCCGGTCCACTACGCCACGGCGGCGGCCAGCATGCTGGGCTTTATGCACCGGCTGGCCATCAGCGGCGGCAAATACCTGCGCCACAAGCCCGCGGCTGTCGTGACAAGCGCCCGCCGCGCGGGCACGACGACGGCGCTGGAGGCCATGGAGAAGGTGCCGCAGTTCTTTGAGATGCCGCTCATCAGCTCTACCTACTGGCCGATGGTCCACGGCGGCAAGGCCGAGGAGGTTCTCTCCGACGAGGAGGGCCTGCAGATCATGCGCAACCTGGGCCGCAACATGGCGTGGATGCTCAGGTGCATCGAGGCCGGCAAGGCGGCGGGCATTGCGGCACCTGTGGCGGAGAATGACAAGCGGACGAATTTCATCCGGTAAATTTGGCAAATAAAACGGGAGGTCAGAGACCTCCGGCGGGCGGCAGGGCGTCAAGAAAATTCATTCTTGCCTTATCGCGTGTGTAGGGGCGACCATTGGTCGCCCGTCAGCTTACCGCAGCAACGCATTTTCTGGGGCAGTTTGCTTACAAGACAAACGGGCAGGGGCGAGCAATGCTCGCCCCTACAAGAGTTTTTCGACAGCCTGAGCCTCCCCTTACAGGGGAGGTGGTCGAGCGCAGCGATGACCGGAGGGGCTTTTGCCGCTTTGCCTTTACGCCAAACTCTTGCTCCGGCCCCCGTTGACGTCGTCCTCGGTCACAGCCTTGGTCGTTTTATCGGCGGTCTGGGCGTTTTCCGGGGCATGGCCGGTGGGCCAGACGTTCTGCAAAAGTGCGATGATCGGCTCATAATCCTGCGTGCGGGCAGCGGCCGTGACATAGATCGTCTCGCCGCAATCGTAGTCGATCTGGGCAAAGATCGTCTGGTAGCTGCCGCAGTCATAGCGCACTGCCGACACAGCGGCATCGGGTACGGTAAAGCCGATATCATACCGGACCGTGCCGGTCGTTTCCTCCAACTCCTGCCCCGACTGGGCAAGAAAATCCGTGTAGGTGTCGGTGGTCTGCAAAAGCACCACCGTGTAACTCAGCTGGTTGCCCGTGGTCAGCGACAGCGTGTCGCCCTGCGCCATGACGGGCTGCTCCCATTGGTTCTGGTCATAGACGACGGTCACGCCGTTGTCGCCGTCGCAGGTGGTGTAGTCCGGCTCGGTGCTTGTCACAAAGCTGTCGCCGCCGTAGAGGTAGAGCATCACATCCTGAAAGCTGCACCCGGTCAGGGTCAGGGCAGTCAGCGCGGCGAGGGCCGCAGCGGTCCATTTTTTCATAAGTCTGTTCCTTTTTATAATAGCATAATGGCATAAAAGCCCAGCGCTGACGCGGCCAGCACAAAGGCGTTCCAGCCAAGCACGGCAAAGACGCTGCCGAACGCGAGACCGGCCAGCACGTCGCTGATATAGTGTACGCCGGTCACGACGCGGGAAATCGCAATGAGAACGCCCAGCACGGCCAGCACCGCGCCGAGCGGCGGCAGCACGTACCACGCCGTCCCGGCAATGGCCGCCGCCGAAAAGCAGTGGCGGCTGGGCATGCTCTGGCCGGTCTTGTCCTTGGGGAAAAGCGGCGTAAAGCCCAGCGCCGTGTAGGGCCGCGGGCGGTCAATGAGCTTGCGCACCAGCGTGCCGACGACGAACGCCGACGCGGGCACGACGAGCGCGGGCCAAAGCTGTCCCATCCGGTGCCACGCCAGCCAGGCCAGCATACCCAGGTACAGCAGGTAGACGAGCGCCACGGCGCTGCGGCTGACGAGCCGCAGCGCCTTTTTGGCGGCTGGCCGTGCATTGAACCACCCGATGACGGCGCGATATTGCTCTGCGTTCATAGGGGCATCCTCCCGGAAATAATTGTACAGTATAAGAATAACATTCTGCAAAAGGCTTGTCAAACGGCGGGTGGAATGTTTATAATGTGTTTGCATGGTTGGCTGGAAAAGCCTTGTTTTCGCCCGAAGCATTTCGGATCACCGCAGGGCTCTCTCCCCCACGCAGAGGGGGCCAAGAAGGAAAACGGGAGGTTTGTCCCTTTGTTTGGTTTTGCAAATGGGCTGCTGGCGTTTCTGGCGCTGGCGGCTGTGCTTGATTTTCTGCCCGTGCTGCGGCACAGGCGCGCCCCTGCCGTCTGGTGGGGCGAGGAACGGCTGCTGTTCACCACGCGCTATGCGTCGGTGCGCCAAAAATACGGTGCATGGGCATTTTTGCTGGGCGTGATGGTGTATGAGTTCATCGTTGTGTTCAACAACAGCATGGCGCGGGAAAACTGGCCCTGGCTGCAGACGCGGGTCTCCCCCGTGCTGGACTGGGTCATGTATCTCTGCTTCGGCTTTAAGATCCTGCTGGGCACAAAGTACAATGGCCGCAGCATGGTCTGCGCCGGGCTGCTGTACTTTGTGGCGCGGTGGGTCTACTTCAACGGGCAGAACATCTGGTGGCTGGGGCTTTGCGTGGCCCTGCTGGCCGCCAAGGACGTGCCGCTGCGCCGTGTGATGAAGGCATTTCTGGCCTGCGGCGTGCCGACGCTGGCGCTGGTGGAGCTGCTGCACTTTGCGGGCATCATCGCGCCCGACGCGGCCAGTGAGCGCAACGGCAGCTACCGCCTGATGTTCGGCTACGGCCACCCCAACACCTTCGGCGGGGTGATGTTCGGCCTGCTGCTGGCGTGGGTGCTGCTGCGCCGCGCCAGGTTGACCTGGCCGGAACTGGCTGGCGTGGCCGCCGTGGGCGTGTTCCTGATGATCGGCCCCAAGTCCCGGTCCGCGGCGCTCTGCACATTTTTGCTCGTTTTGCTGCTGGCACTGGCAAAGCTGCGCACCCGCAGGGGGCTGCACCCGGGCAGCAGACCGCTGGCAGCGCTCTGCGCGGCCACGGTGCCGGTGCTGGCCGCGGTCAGCTACATTTTACCGCTGTTCGTTGTAAAAATCGGGCCGTGGGCCAACGACATCGGCCCCGGCTGGCTGAAGAAGCTCGACGATCTGCTGACCTGCCGCATCTCGCTGGCATGGGCGGCATACCGAGTGTTCGACATAAAAATTGCGGGCCAGATGCTCCCGGACTGGCCCGCGTTGGACAATATTTTTGTGTATCTGCTCTACCTGACCGGCCCCGTGATGGTCGCGCTGGTCTGCGCGCTGATGATGACGGCGCTGTACGGCTATGCTCGATGCGGGCAGTGGCAGGCCGTGGCCTGCCTTCTGGTCATGCTGGCCTATGGCTACATGGAGAGCCAGGTCACCCACCTGACCAGCGACCCCGCTCTGCTGCTGCTCTGCGGCGCGGTGTTTGCGCTGCCGCGGGAACAGTGGTTGGATGAATAAAAGGCAGCCGACGTAAAGCTCCGCGGGCGGATATGGAATCCGCCCCTACGGCGTGTGCGCGGGCGAGCAATGCCCGCCCCTGCAGCGTCCACAGCGTTTACTCCTCCGGGTAGGCGTCGGCGGAAATTTCCACGGTTTCCTCCTCCGAGGCGGCTTCGGCGCTGGCTTTGGCGGCAGTGATAAGCCCTGTCACCTCGCCGGACGGCTTTTGCAGTAAATATGCCCCCACGGCCTTAGCCTTGTAGACCAGCAGCACACAGTATGTGTCATGGTCGCCCGTAGAGAGCTGCGGACAGAGCACAGTCCACTTTTCCACGGTCTTGCCCTTGTAATCGCCCAGGTCAAGGCCGCTTTCCTGCACGATCTGGTTGAAGGCGGCAAAGCTGTCGTCCCACTTTTTGGGGATCTTCACTTTGTCCACCGCCGCACTGGCCAGGTCGGTGTCAAAGCCGTAGCCGGTAAAATAAGTCCCGATGTCCTGCGTGGTCTCGATGCCCGGCACCGCTGCGGCGGACGCCGTGACTGCCCCACCGGAAAAATGTACCGCCGCGGCCACCGTGCCGCACAGGCAGACGGCGCACAGAGCCAGCGCGCCCGCCTGCCGCAGACCGGGTTTTGTAACGGTAAATAAAAACATAAGCGCAGCCCCCTCACACATTGTCAATGCAATGTATGCGGGGGCTGCGCTTTTTATGTGTTCAGTGCGCGGCGGGTGGCGGGCGCATATTGAATGCGCCCCTACGACGAAACGCGGCACCCTGTCCGTAGGGGCGGATTCTATATCCGCCCGCAATGGCAACGGCCATACGCATTACTTATACTGCTGTTTCGGCGCGTACCACTGGAAAATGACCGCGTCGTTCTCGGCCTCGAGCTTCCGGGTGTCATGCTCGGGCAGGGCGGTCCACATGACCATCATGGCACCCAGGCGCGCGCAGAGACGCACGGCCCAGTTGCGCTTTTCGGGGCACCAGGCGATAAAATCAGGCCGCCCCAAAAAGTTGCCCAGGCAGTGGGAGAACACGAACGCGGGCACGGGATGCGCACCGGTCTTGCGGTAGCTCCGGTAGCTGTCGGCCAGCTGACCGCGCAGCAGACCGGGGGCCTGCCGCCGCACGATGCCCACGACGCGGGGGTCAAAGCTCTCGATGCAGTAGGGGCCGGGGTAGGTTTTCAGTTCGGCAATCGTTGCGCGGCAAAGCTCCTCCAGATAGGTTTGCTTGTACTCGCTGCGGCTCTTGATCTCGACGATCAGCGGCGTGTCGGGGTTGGCCTCGGCGACGGTGCGCAGCATATCGGCAAACAGAGGCGGGTGCTCGTCGCTGCCGGCCAGCGGCTGGGCCGAGAACTCCGCCCACGGCATATCGTGCACAAAGCCCTTGGCCGGGGTCATACGATCCAGCGTATCATCGTGGAAAACCACAAGCCGCCGGTCCGCGGTAAACTGTACATCCAACTCAATGCCGTAGCCGTTTTTGGCCGCCGCGGCAAAGGCGGGCAGGCTGTTCTCCGGCGGGCGCTGCTCCTTGCCGAAGAACCCGCGGTGTGCGCAGTTGCGGCCCAGAAACGGCGCACGCAGGGCGTCCCGCCGCTTGCCCGGCCAGACGGCGAACAGCGTCAGAACCACCAGAAGTAAGACAATGCAAAGCAGAATTTTCATAATCGCTCACGCTCCTGCCGTCATTGTACCGCGTACAGCGGCAAATTGCAACAGGTTTTGCAAAAAGGATGCACTTCCGTAAAGTTATATGGCAGGACCCGGATATAAGCAAACATTTTTTATAAAAATTTTAATTTTTTTCACAATTCTTCCACTCTTGCATTGTATTGTGGTAATATAGACGTATAAGGAGGGCATTCCTATGGCTAAAATTCTGATCGTGGATGATGAGCCGCGCATCCGGGACCTCATCCGCGAGCATCTGCAATACGCGGGCTTTACCTGTGAGGAGGCCGGCGACGGCACCGCCGCACTGAGCGTGCTGAGCCAGGGCGGCATTGATCTGGTAATTCTGGACATTATGATGCCGTTTATGGACGGTATGACCTGCCTGCGGGAGATGCGCACCCGCAAGATCATGACCCCCGTGATCATGCTGACCGCCCGCAGTGAGGAATACGACAAGCTGACCGGGCTGGAGAGCGGTGCCGATGACTATGTCGTCAAGCCGTTCTCCCCGCGGGAGCTGGTCGCCCGTGTCAAGGCCGTGCTGGCCCGCACGATGCCCAAGCCCGCCGAGGCCACCGGGAGCTATACCTTCGGCGATTTGTCCATCGACACGGCCAGCCACAGCGTAAAGGTGGCCGGGCAGGAGGCGTCGTTGACCCCGAAGGAGTTTGATCTGCTGGTTTTTCTGGTCAGCAACAAGGGCATTGCGCTGAGCCGCGAAAAGATCCTGCAAAAGGTCTGGAACTATGACTATTACGGCGAGGACCGCACCGTCGATACCCACGTCAAGATGCTGCGCGGCCATCTGGGTGCCTGCCGTAAGATGATCGTGACCGTGTGGGGCATCGGGTACAAGTTTGACCCGGACGCTGTATGAAAAAGGACGAAATAAAGCAAAAGCGCCCCTTTGCGCCCGGCATCCAATGGCAGCTGATGCTCTTTATCGGCGGCATCACGCTCTTTACGCTGCTGCTGGTGTGGGGGATCATCACCTACGCGCTGGAGCCGCAGTACAACCGCAACATTCGTGCCAAGCTGGACAGCAAGGCCGCCGCCATCACGGCGCTGATCGACCAGTCGGACGCGGAAATTTCAAGCCGCACCTATCAGGGGCTCTATCTGAACGATGAATTCTGGAGCGGCGTGAGCCAGACGTTCCGGGACAAAAAAATCAACGTTGACGGCAACTGCGTCGATTTCTCCGATTCAACGCTGCGCTGCCTTAAAGCCTACGAGAGCATGTACCCCTGCCTGCTGCATGAGAGCACCGGCGCGTTCGGCGGGGAGTTCGGCTACAATCTGGACACCCGCATTGCCATTCAGCTGCGGCAAAAGCTGTTTCAGGACGGCGCGCTGTACCAGATCGTAAAGATCGGCTCCTCGATGCAGATGTGCGTCGGGCGGCTCTCCGCCGACGGGCAGTACGGTGTTATCGTCTCGGCAAGTCTGGCGCAGATCACGACGGCTGCCGAGGTCCTGCGCGCGATCCTTGGGCCTGTCGCGTTGATCCTGCTGGTGCTGGACCTGCTGCTGGCGATGCTGTTCAGCCGCTGGTTCACGAACCCGATCCGCAAGCTGTCCAACGGCGCGCAGGAGATCGCCTCCGGCAACTACGATGTGCAGATAAAGGTCGAACGCCACGACGAGATCGGACGTCTGGCCGAGGACTTCAACCACATGGCTGCCGAGGTCAAGCGCAGCGCCCAGCTCGAAAAGGACATTCTGGCGAACGTCAGCCACGACCTGCGCACCCCGCTGACCCTGATAAAGGGCTACGCCGAGACCGTGCGCGACCTGACCGGCAGCGACGACGCCAAGCGTACCGAGCAGTGCAACATCATTGTCGATGAGACGAATCGGCTTTCCACGCTCGTCAACAGCGTGATGGAGCTGAGTAAAGTGCAGAGCGGTGCGGAAAGGCCGAATCTTGTTGACTTTGACATGAGCGACCTCTGCTTTGAGGTCGCGGGCCGCTACGACGCACTGTGCGACAAAAATCACTGGCAGCTTGATTTGCAGGCCAACGAGCCCTGCCCGGTCAGCGCCGACCCAGCCATGATGGAGCGGGTCATGCACAACCTGCTGGGCAATGCGTTCCACCACATCGGCGCGGACGGTGTCGTTGTGCTGCGGGCCATCCCGCAGGAGAAGGGCTGCCGCATTGAAATCGAGGATCACGGCCCCGGTATCCCGCCGGAGGATCTGCCTTACATTTTTGACCGCTACTATCGTGCGCGGCAGGACAGCGGGCGTACCGGCACCGGCTTGGGCCTGTCCATCACGAAGGCAATTTTACAGCAGCACGGCTTCGCCTTCGGCGTTGACAGCGCCGTTGGCCGCGGCTCGACCTTCTGGTTTGAGATGAAGGATACGCGGAAATAGCAACCCTGCTGCCGCGTAGGGGCTGGGCATGCCCGGCCCGAAGCCTTCCCGCAAGTGCCCGTTTACCGTACACGTCAGGGCCGGACATGTCCGGCCCCTACAAACCTACCTAAAGGGAGTACGCTATGGAAAACCTAAACACACAAATGGACGAACAGCTGAAAAACCGCGTTGCGGAGCTGAACCGCACCAACGACGAAAACCGCGACGGCAGGCTGGACGCCGCCGACCTGAAGGCGCAGCTCAACCGCATTGAGGCCCAGCTGGAATTACAGGATCAGCAGAACCGCGGCATCATTGCCAACCAGCGCAAGCGCATGGTGCTGAGCGTCGTGCTCTGCGTGATCATTCTGGCGGCGCTGGCGTTCTTCAGCTGGCGGATGAACGAGGCCTACGTCAACGTTATGGACGCCTGCAACCGCGTGAACGATCTGGCCGACACCGTCCAGACCAGTCTGGACACACTGGATCAGGCCCAGCTGGACAGCATGATGCAGGATCTGCCGGAAATCACCGCACAGCTGAAAAAGGTCGATGTTGACGCCCTGAACAAGGTCCTGACCGAGCTTCCCGCCCTGATGGACACCGTCAACAGCCTGCAGACCCAGGTACAGAACATCTCGAACTGGTTCAGCAGCTTAGGGTCGGTGTTTGGACGGTAAAGGTAAATAAAAATAAGAAAGCCTTCCCCCTTGGGGGAAGGTGCCCGAGGCTCTGACCGAGGGCGAATGAGGGGCAGCCTTCCGGCTGCGGCCCGGTTACGGGTTGCAGCGGAAGGCTGCCCCTCATCCGTCCGCTGCGCGGACAGCTTCCCCCGCGGGGGAAGCCTTTTGGGTTGCGGCCTTATGGTAATACGCCCACCGCGGCGAGCCATCCTCAGTGTAGATCCTCCCGCACCTCACAAACCCGCTCTTTTCCAGCGCGCGCTGCATGTAGACGTTATCGGCGTGGGTGTCGGCACGCACAGGCAGGCCCTGCCGCAGGCACCAGTCAATACAGAACTGCCCGATGCCGCGCACCCGCCCTGCCGACGCCATCCGGTGGATCGTTGCGTAGGGCAGGTCTTCGGGCCAGGCACCGTCCTCCATGATGCGATAGGTCGGCTCGTCGCCGGGAATCAGGCAGAACACGGCCTGTATGGCCCCCTCCCCCATCACCACAAAGCAGACGCCGCGCTCGATCTCGGCGGCCAGGCGCGCCGCGCCGGGGTAGCTGTCCGGCCACTGGTGCGGGTTGCCATGGGTGCGCATGAACGCCCGCGCGTTGTCAAAAATCTGCAAAAGCGTCGGCAGGTCCGCCGCCGCGGCCCTGCGTACTGTCAGCTTCATAACCATCCTCTCCCTTTGGTAAAAAAGTATACCACAACCGCCGCGGGCGGGCAATACGCCCTTGCATCTCCACCGATGTTGTGGTACACTATAGCTGCAAAAAAGTTAGACAAGTCAAACTTTCAAAGTGAAAGAGGATTGTAGATATGACACTGGCGGATTTGAAAATCGGGCAGGATGCTGTACTGCGTACCATCGGTGGCCAGGGCGAGCTGCGCCACCACCTGCTGGACATGGGCCTGACCCCCGGCACCGAGGTCACCCTGCGCAAGGTCGCGCCGATGGGCGACCCCATCGAGGTCGAGCTGCGCGGCTATGAGCTGACGCTGCGGCTGGACGACGCGGCGAAAATCGAAGTGGAGAACGTCCACGAGACGGACCGCGCCGCCCGCAGCGAGGAGCGCCACACTGCGGTGCCCCACCCCGGCGTGGGCGAGCTGCGCAAGGCCCCCAGCTACCATGACCGCAAGAGCGGGGCCGAAATTCCCAAAGGTCAGCCGCTCCGGTTCGCGCTGGCAGGCAACCAGAACTGCGGCAAGACGACGCTTTTTAACCAGCTGACCGGTTCCAACCAGCACGTCGGCAACTTCCCGGGTGTGACGGTGGACCGCAAGGACGGCGTCATCCGCGGCCATGCCGAGGCTACCGTCACCGACCTGCCGGGCATCTACAGCCTGTCCCCCTATTCCAGTGAGGAGATCGTCACCCGCGATTTTCTGCTCAACACGCACCCGGACGGCATCATCAACATTGTGGATGCGTCCAACATCGAGCGCAATCTGTACTTAACGATGCAGCTCATGGAGCTGAACATTCCGCTGGTTTTGGCGCTGAACATGATGGATGAGGTCCGCGCCAACGGCGGCACCATCATGGTCAACGAGCTGGAGGAGCTGCTCGGCGTGCCGGTTGTGCCAATTTCCGCCGCCAAGAATGAGGGCATCGACGAGCTGGTCGAGCACGCCCTGCATGTGGCCCGCCACCGCGAGACGCCGGGCCGCATTGACTTCTGCGACGCCGGGGACGGTGCGGGCGGTGCGGTGCACCGCTGTGTACACGCCGTAAGCCATCTGATCGAGGATCACGCTGCCCGCACCGGGCTGCCGCTGCGTTTTGCCGCAACAAAGCTGGTCGAGGGCGATACGCTGATCGAATCCGCGCTGGACCTCGATGCGAACGAGACCGAGCTGCTCGGTCACACGATTGCCGAGCTGGAAAGTGAGACGGGTCTGGACCGCGAGGCAGCGCTGGCGGATATGCGGTTCAACTTTATTGAACGCCTCTGCGACAAAACCGTTGTGCGCCCCGGCGAAAGCCGCGAGCACAAGCGCAGTGTGGCCATTGACCGCATCCTGACCGGCAAATACACCGCCCTGCCCTGCTTTATCGGCATTATGGCGCTGGTATTCTGGCTGACGTTCGGTGTCATCGGCGCGGGCCTGTCCGACCTGCTGACACTGGGCATTGACGCGCTCACCAACCTGACCGACCACGCACTGACGGTCTACGGCATCAACCCCGTTGTGCACAGCCTTGTTATTGACGGCATCTTTGCGGGCGTGGGCAGCGTGCTGAGCTTCCTGCCGACCATCGTCACGCTGTTCTTTTTCCTGTCGATTCTGGAGGACACCGGCTATATGGCGCGTGTAGCCTTCGTCATGGATCAGCTGCTGCGCCGCATCGGACTTTCGGGCCGCAGCTTTGTGCCCATGCTCATCGGCTTCGGCTGCTCGGTGCCCGCCATCATGGCCACCCGCACGTTGTCCAGTGACCGTGACCGCAAAATGACGATCCTGCTCACCCCGTTCATGAGCTGCTCGGCCAAGCTGCCGATCTATGCCCTGTTCACGACGGCGTTCTTCCCCCGGCAGTGGCGTGCCGTCGTGATGATCGGGTTGTACATCACGGGCATCCTGTGCGGCATCCTGTACGCGGTCCTGCTGAAATTCACCAAGTACAAGGGCGAGCCTGTCCCCTTCGTCATGGAGCTGCCCAACTACCGTTTTCCCTCGGCGCGCAGTGTCTGCCAGCTGATTTGGGAGAAGGCCCGCGACTTTTTGCAGAAGGCCTTCACCATTATCTTTGTGGCAACGGTGCTGATCTGGTTCCTGCAGACCTTTGACATGCGTCTGAACGTGGCCGCTTCGGCGGACAAGAGCCTGCTGGCGGCCATCGGCAGTTTTATTGCTCCCCTGTTCAGGCCGCTGGGCTTTGGCGACTGGCGCGTTTCCACCGCGCTGATCACCGGCTTTACGGCCAAGGAGAGCGTTGTCTCTACGCTGACGGTCCTTCTGGGCGGGGACACCGCCGCACTGACCACGCTGTTTACCCCGTTCACGGCCATCGTGTTTCTGGTGTTTACCCTGCTGTACACGCCCTGCGTGGCCGCGATTGCTGCCGTCAAGCGTGAGCTGGGCGGTGCCCGCGCCGCAGCAGGCGTCGTTTTGATGCAATGCGGTATTGCATGGATCGTGGCATTTGTGGTACACTGTGTAGGAACGGTGTTCGGCCTGGTGTGAATCGCGCCGGAAAGCACCCCTACAGATACGTATGAGGTGGTATACGATATGGCAAGTGTTATCGTTGTTATGATTATTTTTGTGCTGCTGGCGCTGGCGATCCTGTTCATCTGCCAGAACGGCGGCTGGCAGGGCGGCTGCGGCGGCAACTGTGCCGGCTGCCACAGCAAATGCGCCGAAGCGGAAAAGAAGCTGAAGAAATAACTCTTACCTCCCTCTGCGAGGGAGGTGGCCAGGAATTTTGCTCCCCTTTTGCAAGGGGAGCTTTTTTCTTGTCCTGCTGTTGCACAAATGCACAAAAACGGGTATACTTATAAATAAGTATAATTTCAGGGAGGCATTGCCCATGAAAGCTGATAAATACCGCTTCGACGGCGCCCGCACCTGTGATCTGCGGGCGCTCTCCTGCGACGGCAAAGAGGATGCAACGGACATAGGCGAAATTCTGGCCAAAACTGCCGAGAATCTGCAAAAGATGGCCGCATTGGAGGCTGAACGCTGATGCCGCCCATCCGTGTTTTACAGGTCATGCCCGCCATGGACGCCGGCGGCATGGAGACCTTTGTCATGAACGTCTACCGCACGATCGACCGGGAGAAGGTCCAGTTCGATTTTCTCTATCATTACGATAAGCCGTGCTTTTTTGACGATGAAATCCGTGCGCTGGGCGGGCGCATCTTCAAGCTGACCGTCCGGCAGGACAACAACCTGCCCCGCTACCTGCGTGAATTGCGGGCGCTGTTTGCCGCCCACCCAGAATGGCGCATCATCCACGGCCATTACAGCGGGTTTGGCATGTTCTACAACCCCGCGGCGCGGCGCGCGGGTATCCCCGTGCGGTGCGGCCACAGCCACAATACCGCGTATGAACGCAATTTTGTGGGGCGGCTCGATCATTTTATGAGCAGCTTTTTCAACATCGGCCTGACGGACCGCTTTGCGTGCAGTGAGAAGGCCGGGCAGATGCTTTTTGGCAAGCATCCGTTCACCGTCGTGCCCAACGGCATCGACACGGCGCGGTTTGCCGCCCGCGACCCGCAGCGCCGTGCGCTTTTGCGCGGTGAGCTGGGTGTGACCGATCAGGAAATCCTGTTCGGCCATGTGGGGCGGTTCTCCGACCAGAAGAACCACCCGGGACTGCTCAAAATTTTTGCCGCCGTGCGCACCCGCCTGCCCAAGGCACGGCTGGTGCTGCTGGGCGGCGGCGACCCCGCCTACGTGGAAAAAATGCAGGCGCTGGCCGCCGAGCTCGGCCTTGGCGACAGTGTGATCTTTGCCGGCGTGCGCAGCAACATCCAGAGCTTTTACGACGCGATGGACGCCTTTTTGCTGCCCAGCCTTTTCGAGGGTCTGCCCGTCGTGCTGGTGGAGGCGCAGACCGCGGGTCTGCCCTGCTTTGTGGCCGACACGGTGGACCGCGGCGCGGCGTTCAGCGACAAGGTAAAATTCCTGCCGCTGAACGACACCGCCGCGTGGGCAAACACCATTGCGGCGGCCTCCTTCCGCCGCGACCCGCAGGCGCGGGAGAAGGCCATTAAGGCCGGATATGACATCCACACGAGCGCCGAGGTCCTGCAAGCCTTTTACCTGCGCCGTTATGCCGAGGTGACGCCATGAAGCCCTGTGAGATCGCAGTCATCGTACCTGTACATAATGCGGCGGCGTTCCTGACCGCCTGCACCGACGCGATTGCTGCCCAGAAATTTGACGGCTTCCGGTGCATTCTGGTGGAAGACGGTTCCACCGACGACTCCCCCGCGCTCTGCGATGCCATCGCGGCGGGCGACCAGCGCTTTGTGGCGCTGCACCAGACCAACAGCGGTGTCTGCGCGGCCCGCACGGCGGGTGTGCGCGAGGGGCGGACGCTGGGGGCCAAATGGTTTGCGTTCTGCGACGCGGACGATTTGTACCACCCTGAGTTTCTGGACACGCTGTATGCGGCGGTGACGAACAGCGGGCTGCCGCTGGCCTGCTGCCGGTACGATACCTTTACCGACATTGTACCCGCCGACGCGCCTGCGCCCTGCAACAGCAAGATCCTGCGAAGCCCCGCCCATCTGGACGCGCTGCTGCATGACCACGCCGTGGATTACGGCCTGTGGAACAAGCTGTTCTCCGCCGACCTGCTGACCGAGGAGATGCTCGACAACGGGCTGGCCTATAACGAGGATCTATTGGCGAACTGGCGTGCATTTTTAGCCGCTCCGGGGTGTGCGTTCTGCGATTTTGCAGGCTATCACTACCGCCAGCACGCGGCCAGCGCCAGCCATCGCGCCCTGCCGCCGCAGAGCATCGACGACCAGCGCCGCGCCGCTGCAGAGATCCGCGCCACGGCCCCTGTCGAAATGCAGCAGAGCGTGAACGCCTTTTACTATGAAAAGCTCGTCTATCTGGCCAGCATGATCCTGCGCCGTGCCAACGCCGCAGACTACCGCGTCCAGCTGAACGAGCTGAAGATCGGCATTGCCGCGGGGGCCGACGACCCGCAGCTGGGGCGCAATCCGCTGCTGCCACGAAGCATCCGGCTTTCGGCCTGGCTGACGCTGCACATGCCGCGGCTCTGGCAGTGGGCGTGCCGAAATTTCTTGAAGGACCGACAATAATGCGCATTTTACTTGTACTGGACCGGGTGGAGAACCCCGCCAGCGCCAACGCCCTGATGGGCTTTCGGCTGGCGGAGCAGCTGCTCCGCCGCGACCATACCGTACATATTTTGACCCTCTGGGACGGCCTGCACACCCCGCCCGCCCCGCCGGAGGGGGCCATGCAGCACCTGCTGGCCTTTGCCGACGAGCGCCAGATGAACGAGGCGTTGGAAAACGGCCAAAAGGGCGGCACGCCGGTGCCGCTGCGGCTGGCCCGGCTGGCTGCACACCCCGCGGCAGCAGCGGCGGCGTTCCGCCAGCTGGTGCTGAAGCAGCCCCGCCGCACCGTGGACAGTCGGCGGGAAATCGAGCGGCTGGACGCGGAATTTCACTTTGACGCAGTCTGTGCCGTCTGTGCGCCCTACCGCACGGCGTTTGCGCTGGAAGCTGCCGCCATCCGCGGGAAGAAATTTTTGTGGCAGCTGGACCCCTATGCCTCCAACCGGGACTACACAGCCCCGGGCGGCTTTGCGCGGGAGGGGCAGCTGCTGGACGCGCTGGACGGGACCTTCGTCACGCCGCAGGCCCTGCCCGACTACGCCGACGGCGCACCGCTGGCCCCGTGGCGGGAAAAGGTACACGTTCTGGGCTTTCCAACGCTGCTGCCGCGGGTCATAGAGCCAGTGGAACACGACGATATACAGTGTGTTTTCTGCGGCAGCCTGCACCCCGTCATGCGGGAGCCCGGCTTTGCGCTGGCGCTGTTCCGCGCACTGCACGACGACGCTGTAACATTAACGATGGCGGGCGGCGGCTGGGAGCGCTTTGAAGCCGAAGCCGACGAGACAGCCCGTGTTCTGGGTGCAAAATTTGTGCGCCCCGGCCTTCTGCCGCCCGACGAGGCCGCCGCGCTGGAAAACCGCGCCGACGTGCTCGTCAGTCTGGGCAACACCTATGACAACCAGATGCCCAGCAAGCTGTTTGGCTATTTTGCCACCGGCAAGCCGGTACTGCATCTGGCTGTGAGCGAGAACGACCCCACCCTGCCCTATCTGGCGCGCTACCCGCTGGCGCTGGTTCTGCACCGGAAGGACGGCGTCACGCCGGGCACCGTGTCAAAGCTGCACAGCTGGCTGCACAATGTACAGGGTCATGCCCTTCCCTTTGCCCAGACGGCAAGGCTCTACCCCGAGTTCACCCCGGAGAAGGTCGCGGAGGAGTTTTTAAAGTGGTTGTGAGCGGTCAGCTGCGTGACAGCCACAGACCATCAAAAAATTGCTCTGTAGGGGCGAACAGTGTTCGCCCGTGCCCGTTTGCCGCGTGAGAAACCATCCCGAAAGAGCGCTGCTGCGTCAGGTTGGCGGGCGAACAATGTTCGCCCCTACAAGCTCGATCCGGCAAAGTCAGCGTGCCAACCGGAAATAAAGGAGTCCCTATGCACATTCTTTGGCTTGTCAGAACCACCCTGCCGCAGGCGGCGGCTGCCTGCGGGCTGGCCGGAGCCAGCGATGTCAGCGGCAGCTGGCTGACCGGGCAGCTGGCCGCGCTGCGCGCCTGCCCCGATCTGCACCTGACCGTGCTCAGCGTGGGCAAAGAGGATGCCGACGGCACCGCGGACGGCGTGCATTACCGCGTCGTGCGCGACACTGCCGCCTTTGCGCCGCTTTTGCAGGCCGAGCGCCCCGACCTTGTGCATATATGGGGCACCGAGTTTGACCCCGCCGCCGTCATGGCCGACGCTGCCCGCGCATCAGGCTTGCCCGTGCTGTTCAGCGTACAGGGCGTTATGCGGGACTGCGCCGCGCACCTCTGCGACGGCGTGCCCGAAAAATACCGCCGTTCCGGTGCGCTGTGGCACGCCATTGATAAAATCATTCCCGGCGAGCTGCTCGACAATATGCAGGCGAGCTTTGACGCACTGGCCGCAAAGGAGGCCGCAGCGCTGGCCGATGCCCGCTATGTGACGGGCCGCACGGCGTTTGACCGCGCCGCCTGCGCCGCGCTGGCCCCCCACGCCCGCTACTACCCCTGCAACGAGACACTGCGTCCGCTGTTTTATACGGGTACGCTGTGGCATGCGCGGGACTTTGCCGCCGCGCCGGTGCTGCTGCTGCCCCAGGGCAACTACCCGCTGAAAAACCTGCACACCGTCATCAAGGCGCTGCCTGCCTTGCTGGCCGAGTACGGTGACGCCGAGCTGCGCATTGCGGGCTGGCCGCCGCTGGACAAGGGCCCGCTGCTGCGCCCGGTCATTGACCGAATGTTCCCCTACAAGCTCTACTGCAAGCGGCTGGCCGCACAGCTGGGCGTGACGGAGCACATCCGCTACACCGGGCCGCTGGATGCCGCAGCCATGCGGCAGGCGTATTTGGAGGCAGACGTCTTTTTGCTGCCGTCCGGCTGCGAGAACAGCCCCAACAGCTTAGGGGAGGCCATGCTGCTGGGCCTGCCCTGCGTCGCCAGCGCCGTGGGCGGTATTCCTTCGATGCTGGCGAACGGCACCGAGGGTCTTTTGTACGGCGATGCGCTGGACGCCGACGCGCTGGCCCGCGCCGTTTTGCAGGTGCTGCACAGCCCCGACGGCGGTACGGCCATGGGCCGGGCGGCCCGTGCCCGCGCACTGCAGACCCATGATGCGGCCCGCAACGCCGCTGATTTACTGCACATCTACGAAAGCATTTTGCAGGAGGAGCACCCGTGAGCATTTCCGTCATCATCCCCTGCTACAGGGCCGCGGCCACGCTGCGCCGCGCGGTGGACAGCGCCCTGACCGGTGCGCCCGCCGATTTGGAGGTCCTGCTCGTCGACGACGGCAGCCCCGACGATACGGGCGCCCTCTGTGACGAATTGGCAGCCGCTGACCCGCGCGTCAGGGCACTGCATCGTGCAAACGGCGGCGCGGGTGCGGCCCGCAATACCGGGCTGGACGCCGCGCACGGGGACTGGGTGCTGTTTTTGGATGCCGACGATGCGCTTTTACCCGGTCTGTGGGCCGCGCTGGACGCCCTGACCACCGACGCCGACATGATTTTGTTCGGCCTTACGCGGGAAAGCGGCGGTGCGGTCAAGCCCACCGACTACTTGCCCGCGGGGTTCTGCCCGGACTTACAGGCTCTCGGCAGTGCGCTCTCCCCCCTGCTGTTTGACACGGGGCTGCTGGCCGCGCCCTACCCCAAGCTGTTCCGCCGCGCGGCCATCGGGGCGGTGCGGTTTGATGCGCGCCTTGCCATCAACGAGGACGTGCTGTTTAACATACAATTTTTACAGAATACCTCTGCCATTTATTGTCTGGATGGTGTATACTATAAGCAGTATGATACCGAGGCCGGCAGTCTGTCCCGCCGCCTGCGGGGGGACTTGCTGGACGCCGAGCGCGTGACTCGCCCGGCGCTGGCCGATTTGCTGCAGCAAAACGGCATCGAACCGGCCCCCTATGAGGCCGCGAGCCGTCTGCGGGCCTGCCTGAACCAGTACGGCCTGCTGACCGGCTGTAAGGGCACGCTGTCCTATGCAGAGCGCCGTGCGCTGTTTGCTGAAATTTTAGCCGACCCCGCCGCCCGCAAAGCCCTGCGGGAACGCCTGCGGAATGACCCGAACAGGCTTCTGGCCGTGCCGTACCGCATTGGCGTGGCGTGCAATTGGCCGGGGCTGCTGGCGGGGTATACGATGGCGAAGCAACGGCTGCTGTAATGCGGGCGGATATGGAATCCGCCCCTACGAATGCCTCCGCGTAGGGGCCGGACATGTCCGGCCCTCCACCTCGCCAAAACGACCATCTCCGCTGTGCTGCGGGCCGGGCATGCCCGGCCCCTACAAAGTTGCTTTAGAAGGAAAAGCCTATGTCCGACCATCCCAAAATCAGCATAATCTCCACAGTCTACAACACGGGGCCGTACCTGCGCCCGGCTGTGGAGAGCATTCTGGCCCAGACGTTCACCGACTTTGAGCTGTTGCTCGTCGATGACGGCAGCCACGACGGCTCCGCTGCGGTCTGCGACGCGCTGGCACAGGAGGATGCCCGCATCCGGGTGTTCCACCAGCCGAACGGCGGCCCGGCCCACGCCCGCAACACCGGGCTGGACAACGCCCGCGGCGACTACATCGGCATGGTCGATTCCGATGATTTGATAGAACCGACCATGTTTGCAACGCTGTACAGCGCCGTGCAGGTCGATGGCGTGCGGCTGGCCGCCTGCGCGGGCGACTGCATCGACGCCGACGGCAAAAAAATCGAAGGCCGCATGGTCACGCTCCGTCAGGGCGGCGTGCGCGATGCGCAGGAGCTTTTGCTTGAGGCGTTCCAGACCGGCAGCTTTTACGGACCTTTAAGCTGGAACAAGCTGTTCGACGCGCGGTTGTTTAAGGAAAAGGGCATTCATTACGATGAGACGATGCTTTTCGGTGACGATGCCAGCGTGCTGCACCGTGTATTTGAGGGTGAGCGCTGCAACTGCCTGACCGATGTGCTTTACCATTACCGCACCCGCGCCGGGCAGATCACAACGGCGGGCTTTCCGCCGCGCAAGACCGACGACCTGCGGATGTACTGGGAGTGGCTGCAATACTTCTCGGCCCGTCCCGGGCGTGAGGAGTACTACGACTGGGCCGTCGTGCGGTACTGGAAGATCTTTTACCAGTTCTGGTGCCAGTCCGATGCGGCGGGCAACCTGCCCGAGGTCAGACCAAAGTTTATGGCGCACAAAAAGCATTTGGATGCCATTTTACCCGACATACTGGCAAGCAAATACCTGCCGCTGGGCGAGAAGCTGCGGGCTGCCGCGTTCTGCGCCAGCCCCACGCTGACCTACGGCGCGGCGGCTGCCTGGGGACGCCTGCATACGAGGAAGGGGAAATAAATTATGGAACATATCGCGATCAGTGTAATCGTGCCGATCTACAACACGAAGCCCTACCTGGCCGAGTGCATCGAGAGCATTCTGGCCCAGAAGATCAATGTGCCCATCGAGGTGCTTCTCATCGACGACGGCTCCACCGACGGCTGCGGAGAGGTCTGCGACAAGTACGCTGCCCGTGATGAGCGCGTGCGGGTCATCCATCAGGAGAACCAGGGCCTGTCCGCCGCCCGCAACGCCGGCATCGACGCCGCCAAGGGCCGCTATTATTCCTTTATTGACTCCGATGATGTCGTTCTGCCGCGCTTTTTGCAGACGCTGTACGACGCCTGCGAGGAGCACGACGCCTATATGTCCCTCTGCTCTGTCGAGGACGTGCAGGAGGACGGCAAGAGCTGCGACCCGGCCTACTTCACACGCCCCACGCAGGAGGGTGTTTTTTGCGGCAAGGACCTGCTGAACGAGTTTTACACCCCCTACGGCACGGTCTACACCGTCGCGTGGAACAAGATGTACCGCGCCGAGGTCTGGAAACTGCTGCATTACCCCGAGGGCCGCCTGCATGAGGATGACTTCGTCGCACACCGCCTGTTCTGGCGCTGCGACAAGGTCGTCTGCATCGACAAGCCGCTCTATCACTACCGCCTGCGCAACGGCAGCATCTGCCGCACGAACATACGCCCGGAGGCGTTCGACGCCGTGGACGGTCTGGCGGACCGCTATCGCTTTTATGTTGAGAACCACGCGGACCGCGCGGTCATCGACGCGGCCTATGCGGCCTGCTGGCGGCGGTATCTGTTCCTCTGCGCGAAGGTGCGCCAGTACCCGACGCCCGAGCTGGTCAAGGCCATCAGCAAGGAGCAGTTTTTGATGCAGGGGCTCATCAGCTACCTGCCCAACTGCCGCAACATGAAGATGACCGAGAAGCTGAGCGCCGCCCGCTGGTCGATGATGAGCGCACAGAGTTTGTGCCCGATCAAATAAGTCCATTGCTCTGTAGGGGCCGGACATGTCCGGCCCGCAGCCTGCCCAAAAGCGCCCTCTGACGTGAAGCCGCGGGCCGGGCATGCCCGGCCCCTACGTGCGCGGCGGTATTTTTGTTCAAAATCCACATTCTAAGGAGCCCACATTGGCGTTATTGAAGCTAGACAAGGAAAGACGTCCCCGCGTGCTGCTGGTGCCGCCGCCGGATCTGCCGGTCCCCGCGGTGCAGGGCGGCGCGGTGGAGACGCTGCTGACCCACCTGATCCGCGAGAACGAGAAGCAGGGGCAGCTTGATTTGCTGTGCGCCAGTGTCACCGACGATGCCGCCCGCCGCGCCGCCGAGGGCTGGCAGCATACGAAGATGCTCTACATCAACCGCCCGGGCGGCCACCGCCGCTACTGGCCGATGGTCTTTCTGGAGCGGTGCGCCGGGATCGCCGCGCCCTATGACCCGTGGTACCAGAAGGTTCAGCTCTCACTGGCACTGGAGCTGCCACCGCCCGACCTGATCGTGGCCGAGGGCGGAAACCTGACCCAGTGCAGCGCCATCAGCCGCATGTTTGGCCGCAAACGCTGTCTGGCGCACCTGCACGGCCAAACGACCTGCACCCCCGTGATGGACGACATCTACGGCGGCGTGCTGGCGCTGAGCGATTTTATCCGCGAGGATTACCTGCAATCCAGCACCCTTGACCCGCAGCGGGCCTACATTCTGCACAACTGCATTGACACGGCCCGTTTCTGTCCCGGCCCGGCATCCAAAACGTTGCGCACGCAGCTCGGCTTTACCGACGAGGATTTCGTCGTGCTCTACTGTGGGCGGCTCGACCCGGACAAGGGCATCCATAAGCTGATGGAGGCCATTGCCGCGCTGCATGAGCCGCACATCAAGCTGCTGATCGTGGGCAGCCCCTTCTTCGCCCGCACCCAGCAAAGCGCGTTCCAGCGCAAATTGGAGCAGCAGGCCAAGAGTCTGGGCAACCGCGTACAGTTCACGGGCTACATCCCCAATGAGGACCTGCCCGACTACTACCGCCTGGCCGACCTGTGCTGCGTGCCCACGCTGGTGGAGGAGGCCGCGGGCCTTGTGGCCGTGGAGGCGATGGCCTGCGGACGCCCCGTGCTGGCGACCCGCAGCGGCGGTATGCCGGAGTATCTGGCCGGCAGCCAGGCCGTGCTGGTGGAGCGCGGCGACACTGTGACCGACCAGCTTGCGTGGAGCATCCGTATGCTGTACGAGCACCCGGCCCTCTGCATCGAGATGGGCGCGGCGGGCGCGGCGCGCGGCAGGGAGTTTTCCACCGCGCATTACTATGAGGAATTTGTGCGCATCGTGCGCGATGTGACGGAAAACGGAGGTGCCCAGTGAGCAAGCCGACCCTCTGCGTGATCGTGCCGGTCTACAAGGCCGCTGCGACACTGGACCGCTGTGTGGCCAGCGTTCTGGCCCAGCAGGTCGCAGGCGGGCTGCACTGTATTCTCGTGGACGACGGCAGCCCCGACGAAAGCGGCGGTCTGTGCGACGCCTGGGCCGCCAGAGATCCCCGCGTGACGGTTTTGCATCAGGAGAACCGCGGCGTGTCCGCCGCGCGCAACGCCGGACTGGCTGCGGCGGACAGTGAGTACCTTGTCTTTCTCGACGCAGATGACGCGCTGCGCCCCGGCGCTTTGCAGGCGGCGCTTGACGCCCAGAACACTGCGCCGCAGAGCTTTGTGCTCTGGCACTACACTACTGACGAGCAGTACGCTGCAGCGGTAACTTCGGATATTGCCACCCGCCCGCAGAATATGCTGGCGCGGCTTTGGCTTGACTGTCTGCTGGCTATGCCGTGGAATAAGCTCTACCGCACCGCGGCGGCACAGCAGCTGGCATTTGACAGACAGTATACTTTAGGTGAAGATTTACAATTTGTATTGGATTATATCGATCTGCTGGGCAGGACTGCCCCCGATTTTGCCTACACTATCTTGACCGCACCGCTGACGTTTTACGATTGCAGCCGCGAGGGAACACTCTCGACGAAATACCACGCCGACTACTGCAAGATCTGGCCCGAGCATTTTGCCCGGCTGAACAAGGCGTGCTACGCGGCGCACTGCCCGCAGGAGGATATGCGCCCCCTGCACCGCGCCGAGCTGACCGTTTACGCCGAGGGCGTGGCGGACATCCTGCGCCGCGACCCCGCCAAGCGCAGGGCCGTGCGCCGGGACAAGGCTTATGCCGCCCTGCGCAGCCCGTGGCTGCACGCCCTTTTGGAGCGGATGCGCATTGAGGGCTGCTACAGCGCCTACTACCTGCCCTGCCGCTGGCGCAGCATCCGCCTTGTCTGGGTCATGGCCGAGGCCAGGCGGACCGGCTCTCCCCTGTTCGGCAAGCTGGACTGGGCCGGATATTATCTGCTGGGCAGGAGGATGCGCAGGGATTGATGTGCCGTACCTATCGGAAACGGTTTGCAGGGGCGACGCAATCACTGCCCCCTGCAATCTTTACACCTCATAACTTCAAACGCGGCCTTTTCAATGGGCCGCGCTTTTTCTTTGCGCACCAATCGTGCAGACTGTGCACAAATGTCCATGCGTTTTGCTCTGCTTTCCACTGTAAACCGCGCACTTCTTCGTACAGAACGGGTATTCTGTCCTTTTTGCGGATTGGTTCGTTGACTATGTTAAATTATTGTCGTATAATACAATCATACGCAAAACGTGTAATGCTTAACATAGAGAAGGGTTCCTCATGGAAAAAAAACTTATCCTTGTCACCTCCCCGCCCGCCTGCGGCAAGACCTACGTGGCAAAGGCGCTGGCTAAAAACTTAAAGCACGTTGTCTACCTCGACAAGGACACGCTCATCGTCCTCTCCAAGCAGATCTTCAAGGTTGCCGGGCAGCCGTATGACCGCAGCAGCGCGTTTTTCCAGCAGAACATCCGCGATTATGAGTATGACTGCGTTCTGGCCTTGGCCATGGAGGCATTGGACTACGACGATATTGTCCTGATCAATGCGCCGTTCACCCAGGAGGTGCGCGACAACGCCTTTATCGCAGACCTGAAGGCCAAGCTGGCCGCCAAGGGCGCGACGCTGGCCGTCATCTGGGTCGAAACCTCGCCCGAGGTCGTCCATCAGCGAATGATCGAGCGCAACTCGGACCGCGACACCTGGAAGCTGGCTCACTGGGATGAGTATCTACACCGGTGCAACTTTGCCATCCCGGAGAACCTCGCCGACCCGCAGCACAAGGACAATCTGATTTTGTTCCAGAATAATAACGACGACGAATTTGACGCTTCGATGAAGCGCTGTGTTGCCATCTTAGAGGAATCCCTCGAGGATTGACTTCCCTGCCCGGCTCCCGCCTGCTGCGGGTACCGGGTCTTTTTTGTGCCGTCCTCTGCCAGCGCATGCAGCAGCGGCGCGTAGGCTGTGCACTCAACCTTGCCGCCCGGGTCAAATCGGCACGGGCAGGTGTGATCTGCGGGGCAAAAAGCCAGCCGTCGGCATAGCCCTAACGATGGGCATAGGCTTCAGAGCGAAGCGCTGCTTTTTCAAAATGATATGCCCCCGGTAGATTAGAATATGACACGAGATTTTTCAAGAAAACATTTGCATTTTGCTCCCGGATTTGGTATACTATAAAGGCATTCGGGCCCTTGGCTCTGTTTGACAGTAATTCATAAACCTGCGTCCGTAGCTCAGCTGGATAGAGCACTGGCCTCCGACAACTGCGACATGGCAGGTTTTAGGCTTGTTTTTGTTCGATACAGCGTGATTTGTGTCCACAAAAACGCGGTGGTCAATGGTGGTCAGACCACGAATTGACCACTATTGGAAATTGACTACTTTACAAGATTGAAATACGTCAGAACGACGTTTTTCATACATAAGCGATCGTAGCTCAGCTGGATAGAGCGTTCGGCTCCGACCCGGAAGGCCAGAGGTTCGAATCCTCCCGGTCGCACCAGAAAACCTCATTGCAATGTGTTTTTTGCAATGAGGTTTTTTGTTTTTGTTAGTGTTTGATTTTCAGAATAATTTTAGCAGCATATCGTCTGCCGCATCGGTGTACTGCCCTTTTCCTAGACGCTCGTTCCTCAGCCTGTTTATAGTGATTCGCATGAGGCGGATTTCTTCTGTAGAAAAAGTAGCTTTTTTATCGGCTGGGAGAGAATCAATTTTCAGTATCAGTCGCCCCGGGTTTTCCGTGTTATGGCCAAGTGCCTTTTCTTGATAGTAATAGGGTGCCAGTGCTTTCAGTAAGATACTTTTGTTTGCGCGAGTCAGCTTGATTTTTCTCATCATAGTCCAATCGCCTTTCCGAGTTTCTCTTGTGCCTTGCGTTTGTTTTTGTCAAAGGCGTGGGCATAAATATCCAGCGTTGTGCTTGCCTGTGCATGACCAAGCAGGCTGGCAACCGTTCGTACATCCACGCCCTGTGAAATCAGCAGGCTGGCATTGGTGTGGCGCAAGCTATGCACACTCAAGTCCAGTGGCAGGTTGTTAGCCTTCAAAATCAGCTTGAATCTGTATGTGAATGTGCTAGGGCACATAGGCTTTCCGTTCGGCTGGCGGAATAAGTAATCATCTTCGGATACCTTTTCGTTCGCGGTTTGCGCCCTATCCCATTCGCATTCTTTCCGCCACGCCTTGAGTAGTTGGCACATTTCTTTACTCAAATACACCATGCGGTCACCGCTGGTCGTCTTAGGGTCTTTCGTGATGGACTCTTGGTGGCTCAGCTTCACGACTCCGCGTTGAACATGAATCGTCCGTTTGCGCCAGTTGATGTCACTCCACTTTAATCCACAGGCTTCTCCGCGCCGCAAACCAGTTGCCAGTACCAGCTTGAAATAGGTTTCGTACTTCATACTCTGACCTTCAAACGCTGTAATCAGCTTTTTGACGGTTTCCTCATCGGCTACGGGGCGTTCTTTCTTTTGTCCTTTCGGTTTGTAACATCTCCATGCGGGATTGTGAGTAAGGTATCCCTCGTCCACAGCCGCCGATAGGATACCGCACAGCGTGTTGTGTAAACCTTCGACTGACTTCTCGGATAGATTCCCTCTGCCGTCCAAACGCGGACTGTGCCGCATTTCTTCGTAAAAATCTCGGATGACTTCCTTGCGCAAATCCGTCAGTTTATAGTTGCCCAGCGTCGGCAGGATTCTGCGAATATCCTGCAAATCTCGTTGGTATGTGGAGTCCGCCAGCTTCTTCGGTCCCACATCAACTACCCAATGTTCGATGTACTTTGCCAATGTAATACTGCGGTTAATGGGTTCCGGCGTATGCTGTACCTCGCGCTCAAATAGGATTGCCTGCTCCTTTACCCATTTCTCGGCTTGTTTGGGTGTGTACTCCTTGGGTGGCTTGACCGTTTTCTGTACAGATTTCAGTCGGTTGCCCTCATAATCATACCCACGAGAGACTACAATCAAGTAACTGTTGCTGCCGCGTTTTCTAATAGATGCCATTGCTTTCAACGCTCCTTTGTATGTTTTATTGACCTGCGGTACTACAAAGCATACCGACAACTGCGACAGAAAGCTATCACCACACCCAACAATCTTTCGCCCATAATTCTACCTATTACTGACAAAAACGGCACCGCCATTCCTGACGGTGCCGCTGGTTATTTAGCCTGCTTTCTTGACTTTTCTATTCCTATTTTTCATAAATGCAACATAACACGGATTTTGGTTGTTCAACAGATCCTGCATCAGCTTTGCGGCCTGCTGTTTCGCCACGTCCTGCGGATGGCAGTAGGTGCGCTCCAAGAACGCCGTATCCGCATGCCCCAGCAGGGATGCTGCCACCTGTTTGCTGGTGCCTTCCTGCAGCAGATACGTTGCGTAAAAATGCCGCAGGGTATGCAGGTGATAATCTTCCGATAGCCCACACTTTTTATATAGCTTGCGCAGATGCCGTGTAAAAGAATCCGGGTGCGGCACATGACCGTCGGGGTCAGTAAAAATTGGCTGTTCTCTATCCGGAACACCGGTATGCAGCACCTGCTGCTGTCGCAGCGCCATCAGAAGCTCCCATATCCCCATGGGAATCGTTACGATCCGTTCCCGATGGCTTTTGGTGTCACTCTCTACGATTTTCCCGGATGCACAGCTGCGGGAACGGCGGACGGTCAGTTCACAAGCACCGGTTATGTCCCGCCATTGCAGGGCGCACAGTTCACCGCGCCGCAGACCGGTTGTGATGGCCAGCGTGTAATACGCGCGATATAAAATCGGCTCATCCCTTATCGCCTGCATCAGTTTTCTTATTTCATACTTTTGCGGGATATGCTGCACCTCTTTCTCAAAATGCTTCTTGCGGACACGGTGCGCAGGGTTGAACGGAATGATGTCATTTTTCTTGGCATCCTCCAGTACCGAGGAAACCGTCTCAAGGTACTTCTGCACCGTGGTTTCCTTGATGCAATTTCCACCACGCCCCGGGCGCTTGCGCAGTTCCTCGCACATTTCTTCAAGCGTCATGGGCAACAGTTTTGCAAGCGGAATACCGCCAATCAACGGGTAGACGATATCCAGATTGCGTTTGTACCCTGCACAGGTGGTAGCTTTGAAAAACGGTTCTTGCCGCTTGAGCCAGTTTTCCGCGTACTGCTCAAAATGGGTCTGGTCACTTTCTTCAACGCCATACTTGAACTTTTTCTCGATGCGTTCCGCTTCAGCCATGACATACTGCTGAATGCCGCGCTTTGGCACGGATGATGGCACAGTGATGGTCTGCGCCTTCATGCGTTTCTGCCCGTTGACCTTGTAGCCGTTGCAGACAGTGATTTTGAATTTTCGTTCGGACTTTTTCTTGATGTAAGCCATTGTACCTCCTCGTCAGCGCTGCCGAGAACGGTCTCGGCAGCGATTTCTATTGTTTGTATGTTGACTTCGGTTTTCTTGTTCAATACGGTTGGAATCCCTTGTTCGTTGAATGCGTTTGATTGCTCCCTCCGCAATTTTATCCTCTTTACGAAGTTCGGCAATCTTACAGGTAAGCATTGCACGGCGGTCAGCCAGTTTCGGAGGAGCATCTTTTCTGCGCATCTGCTTAACGATTTCAGCCCGCTGCGCGGCGAGGGTTTCCATCTGCCGGGACAAGCCCTTGCGGTAGTCTACAATTGCCTGTAAAGATTGGAACTTGTGGTCGTGGACAAAGGCGTGTTCTGCAAGGATTTTCTCGGTGTCTTTCCAGATGCGCTCTAATTCCGGGCGATTGATGCGGGGCTGCTGTTTCTTTGGCAGGATGCCCAACTGATAACAGTAGTACAGATATAAGCGGTGCGTCTGGGATTCTCCGAAGAATACCTCGAAGAAAATTTGGAGGATGCTTCTATTCTCCGTGGGACGATATCGTTTCGGCGTATATTGCCGGGGTGGGTGTTTCCGTTCATACAGCCTTGGTCCATACAACAGGTAATTTCCGCGCAGTCGGTCATCTATGGCAGGTAAATCGTATTCTTCTCCCAGCCTATAAAGTCGCACGGCTCGACCACCATCCCGTGCCCGGATGGTTGCGTACCTGCGGTTAGGGTCACTGCCGAAAATATACCCTTGCCGATACAGCGCCCTGTGGAAGTCCTCGGCAGTGCTGGCATCATCACAGGCTTGGTCGATGGCCTCCCGCATCTGGGCGTACCGCACCGGTTCCTTGGTCTTGGGCTGCTCCACCACCGACAAGCCGTACTCCCGGCACAGCTTGTCTGAAGTTTCTCTAAATTCCGCATATTGGCTGCGGCGCTGCTCGTATTTCTTGCCATCCACATACGATACGGAATTGATAACGAAGTGGTTGTGCAGGTTATCCGTATTCATATGGGTAGCGACCAGCACTTGGAACCGCTTGCCCCAGACCTTGCGGGCCAGTGCCACGCCGATTTCATGGCATTGCTCCGGGGTAACCTCTCCTTCGCGGAAACTCTGGTAGGCGTGGAGCGCCACCACGCCGTCTGTCTTACCAAAGCGTTCCTGTACAGCCCGCATATCTTCCCACGCATGGTCTGCCCTGCAATGGATGCCGGTGACAAGCTGGGCGCTCTCGTTCAGCTTGGTCTTGGCATCGTTCTCTGCGTAGTGCAGTGTCTGGGCAAGAGCATCGTATTCGGTTTTGTCCGGGTTGGCCGCGTAGTCAAGGACACGCTGTAAGCTGTCCTTGATTGCCCAGATCTTAGTTACCGCCAATGAGCAGGTCCCTCAAGCGGTCAGTCTGGGCGTTGATGGCCGCGCCATCTCGCACAGAACAGCTTTCTGCCATTTCATCAATCTTATCCAACACATCAAATACCTCCTTGGGCGGGTGTCCACCCGGTTCATATCCCAGCGCCCGCTGGCGTAAGTATTCCGAGAGAGACAGCCCGCAACGTTTAGCCATCAGCGTCATTTTTCGTTTTTCTGTGACGCTGACGCGGACATTGATTCCAACGCTGCGCTTTCTCATGCGCCAGCAGCCTCACAGGGGTTCGGGGCTGTCCCCGTAGGCTTTTCGGCGGGTTGCCCTGTGGCAACACTTCGCCCATGCTTGCTTCCCTCAAGCGCTCCGAGTGACGATGGTGACGATGGTGACGGTCTTTCTGGGATACCCCACCCCGATAATTGAGTTATGTCAATATCATCGTCACCACCGTCACCATCGTCACCGTAGAAGCTCAAAAGACGAACCTTGTTTTTTCGATGAGTTTTATAGTGAATACCTTTCGGCTCGAACACTTTATCGAAATACTTTGCCATGTTGTAGGTGAACTGGTTCGGTTTGGCATTTTCAATACCTGCCGCTGCAAGCAACTCGGAGGCCGTTCCCTGCCAGTTTCCCACACTTTCGATGTACTCCGCTGCTTTCCACAAGTAATCCGGCACAGCCCTGATTTCTCGTTCCTCTGCGGTTTCTTCATCTTCAAGTGTCCAAATGCAGTTATCTTCCCGCAAATGCAGCGTCCTATCGTCCATATCGCGCCCGGTGAGCAGAATGTCAGCGGTCTGGCTCATGCGTTTTCTCTGCATGACCCAGCTTGTATCGGCTACGCCCATAAGACCAGTGGAGCCGGAAATCTGGTCAAACGGGTCAGCCGCACTCTGCTTGCGCAAGTGATGAATTAACAAAATGCAGATACCATACTTGTCAGCGAGCTTCTTCAATGCACCGGCCTCCTTATAGTCATTTGCATACATTCCTCCGTTTCCATCGCTCACACGCACTTTTTGAAGTGTATCGATGACAATCATGCCTACGTCAGAGTATGTATAGATAAGAGAATCGATTTGTTCTTCTAAGCCCTGCCCGATACTCGGACATTCTGTTTGGAGAATCAGTCGTTCCGGGGCGTCTCCACCGTCGATAAGCTGAAAGATGCGGTTTTGCAAGCGGTTGAATGTATCTTCCAACGAGAAATAAATCACGGTGCGTGGCTCTATTTCTCGATTCCAAACGGGATTTCCCTGCGCAATCTGTAAACACAGCCACAAGGCCAGCCAACTTTTGCCAGCTTTACTGGGGCCAGCAAACAGTGCCAGTCCTGCCGGGAGCAGACCGGGAATAATCCATTTAACAGGCGGCAGCGGCGTGGAGAGGAGTTCTTCTGCGGAGATTGCTTTCGGAAGTTTTGTAAAAGTCATTTGCATCATCCTTTCAATTTCAAGATATATACATTATCTCATATTATCGTGATTTTGTGTGTAGTAAGTTTTACTCTCTTGTAGTAAGCTGTACGGCTATGCCGCCCCACAGCCCCACAAACGTGCCAAACGGCGGTTTTGTAGGTGACCTCGCGATCCGTGTGCGATGCGGGGATTCTCCTCCACGTGGGCCGCATTTGGGCGAGGTGCGAGAGTGAATCAGATATGATTCACTTTTCAGTTCTTCCCTCAAAAAGTGAATCAGAACGGATTCACTCCGGCGGCCCGCGTATATATTTTGCACAATCTTCTGGATTTGATTTTGTCATATACATACACCCTCTTTCTTAATTTGCATTGTTGTTTCATGTAACCCTCTTGAATACACTTCCCGGGGAGAAAAAAGAGCCCGGAGGACCTTACCGATTTCGGTAAGGCCCTCCGGGCTCTTTATATATTTTCTCTGTTTTATCCGGGCGTAAGGGTACACTTTCCCCGCAAATCTTGATGTAAATTCAATAAAAATCAAATAATACGCATGTTAGCGTTAGTTACACGGTTATGTGAATAATAAAAATAAATAAAAGAAACCGTGTGCATCAAAATAATGCTGAAGAAAAATGTCTAATTTGCCGCTCGCCCCCAGACTTGGGAACATAACAGGCAAGCCGCTGACGACGACCGTACACTGACTCTGCAAGGATCTTACTTCTTACAACCCCTGCGCGGTCACCCCATCTGAAGCTGTGGGGCATCTGGAGTATCATTATGTTCTCTCCCTGCCGTGGGTTAAGGTCTGCCTTGACCTTGCTGTGCGCCCCATCGGGAAAGTAAAGTACCTGTTATGCTGTGTATTCAGTTGTAAAGGTGCTGTTGTACAGAACAAATCTGTAGTTTTAGTATACTCCAGCCGTTAGCAATCGGTCAACAGTAAGTGCTAATTGTTTACACGACATTCACAATTCAAGGCGACAATCCACCTATGATGGATTTCATTAGAGAGTTTGCTCACCGTCTAATGTATTGTACATAGTCATCAGCAGGGTTCGCTGATGCATCTTTCGGTTATGGATGTCAATCAAGCATTAAGATATCCTTGCCGCAAAAGTCACCGCAAATTTTGCCCCGCCGCCAGGGGTGTCGGTCACGGTCAAGTCTGCATGATGCAGCCGGGCTAGTTCCTTGGCTACGCTTAGACCAAGGCCAAAATTGTGCTTGTCGGTGCGGCTGGGATCAGCGCTGTAAAAACGGTCAAAGACCCGAGCTTTTTCGGCATCCGGTATGCCGGGGCCGTGGTCTTGCACGGCCAGGGTGATTTTTTCCCCACAGTATGTCAAGCACAGTTCCACGGGGGTGCCCGCGGGGGTGTGGTCAAACGCATTGTTGAGCAGGATTGCCAGCAGCTGCTTTACACGGTCCGGGTCCGCCTCTATGGAAGGAACGCTGTCCTCCGGCAGGGTCAGACTTAACGGGTGTTGGCGCTGCTGCGCCAACGGGAAAAACGCATCGTATACTTCTAGGCAGAGGTTATCCGGTGCGATGGGGTGCAGATGGGCCGGCAAGGCATCCAAGTCGCCGTTGGCCAGCACCAGCAGATCCTCCACCAGCCGCGCCATACGGTCCGTCTCCTGCTCGGCATTCCGCAAAAGGGTGGCGCGTTCAGTCACAGGAGTGCGGCACGCAGCGTCCAGGCTTGCTTTTACTACGGCCAGCGGGCTGCGCAGTTCGTGCCCGGCTGCGGCGATGAACTCCTTCTGCCGCCGCATGGCCAATGCCGTCGGAGCCAGCGCTTTGCCGGTCAGCCGCCAGCTGATGATCGCCAGCAGCAGTGTGCCAGTGAACCAGATCGCACCATACTGCACAACTGTCTGGACCGCATGACGGTGTACAAAGCCCATATCCTGTAAAGCGGCCACAAGCAGATAACTGCCTGCTGTGCCGCGCGGCAGCAAGGCTGCGTGGCAGCGGTATTCGTTCAGCGTGAACACCGCGCTTTGCCGCTGCACGGCACCGCTGCTGTCATGCAGACTTGTGTCCAGCAGGGGGGACAAACCTTCTTCTAACAGAGGTTCAACCGCATTGCGGGCATCGGCGCTGCCCGTGGTGCCCGCAAAATGCAGCGCGGCACCGTTGTCCCACAAAAACAAAAGGCAGCCGCTGTTGTGCTCCTGGTCAGCCAGCCAAGCGTCACTTACGCTGTCGGCGCTGTCCAGCCGGTCAACGATGGCAGAAAAGTTCTGCGTGAGCAGCGTCTCCGCGGCGGTCCTGTACTGGGCGGCGGCATAATTCCATGTCACGACCAGCGCACCTGCCAGCACCAACGAGGTCAGCGCCGTCATCAGCAGGGTCAAACGGCGGCGCAGTGCAGTCAGCATGGCGGTACCTCCGCCTTATAGCCGCTACCGCGCACGGTGGTGATCGTTACCGCACTGCCTACGGCTTTCAGCCGCCGCCGCACAAAATGGATGTAACAGTCCAGATTAGCGTCCTCAACTTCGGCCAGTGGTCCCCAAACCCGCGCCAAAAGCACCGCACGGGTCTGCAGCTGCCCCGGTGTGCGCAGCAGTACCTCTAAAAGATCGGCCTCCCTCTTGGTCAGGGCCGCAGCGGCCTTTGGCCCGCTCAGGGTCAGTTGGGCGGCATCCAGCGTCACGTCACCGCAGCGTATGGCAGATTCGGCAGTGGTGCCGGGGCGGCGGGTTAGTGCCCGCAGCCGGGCCAGAAGCTCCCGCGTGTCAAAGGGCTTGCCCAGGTAATCGTCTGCACCGGCATCCAGGCCGTCCACCCGGTCATTGATGCCGGACAGGGCCGTCAGCATTAACACCGGGGTGGTACATCCCTTGGCGCGGGCGGCCCGCAGCAGGCTAAGACCGTCCAGCCCGGGCAGCATCCGGTCCAGTACACAGACATCGTATGCGCCGCCGCACAAAAGGGCTTTGCCGTCTGCGCCGTCGTGGCAGGTATCTACAGTATAGCCCGCAGCTTGCAGGGCAGGCAGCAGCGCCGTGCAAAGGGCGCGGTCATCTTCGATCAATAAAATCCGCATGGCATAATTCTCCTTTTCCCTTTCTAGTATACACCCCAAACCTTGAAACAGTCTTGAAAAGCCGCAGCTTTTTTCAAGGACAATTCAAGATTCGGGCGGTATACTGGTGCTACACCCGATGAAGGAGGGCACATACTTATGAAACGAATCATCAGTGCCGGATTATGCACGGCATTTATTTTGAGTCTGGCAGGCTGCGCCAGGCAGGACACCACTCCCAGCCTGACCGCTGCAGACACCACCGATACCCAGATGGGCCGCTGGGTCGAGAGCCGCGTTGACCTTGGCGGTGAGCAGCTCATCTCTTACCCGACGCAGCTGGCGGACGGAACGATTGTTCTGTACACCGGCAAGGTGGGGGAGGACAGCATCGAAGACTACACCCGCCGCACCAGCACTGACGGAACCAACTGGACATCGGAACCTGCAGCGTTTGACGTGGGCGATGCGATGGTCACGTGGATCCTCGTTGCGCCGGACGGTGAGCAGGCGCTTATCACCTATGACGGGGAGAATGCCGGGCTGGTTCTGCAGGCACCTGACGGAACCAAAACCGTTGTAGAGGATGACACGGTAAAGCAGGGCATCAACCCCAACACAGCTGTATTTCAGGGGGATAAGCTGGATTTTGTCTCCAACGGCGACACCGTGGATTTTGTGCAGGTCAGCCTGACTGACGGCAGTGTTACGACCGCCGCACTGCCGCAGGATCTGGCGTACAGCCTCAACTCCCTCACGACAGTCGGCAACCAGCTTGTTTACCTGAGCTTTGACAATAATACCGGCGATATTATCCTGAACGCCCTGGACCCCGCCACCGGCGCAAGCACCGAGCTGCTGAACCCGGTCCCCAATGCGACCAGTTCTCAAGCGCTGACCGGCGACGCAGACGGCGCGGCTTATTACGCCTGCACGGACGGCATCTACCGCCTGGCCCCCGGCGGCACCCTGCCGGAGCAGGTCGTCCCTGCCGAGGGCACAGCGATGAGCATTTCCAGCAACTATCCGCTCTCTCTGCTGCGCACGGCGGCGGAGGACTTTATGGTCCTGCTCTTTGGCGACAGCGGCGGAAACGGCGATCTCTATTTCTATCACTATGACGAAACGCTGCCCACCCATGCCGACACAACGCTGACCGTCTGGTCATTGGCGGATTCCGCCACGGCGCGGCTGGCCGTGAACGCCTACAAAAAAGCCAATCCCGAGGTGGACGTTACCTTTGAAACCGCCGTGCAGACCGACACCGATGATGTCAGCGCCGCCATCAACGATGCGCTGACCCAGCTGAACACCGAACTGCTGGCCGGGGAAGGGCCTGATGTGCTGCTTCTGGATCGTGTCGACTACACGACCTATATCAATAAGGGAATGCTGGCTGACATGAGTGACACCGTGCCGCTGGATGCGCTGCAGAGCAATATCATCGATCCGTTTATGACCGATGGCAGGGCCTATGTGCTGCCTGCGCGGTTCATCGTCCCGGCACTCTGTGGTGACGCGGGCACGCTGGACGGCCTGACCGACCTGAACGACCTGCAGGACGCCGTGCTGGCCGCTGCACCCCGCCCCGACACCGAGCAGTACAGCGATGAATATTACACGGCTCTGCCCGATGACCAGAAGTATGCTCTGGCGCTGGCCAGCGGCGTTGACTTCGCGAAGCTGCTCCTGCCTTCCAGTGCCAATGCCCTGCTGCACGACGGCGCACTGGATGCAGACGCCCTGACCAAGATATTTACCTTTGTGAAAACAACTGCCGACTACTATGGCATGGCTGACTATATCAACACCGAGATGGACGGTGCATCTTCCCAGAGCTACGACAACGCGGACATTGTCAAAATCGATGCACAGCAGGACGAGTACAGCACCTGCAGCCGCGCCAAATTCGGCTGGATGGATGTTGCCACCCCCTACGCCGTCATTGCAATGGCGCGCACCAACGATATTTTTGATGCGGATGCCGAGGCCGTTCCCGTGGATATGATCCCGATGCCCGGCCTGACGCAGGGTGCCTATAACCCGCAGGTACTGGTGGGCGTGAATGCCAACAGCAAAAATCCGGATGCCGCAAAGGGGCTGGCCGCTGCGTTCTTCGGCACCGATGTGCAAAGCCAGTATTGTTCCGATGGTACAACGGTGCGGGCGGACTGCCTGCGGGAAAAACTCGATGCCGTCAAAGCGACGGTAAGCGGCGCAAAAACGGGTAAAGTGACCGGCGCGTATGTCGGCGACCTGGATGCCTTCTACGCCAACTGCACCACACCTGTATTGTTCCCGGTGATGCTGCAGCAGAGCTTTATAAACCATGCCAAGGCCATCATTGACGGCAGCGAGGACGTGGCCGCCGCTGTGGCGGGTGTGCAGAGTGATCTGGCGCTGTATCTGGCAGAACAAAAGTAACATCGGTGCGCGGAGCGGCCATGCTGCCCCGCGCATCGCTTTGCAGGAAAAAATTGTATGCAGAAAAGACAAAACAAACACCCGGACCCTACGCCCTGGCTGTTTCTGGCCCCCAGCCTGTGCGGTGTCACCCTGTTTGTACTGGCCCCCTTTGTGGAGACGGTGCGCCGCAGCGTGACCGACACGATGGGGCGACACTTTGTGGGCCTCGCCAACTATACGGCGGTACTGGGCAACGATGCGTTCCGACTGGCGGTGGAAAATACGGTGCGGTTTATCGGAGTATGCGTTCCGCTGCTGCTGGCGCTCAGTCTGGCACTGGCTTTGGCGCTACGGGCGAAAGGCTTAAAAAATACCTCCTGGGCCGAGGTCTGCCGCACGACCTTTTTGCTGCCCATGGCTTTGCCGGTGGCAAGCCTTGCACTGCTCTGGAAAGTATTGTTTGCCCAAAACGGCCTTGTGAACGGAACTTTTGGCACCCATTGTGACTTTATGGGCACGGATGCTGCGTTCTGGGTGCTGGTCGGTACTTATCTGTGGAAAAACATCGGCTATGACAGCATCCTTTGGTCCAGCGGGCTGGACAGCATCTCCACAGACTTGTACGAGGCCGCTGCCGTGGATGGTGCCAGTGGGTGGCGGCAGTTTACAGCCATTACCCTGCCCAACCTGCTGCCCACACTGGCCGTCACGCTGGTGCTGAGTCTGCTGAACACCTTTAAAGTTTTCCGCGAAGCCTATCTGGTGGCCGGGGCCTACCCGGAAAAAAGCATCTATTTATTGCAGCATTTGTTCAACAACTGGTTCCTGGCACTGGATCTGCCAAGGCTGAGCGCCGCAGCAATCCTGATGGCAGGGGCGCTGGGGGCGGTGATCGCGGTATGCATAAAACGGCTCTAAAAAAAATTCTGCTTTTCCCATTCGTCCTGCTCGTATGGTTCCCGCTATGGTTCCTTTTGATGGGCACGCTGACCGGCTCGGAGGAGCTGGCAGCGACCATCGGCCCGGCGCTTTCCGGCAGCGGGCAGGCTGCGTGGACCCTGCTGCCCAGCTACCCTACGCTGGAACCTGCTGTCAAGCTGCTGCTGGACACACCGGAATACTTTACCACCTATTGGAACACCTGCCTGCAGACATTTCCGCAGTTGGCTGGTCAATTGGTCGTGGGTGCTCCCGCCGCATGGGCACTCTCCCGCTTGAAATTTCGCGGGCGCGGGGCCGTGCGGGGGCTGTACCTTATTTTAATGTTGCTGCCGTTCCAGGTCACTATGGTGCCTGCCTATCTGACGATAAACCACCTGGGACTGATGGATACTGTCTGGGCGGTCATTCTGCCGGGGGCATTCAGCACATTTCCCGTATTTGTGATGCAGCGCGGGTTTGACGCTGTTCCTTTGCCGCTGCTGGAAGCTGCCGCTATAGATGGCGCGACCCCGTGGCAGCAGTTTGCGCGAATCGGCCTGCCAGTGGGGCTGCCCGGTATCCTGGCTGCGCTGACCATGAGCTTTCTGGATGCCTGGAATGCGCTGGAACAGCCTATGACCTTTTTAAAAACACAGTCGCTTTGGTCGCTGTCACTCTATCTGACCGATACTACCCGCGACCTGGCACTGACCATGGCGGCCAGCCTGTTTGCATTGCTGCCCGCCGTACTGATTTTTGCTTTCGGCCAAAAGTATCTGGAACAGGGGATCCTGGCCGGAGCCGTGAAAGGATGAGGACCTATCGAACTGCTTACCGGGATGGACCCACGCCAGCGCCAGCGGCTTGGGTGGATTGTCCGCTTTTTTGCACTGCTGCTGGTGCTGACACTGCTGGCCCGCGGTACAGCAGGGGCAGCCATGGCCAGCGTGACGGTGCATAGGCCGTCCTCCGGCAATGTGACAAAAAGCGTGCGCACTACGGCCACGGTCAGCTTTGCGGGCGGCACCCCTTTTACAGTGCCCGCGGGTCTGCTGGTCATGGCAGTACCCGTGCAGGCGGGGCAGACCGTCAAGGCCGGGGACACGCTGGCCGTGTTTGATGCCGCTGAAGTGGACCGCGCCGTAAACGCCAAGCGGGCCGCGTTGCAGCAGGCCCGGACCCAGGCCGCACAACAGACGGCGGGAGACACCGCCGACCCCTACGCCGCCCAGCTCGCCCAGCAGCAATTAGAACGTGCCTACGAGGAAACACACAGAATCTACGCCGATGGTGAAGAGAGCGTTTCCCGTGCCCAGACCAAGCGGGACGAAGCTGCTGCCGCTCTGGAAAAAGCCCGCAATGCCGGCTATGCGGACGACGCTGAAAAACAGGCCGCCGTAGAAAACGCCGCCGCTGCCCTGGAAGCTGCGGAGGATGCCCTGTACAGCGCCCAAAAAGCCGCCGAAGATGCCAACAATGCGGCACTTTCCGCCGCCCAAAGTGCCGAGGATAACCGCAACACCGCACTGCACACGCTGGAGAAAGAGCAGGAAACCACGGAAAAACAGAACGCACTGGACCGCGCCGCTGCTGCTGTAACGGCCTCTGATGCCGAAAACCTGCAGGCCGAACTGGATGCCTTGCTTGCCGTGCAGCAGGCGGGCGGCACACTGACTGCCCCCAGTGATGGCACCCTTGTGTCGCTGGATCTCGTGGTTGGGCAGCCCTCCCCTGCCGTGGGCGGCCAGCTGGCTGCAGATGCCGATTTTACCGCCGAAATTCCTTTGGAAGAATCTCAAGCCAACCTTGTTTCAGTTGGCACTGTACTGCACCTGAGCCAGAGCCGCGCAAGCTGTGATGCCGCCGTGCAGAGCCTTTCGGCCCCGGATGAAAACGGCACCGTTACAGCAAAATGCACCTTGTCCAAAGGGGCATGGTGTGCCGGTGCTGCCAACGCATCGGCCACGGTGCAGGGTGAAAAGCGGCCCTGTGTGCTGCCGGCCAGCGCGGTACATAAAGATAATACCGGCTGCTATGTGCTGGCTATCGAACAAAAAGCCACAATCTTGGGTCAGCAGAATATCGTAGTATCGCTGCCTGTCACGGTGGTGGAAACGGGCGATACCACCGCCGCCGTCAGTGGTGCGCTGGACGCCGATACACAGGTCATTGTCAGCAGTACGCGGGCCGTGCAGGCCGGGGACCGGGTGAAGATCCATGATGCATCGTAAAAGAGGTTGGGCGGTTGCGGCAGTATTGCTGGTAGTTTTGCAGCTGCTTTTGCAGACCCGCGCAGCGCATATTGTACAGCAGAACCCAACCGTGACGGTGACCCTGTCTTCCCCGCTTACAGCCGGGCAGCTTGCCGCTGCACGGGAATGGGAAAAAAGTAATGCCAACACTCAAGCCGTTACTGCCAGCTTTTGGAGCGAGAAAGCAGCAGCGGTCTCGGCAGATTCTGACCGCACAGCGGAAGATGTGACCTGTATCGGCTTTGACGGTACAGCGCAGGACTGTCTGCCCGTGGAATATCTTCAGGGCACAGCACCCGGTGTCGTAGGACAGCAGTGCGCGATTTCTTCGACGCTGGCGTGGACACTGTTTGGCAGCTATGATATTATGGGCTTGACTGTTGCACTGGACCGTACCGAGTATTTCATTTCCGGCGTGTTTAAAAGTAAAAGCAAAACGCTTCTTTATCCGGCGCAAAGCGGCTTTACCCACGCGGCGCTGCGGGGTCTTTCGCCCGACACCCCCAAAACGGACGCCGAACAGTGGGCCGCAGCAACCGGTGCCGGAAAGATCACCGCCATCACTTACGGCCCCCAAAAGGCATGGCTGGCTCAAGCAGCGTGTGCCCTGCCTGCCCTGATTATCGGACTGGCTTTGGTCGTGCTGTTGCTGCGCTTTATTTGTGCCCTGCCCGGTGTCTTGCACGGGGCAGCCCTGTTTGCTTTAGCACTGGCATTTGCGTGGGCGGTACCCCATTTTCTGCAAACCCTGCCCGGCTGGCTTATCCCCGGCCGCTGGAGTGATTTCAGCTTTTGGCCCACTTTATGGACGAAAATTATGGATACTTGCAATGGAAATATGAAGTAATTTAAAATTTGCAAGCAGAATAAGCCACAGATTGATGATGAAGAAACTTGCTTTCGATATATATTTCGCTGAGGATGTCTATAGAAATCGTTGGGAAAGTTGGACAAACTCTTTGGGATATTTTTGCATGAACATGACAATTAAATGCACAAGCATTTTTGGAATTGAACATAATGAACGGGTTTATATAGGAAAACAGCAAGATGCTAAAGCAAGGGTCATATACCGGGAATAGTGGTACTCTATTGCGTTTTATTTTACATTCTTTGACCACCATTTGACTACTACTGTGCAGACGCACCGTAAAACACCGAAAAGCCCGTTGTGACAACCACCAACAGGCGTTTTCTTGCTTTGGACGCAACTGTGCAGAACCAACAAAATTCACGCTTCAACGTTGGTCTGTACGGGCTTGTCGTAGTTCTCCGACCGAATGCCTATAAGTAACTACGCTATCCAGCACAATCTCGCAAAAAATGCAACGAATTATCGATTGTTTCATATTCTCTGCGCAGCTTTATAGCACTCAATTTCATGTCGTTTTTCACACATTTTACAACTCACTTTTTATCGACTTCTATGCTATAGTCAACCACATCCAAACCCATTATTATAAAGGTTATTACTATAGCATCCAATTGAAGTTCTATATGGAAACAGCTTGTATGTGTGATAGCAAATCCTACAATATTGACTTCAAAAATTTTATCCTAGCATAATGCAATTCCATTGACCTTTACACGCTCTTTGCACTATAATGGATTTAGTTTAACTGTAAATAATGTATTCGGAGATAGATGTTATGCTAGATTTATCCCAATTGAGTAAATACAGAGAAAACAACCGCATAGAAGCCAAAAAGGCACAAGGCGGTTTACCCCATAGCATCTGGGAGACATACTCGGCCTTTGCCAATGCTTTCGGCGGTTATATTCTGCTTGGCGTTGTAGAAAATGCAGACAAGAGCTTTTCCAGTGTGCCGCTTTCCTCTCCCGAAAAACTTGTTGCGGATTTCTGGAATAGCGTCAATAATCATTCTATCGTCAATGTAAATATTCTTTCTGACCGCAATGTACAGATCGTAGAAAGTGGCGGCAACCAGATTGTTGTCATCGAAGTACCCCGCGCCGACCGCCACGACAAACCCGTCTACACGGGCGTTGATCCTTTTTCGGGAACATATCGTCGGAACGGCGAGGGCGATTACCGCTGTACCAAGGATGAAGTACGCGCTATGTTGCGGGATCAGGCGGATATTTCGCAGGACGCCCGCGTCATGGATACTATGACGATAGACTGCCTTGATACGGACACCATTCGCCGCTATCGCCAGCGCATGGATAATCTCCGACCCGGCCATGTATGGTCAGAATTAGCTGTGGAGGATTTTCTGCACCGCATCGGTGCTATGGCACGAGACGCAGATGGCAAGCTGCGCCCCACTGCTGCCGGATTGCTTATGTTCGGCCATGAATACGAAATTGTACGCGAGTTCCCACATTATTTTCTGGATTATCAAGAGCATGACCGTTCGGCTACAGAAGATGAACGGTGGACAGATCGTATAGTCTCCAGTTCCGGCGATTGGAGTGGTAATATTTGCGACTTCTACTTCCGTGTATACAACCGAATCGCGCAGGATATTAAAGTGCCTTTTAAACTGGAGGGTACAGATCGCATTGACGACACCCCTCTGCACAAGGCTTTGCGCGAGGCTTTAGCGAACGCCTTGATTCATGCCGACTACTATGACCGACGCGGTCTGGTGATTCAAAAATGGCCGGATAAAATTCGTATTGCAAATCCGGGTGCTTTCCGTATCAATGTGCAGGAGGCTCTTGTGGGCGGTGTATCGGATCCACGCAACGAATCGCTGATCAAAATGTTCAATCTGATAAATGTTGGCGAGCGTGCAGGAAGTGGATTGCCAAGTATTCGCTCCGTTTGGCAAAAGCAGGGGTGGCAGGTGCCAGAGATTGTTGAAGCATTTAATCCAGATCGGACAACGCTGACACTACCGCTTTCCGCCGCAAAAATGGCGGTAAAAAGTGGCGGCAAAAAAGTGGCGGCAAAAAATGGCGATAAAGAAGGCGGCATTGCTGAACGTCGCAAAGCGGACATTTTACAGTACCTGACAGACACTCCTAAAGCGGCAAGCAAAGAAATTGCCGAGGCGGTCGGACTTCAGGTTTCCCGCACGAAAATGTATTTGGCAGAATTGATTGAACAAGAGGCTGTTGTTGCAGAAGGCGCCGGACGTGCGCGTAAATATCGGCTGAAAACATGAGTACAGTGATTGCATTTTGGAACATACAGTAATGAAATACCAGCCAATGCCTATCCACTTCACAAAACTGCTCAAATACAATTTGGCGCATAATAAGCACTGCAGGATTCGCTAATTTGTAACGCAATCTATAAAAGGGGAGTGAATGTGATGACTCTCAGAGAATACGCGAAGCTGATGAATGATACCGCGCTTCAAGGCAGCCTTTCGATCGAGGAATATAATCATCTGTATAAACCCCTATTGGACGGCATTCAATCGATGATTCCGCCAATGCTATTTCGCTATCGTTCCTGTAATGAACTTTCTCTTCAAGCCCTTTGGGATGATAAAATCTGGCTTTCCAAGGGAAATGTCATGAATGATGATTATGATGCGTTGCTGTATTTTGATAAAGCAAAAATCACCGCGCACGTTTTACAGGCTATAAACGAATTTTCACGGTTCGCTTCGGGAAAGGTTTCCTGGGAAGAACTTCCGCAGATAGTACAATACTTTTTCCCGCGTGAAGTTCTTTGTCAGATGAGAGAAGCCATTGCGCATATTACTGTAGGAGATATGGAATCTTATTTACGACACTTTGAAGCATTTTCTCGAAATGCTATTAAAGCATACTCTCCGAAAATTTCGGTTTTAACGCAAAACACATTAAAATTCGCCTGTTTCTCTGATACGATTACATCTGCAAATATGTGGGGACACTATGCATCCTCAAGTACAGGATTTTCCATTGGATATAACTTTCGAGGCTTTCCATGTGTTGATTCTGTAGGTGAAGGAAACAGTGAGTCGCCCACTCGATGTGAATTGTTCCCAATTATTTACCAATCAAAGCGTTACGACGCAACGCCTTATGCCGAATGGCTTTTAATATGTTCTCTTGTAAACGACTATTTTAAGACATTTTCTAGTCAGGGAAACATACTTGATGCAGCTAAAATCCTTCCGTGTCCCGATATGCTTGCACCTACCAAAATAATGATACATAAATCCACAGAGTGGAAATCCGAGCATGAATGGCGTCTTATGGGGTCTTTCGCAACACCCGCGCTACTTTCAGAAGAACACACATTTGTAAAGAAAAAAGCGTGTGCTATCTATCTTGGTAGAAAGATTTCTCCTATATATGCGCGTTTGCTTTTGGACATTGCAAGAGAAAAAAGAATTCCTGTCTATAAAATGTTTATTAATGCAAACTCGAGAAATTATCACCTAAAGCCACGTTGCGTATTTTCACCAGACGGCGCTGAAAAAGTCTATCCGTTGACCACCAACTGACCACCGGCAGTGTTTTTGGCTGTCTGCGGTCAGTTTTTATCGTTGACACATTGTTTTATATTGCTTGTGATAAGTGTGCCAGAGTGATGCAGAACCAACAAAATTTACGGTATAACGTCTGTCTATACTGCCATGTCGTAGTTCTCCGACCCGGAAGGCCAGAGGTTCGAATCCTCCCGGTCGCACCAGAAAACCTCATTGCAATGTGTTTTTTGCAATGAGGTTTTTTGTTTTTGTTAGTGTTTGATTTTCAGAATAATTTTAGCAGCATATCGTCTGCCGCATCGGTGTACTGCCCTTTTCCTAGACGCTCGTTCCTCAGCCTGTTTATAGTGATTCGCATGAGGCGGATTTCTTCTGTAGAAAAAGTAGCTTTTTTATCGGCTGGGAGAGCATTGATTTTCAGTATCAGTCGCCCCGGTTTTTCTGTGCTATGCCCAAGCGCTTTCTCTCGGTAGTAATAAGGTGCAAGTGCTTTCAGCAGGATACTTTTGTTTGCGCGTGTCAGCTTGATTTTTCTCGTCATAATCCAATCGCCTTTCCAAGTTTTTCTTGTGCTTTGCGCTTATTCTTGTCAAAGGCGTGGGCATAAATGTCCAGCGTAGTGCTTGCCTGTGCGTGTCCTAACAAACTGGCAACCGTGCGCACGTCCACCCCCTGTGCAATCAGCAAGCTGGCATTGGTGTGGCGCAAGCTGTGTACGCTCAAATCCAACGGCAGGTTATTTGCTTTCAATATCAGCTTAAAGCGATAGGTAAATGTGCAGGGATTCATCGGTTTGCCGTTAGGCTGGCGGAACATGTAGTCATCCTCGTCAACGGTTTCGTTCGCGGTCTGCTGCCTATCCCACTCGCATTCTTTCCGCCACGCCTTGAGTAGCTGGCACATTTCTTTACTCAAATACACCATGCGGTCACCGCTGGTCGTCTTAGGGTCTTTTGTGATGGACTCTTGGTGGCTCAACTTCACGACTCCGCGTTGTACATGAATCGTCCGTTTGCGCCAGTTGATGTCACTCCATTTTAATCCACAGGCTTCCCCACGCCGCAGCCCGGTTGCCAGCACCAGCTTGAAATAGGTTTCGTATTTCATACTCTGACCTTCAAACGCTGCAATCAGCTTTTTGACTGTTTCCTCATCTGCTACGGGACGTTCTTTCTTTTTTCCTTTGGGCTTATAGCACCGCCATGCAGGATTATGTGTAAGGTATCCCTCATCCACTGCGGATGATAGAACGCTACATAGAGTGTTATGCAAACCCTCAACTGACTTCTCGGATAGATTTCCTCTGCCGTCCAAGCGCGGGCTGCGCCGCATTTCTTCGTAAAATTCTCGGATGACCTCTTTACGCAAATCGGTCAGCTTATAGTTGCCCAACGTCGGCAGAATGCGTCGAATATCCTGCAAATCTCGTTGGTATGTGGAGTCCGCCAGCTTCTTCGGTCCTACATCAGCTACCCAGTGTTCAATGTACTTTGCCAGCGTTATGCTTCGATTGATGGGTTCCGGCGTATGCTGAACCTCACGCTCAAACAGAATTGCCTGTTCCTTTACCCACTTTTCTGCCTGTTTGGGGGTATATTCCTTGGGTGGCTTGACCGTTTTCTGTACAGATTTCAGTCGGTTTCCCTCGTAGTCATACCCACGGGATACTACAATCAAGTAACTGTTACTGCCGCGCTTTCTGATAGATGCCATTTTTTGTACGCTCCTTAGTGTTATTTTGTTGACCTGCGGTACTACAAAGCATACCGACAACTGCGACAGAAAGCTATCACCACACCTAACAATCTTTTGCCCCAAAATCTACCTATTACTGACAAAAACGGCACCGCCATCCCTGACGGTGCCGCTGGTTATTTAGCCTGCTTTCTTGGCTTTTCTATTCTTATTTTTCATAAATGCAACATAGCACGGATTTTGGTTGTTCAGCAGATCTTGCATCAGCTTTGCGGCCTGCTGTTTCGCCATGTCCTGCGGGTGGCAGTAGGTGCGCTCCAAGAATGCCGTATCTGCATGACCGAGCAGGGATGCTGCCACCTGTTTGCTGGTGCCTTCCTGCAGCAGATAGGTTGCGTAGAAATGCCGCAGAGTGTGCAGGTGATAATCTTCCGATAGCCCACACTTTTTATATAACTTGCGCAGATGCCGTGTAAAAGAATCCGGGTGCGGCACATGACCATCGGGGTCAGTAAAAATTGGCTGTTTTCTGTCCGGAACGCCGCTATACAGCACCTGCTGCTGTCGCAGCGCCATCAGAAGCTCCCATATACCCAGCGGAATGGTTACAATCCGTTCCCGATGACTTTTAGTGTCGCTTTCTACGATTTCCCCGGATGCGCAGCTGCGGGAGCGGCGGACGGTCAGTTCACAAGCACCGGTTATGTCCCTCCATTGCAGAGCGCACAGTTCACCGCGCCGCAGACCGGTTGTGATTGCCAGTGTGTAGTACGCCCTATACAGGATCGGTTCGTTCTGAATTGCCCACATCAGTTTACTCATTTCATACTTCTGCGGAATATGCTGCACCTCTTTCTCGATATGCTTCTTGCGGACACGGTGCGCTGGGTTGAACGGAATGATGTCGTTTTTCTTAGCATCCTCCAGCACCGAGGAAACTGTTTCGAGGTACTTCTGCACCGTAGTTTCCTTGATGCATTTTCCGCCCCGTCCGGGGCGCTTGCGCAGTTCCTCGCACATTTCTTCAAGCGTCATAGGGAGGAGTTTTGCAAGCGGAATACCGCCAATCAGCGGGTAGACAATATCCAGATTGCGTTTGTACCCTGCATAAGTGGTAGCCTTAAAGAACGGTTCTTGCCGCTTGAGCCAGTTCTCGGCGTACTGTTCAAAATGGGTCTGGTCACTTTCTTCAACGCCATACTTGAACTTCTTCTCGATGCGCTCGGCTTCGGCCATGACATACTGCTGGATGCCACGCTTAGGTACGCTTGATGGCACAGTGATGGTCTGCGCCTTCATGCGTTTCTGCCCATTGACCTTGTAGCCGTTGCAGACAGTGATTTTGAATTTGCGTTCGGATTTTTTCTTGATGTAAGCCATTGTACCTCCTTGTCAGCGCTGCCGAGAACGATCTCGGCTGCGGGTTTTATTGTTTGTATGTTGATTTCGGTTTTCTTGGTCTATGCGGTTGGATTCGCGTGTTCTTTGGATGCGCTTGATGGCTCCCTCCGCAATTTTATCCTCTTTACGAAGTTCGGCAATTTTGCAGGTCAGCATTGCTCTACGGTCTGCCAGTTCCGGCGGGGCATCCTTTCTGCGCATCTGCTTGACGATTTCCGCCCGCTGTGCGTGAAGAGTTTCTACCTGTTGGGACAAGCCCTTGCGGTAGTCCACAATTGCCTGCAAGGATGGAAACTGGTGGTCGTGGACAAAAGCGTGTTCTGCAAGGATTTTCTCGGTATCTTTCCAGATGCGCTCCAGTTCCGGGCGGTTGATGCGGGGCTGTTGTTTCTTTGGTAGAATACCCAACTGATAGCAGTAGTACAGATACAAACGGTGCATCTGGGATTCCCCAAAGAATACCTCGAAGAAAATTTGGAGGATGCTTCTATTTTCCGTAGGACGATACCGTTTCGGCGTGTTTTGCCGGGGCGGGTGTTTCAACTCATACAGCCTTGGTCCGTACAGCAGGTAGTTCCCGCGCAGTCTGTCATCTATGGTTGCAAGATCGTATTCTTCTCCCAGCCTATAAAGCCGCACGGCTCGACCACCATCCCGCGCCCGGATGGTTGCATATTTTCGGTGTGGATCACTGCCGAAAATATACCCTTGCCGATACAGCGCCCTGTGGAAATCTTCCGGAGTGCTGGCATCCTCACAGGCTTGGTCGATGGCCTCCCGCATCCGGGCATATCGTGCAGGTTCCTTTGACCTGGGCTGCTCCACCACCGACAGACCGTACTCCCGGCACAGCTTGTCGGATGCTGCCCGGAACTCGGCATACTGACTGCGGCGTTGCTCGTATTTCTTGCCGTCCACATACGATACGGAATTGATAACGAAGTGGTTGTGCAGATTGTCTGTGTTCATGTGTGTGGCGACCAGCACTTGGAAACGCTTGCCCCAGACCTTGCGGGCCAGTGCCACGCCAATTTCGTGGCACTGCTCCGGAGTAACCTCCCCTTCGCGGAAACTCTGGTAGGCATGGAGTGCCACCACGCCGTCTGTTTTACCAAAGCGTTCCTGCACCGCCCGCATATCTTCCCATGCGTGGTCCGGTCTGCAATGGATGCCGGTGACAAGCTGGGCGCTCTCGCTCAGCTTGGTCTTGGCATCGTTCTCCGCATAGTGGAGAGTCTGAGCAAGGGCATCGTATTCGGTCTTGTCCGGGTTGGCCGCATAGTCAAGGACGCGCTGCAAGCTGTCCTTGATAGTCCATATCTTAGTTACCGCCAATGAGCAGGTCCCTTATCTCATCTGCACAGGCTGTAATTTTAGCACCGGCACTCGGTTGACAGCTTTCTGCGATTTCATCAAGTTTATCCAATACATTAAACACCTCCGTGGGCGGATGCCCGCCCGGCTCATATCCCAGCGCCCGCTGGCGTAAATACTCTGAGAGTGACAAACCACACTTTCTAGCCAACATCGTCACCTTTTTCTTTTCGGTGACGGTCACTCGGACATTGATTCCAACTGTTCTGTTTCTCATGCGCTCACAGCCTCACAGGGGTTCGGGGCTGTCCCCGTAGGCTTTTCGGCGGGTTGCCCTGTGGCAACACTTCGCCCATGCTTGCTTCCCTCAAGCGCTCCGAGTGACGATGGTGACGATGGTGACGGTCTTTCTGGGATACCCCACCCCGATAATTGAGTTATGTCAATATCATCGTCACCACCGTCACCATCGTCACCATAGAAGCTCAAAAGGCGAACCTTGTTTTTTCGATGGGTTTTATATCGGATGTTTTTCGGTTCAAATACTTTATCGAAATACTTCGCCATGTTATAGGTAAATTGATTTGGCTGTACTCCCTCAATGTGTGCCGCCTCAAGCAACTCGGAGGCTGTTCCCTGCCAGTTTCCGACACTTTCGATGTACTCCACCGCTTTCCACAAGTAATCCGGCACAGCCTTGATCTCTCGTTCCTCTGCGGTTTCTTCATCTTCCAACGTCCAGACGCAGTGTTCCTCACGCAAATGCAGCGTCCTGTCGTCCATGTCGCGCCCGGTGAGCAAAATGTCAGCAGTCTGGCTCATTCGCTTGCGCTGCATGACCCAGCTGGTATCTGCCACACCCATAAGACCTGTGGAGCCGGAAATCTGATCAAATGGGTCGGATGCGCTCTGTTTGCGCAGGTGATGGATCAGCAAAATGCAGATGCCATACTTATCCGCAAGCTTTTTCAATGCACCGGCCTCCTTGTAGTCGTTTGCATACATTCCACCGTTTCCATCGCTTACACGCACTTTTTGAAGCGTATCGATAACAATTAGACCAACATCGTGATATGTATGGACAAGCGCCTCGACTTGTTCTTCCAAGCCCTGCCCAATACTCGGACATTCCGTTTGGAGAATCAGACGCTCCGGAGCATCTCCGCCGTCGATCAGCTGGAAGATGCGACTTTGCAGACGGTTAAATGTATCTTCCAACGAAAAATAAATCACGGTGCGTGGTTCTATTTCTCGATTCCAGACAGGATTACCCTGCGCGATCTGCAAACACATCCGCAAGGTCAACCAGCTTTTGCCTGCCTTGCTTGGGCCAGCAAACAGTGCAAGACCGGCTGGGAGCAGGCCGGGGACAATCCACTTTACGGGTGGAAGCGGCGTGGAGAGCAGTTCTTCTGCGGAGATTGCCTTTGGAAGTTTGGTAAAAGTCATTTGCATCATCCTTTCTTGTTTGGTATTCATCTATTATCTCATACTATCGTCTTTTTGTGTGTAGTAAGTTTTACTCTCTAGTGTTAAGTTGTACGTCTCACGCTGCCCCACAGCCCCACAAACGCGCCAAACGGCGGTTTTGCGGGTGATGTCGCGTCCGTGTGCGACGCGGAGTATCTGCCCCACACGGGGCAGATTTGGGCGAGATGTGGGAGTGAATCAGATTTGATTCACTTTTTCGATTTTGTACTCAAATAGTGAATCAGTTCTGATTCACTTCGGCGGTCCGCGTGCGTATTTCGCACAGTTCGTCTGTTTTGCGTTTGTCATATACTCACATCCTTTCTTGATTTTTTCTGTTGCCTTGTGTAACCCTTTTGAATACACTTTCCGGGGAGAAAAAAGAGCCCGGAGAACCTTACCGATTTGGTAAGGTCCTCCGGGCTCTTATATATTTTCTCTGCTCTATCCGGGCGTAAGGGTACACCTTTCCCGCAAATTTTGATGTGAATTCAATAAAAATCAAACAATACGCATAATAGCGTCAATCACACGGTCATGTAAATAATAAAAGAAACCGTGTGCATCAGAATAAATGCTGAAGAAAAATGTCTAATTTGCCGCTCGCCCCCAGACATGGGAACATAATATCATTGCAGATAGTACAGCGGGAACATCATCGGCAGCACAAGGATGGACATCATGCAGAGCAGCGCCGCCAAGGGTGTACCGCATTTTAAGTAGTCCTTCAGCTTATACCCGCCCGGCTCGATGATCATGATCTGGCAGGGCGCGGCCATCGGGGTCATAATGGAAATGCAGCTGGCAGTGATAACACCCACCACGGCAGCACGCGGGTCAAGCCCCATCTTAAGACAGGCAGATGTGACGAGAGGAATAAAAATCGTCAGCGTGGCAAGGTTCGACATGACCTGCGTCAGCACAAACGGCACAAGGAAGAATACAGCCATAATCAAGTAGGTATTCGTCGTACCGCCCAGGATTTTGATCATCCAATCCGCCACAACATCGCCGGCGCCTGTTTTCTGGATGGCATCGGACAGCGCCAGCACGCCCGCAAACAGGAAGATCGTCGGCTGGTGGATGGATGCCAGCGCCTCCTTCTCGCTCAGCACGCCCGTCAGCACCAGCAGCACTGCGCCAAGGCAGGCGGTCAGGTACATTTTGATGCCGATGATATTTTCCAGCAGCATCAGGGCAATCGTTGCCAGAATGATGATCATAGCCAGCTTTTGCTTGGCGGGGCTGATTTTTTCGCTGCCGGTCTGCCCCGATGCGCCATCCGAGAACTTCCCGTTCGGAATATCAGGCATGAGCTTGTAGCCGACAAAGGTCATGTACAAAATCGCTGTTGCCAGCATTGGAATGCGCGCCACAGTAAAATCCCAGACATGCAGCGGGTTGGGCGCACCGGCTTTCATCATAACATCGTTCCACGCCATATTGCTGGCGCCCTGCCCCATAAAGGTCATCTGGGTGGCAATGTTGGCGCACGCCATCGCCGGGTACAGCAGCTTACTGCGGCTGGTGCCGATGTCGTTGGCAATGCCCACCAGCAGCGGGATCATAATGGCTGCCGTTGCCGTGGCGCTGGTGATGGCACCCAAAAACGCCGCCGCTGCGCAGGACAGAAAAATCAGCACCCGCTGGTTGTCCTTGTAGCGCACGACAAGGCTCTGCGCCTTGTCAATGAGGACGGTTTTCGTCAGCCCTGCGCCAATCACAAACATCGCCACAAACATAACGACGTTCGTGTTGATAAACCCGCCGAACGCCTCGGCAGGGGTCATTACGCCTGTTAAAATCAGTGCCAGAATGATGCCGGACGAGATGACGGCAAACGGGATTTTGCCGCTGACAAACGCAAGGATCGTCGCCAGCAGAATGAGCAGAGTAATCTCCAATAGGGTCATAGAATTCCTCCCGGAAACACAAAGGGACGCCCCGCACGAATGCGAAGTGTCCCTTTGTGCGTTTATGGCTGTATAGAGAAATAGTGAATGGCTTATTTGATGAAGCTGACGTGCTTGCAGATCTCCTCGATGGCAGCGTCCTTCTTTTTGTTGAAGTCAACCTTGTTCTTCTCGAACAGGTTGTCGCCGTTGGCGTCGATGGAAACGATCAGCGGACCAAACTCCTTGACCTTGCAGCACCAGAGCGTTTCGGGCATACCCAGCTCGTCCCAGTGATGCTCGGCAATGCGCTGTACCTCGGTTGCGGCGACAACGGCGCAGCCGGCGGGGAACACGCAGTGGATGGCGCCGAACTCCTTGCAGGCGCGCTCGGTGTTGGGACCCATACCGCCCTTGCCCACGATGACGCGGACACCGGTGTGCTGGGTGAACTCATACTCGAACTTCTCCATGCGCATCGAGGTGGTGGGACCGACAGAAACCATCTCGTAGGCATCGTCCTGACCCTGAATGGGGCGGACAATGGGACCTGCGTGGAAGATGGCCTTGTTGCGGATGTCGTAGGGCAGCTCACGACCGCCCTCGACCAGGCGGCGGTGCGCCACGTCACGGCAGGTCATAAGATCGCCGTCGAGATACACGATGTCACCAATTTTGATGTCAGCCAGATCCTCGGCGCTGACAGGCGTGACCAAAACCTTTTTACCGTCTCTGATTTCTACCATTACAGTTGCACCCCCGAATGAGTCGTTACAGTTGCGTTCAAGTCTTTGTCAAATACCACGTGACCGCGGCGGTGGCTCCAGCAGCCAACGTTGACGGCAACGCCGATGGTGGACGGATGGCGAGCGGTGTTCTCGATATGCACGCCCATGACGGAGTTCTTACCACTCATGCCCTGGGGTCCCAGACCGATGGAGTTGATGCCGTCCTCCAGCAGCTTCTCCATCTCGGCAGCGCGCGGGTTGGGGTTGTGGCTGCCCAAGGGGCGCATCAGCGCCTTCTTGGAGAGCAGCGCGGCGGTTTCCACGCTGGTAGCCACGCCGACACCGACGAGCAGCGGAGGGCAGGCGTTCAGACCGTAGCTGGTCATCTGGTCCAGGACGAACTTGGTCACGCCCTCGTAGCCCATGCCCGGCATCAGCACCATCGCCTTGCCCGGCAGCGTGCAGCCGCCGCCTGCCATGTAGGTGTAGATTTCGCAGTGGTCGTCATCGGGTACGATGTCCCAGAAAACGGTGGGCGTACCCTTGCCGACGTTGCGCTTGGTGTTCACTTCGTCGAAGGTTTCCACGCTGTTGTGGCGCAGGGGTGCGGCGAAGGTAGCGCGGACGACGGCCTCCTTCAGCAGAGCCTCCAGCTCACCCATCAGCGGGAAGTTGACGCCGCACTTTACCCAGAACTGCAGCACACCGGTGTCCTGGCAGCAGGGGCGGTTCAAGTCAACAGCCAGCTTCTGGTTGCGCGCCATCGTGTCATAGATGGCGGTTGCCAGCGGGGTGGTCTCCTGCTGACGCAGCTCCTGCAGCTTAGCCTCGACATCGTCGGGCAGCTTCTTGCCGACATAGGCGACGAATTTCGCCATCTTGTCGGTCATGAGTTCAACACTTTGTTCTTTGGTCATGATTGAATGCCTCCTATGTAAATTTCAAATGTTTGCTTATGAGATCATGCGGGGAAGAACGGATACGCTACCGGCAGGATCACCATGCAGATGATAAAGCTGACGAGGATCAGCGGCAGACCTGCCTTGACGTAGTCGATAAATTTGTAGCCGCCGATGCCGACAACCATTGTATTGGCGGGCATACCGATCGGCGTTGCGTAGGCACAGCTGCCTGCAATGACCGTGGCAATGACCACCGCGCGGGGGTCTGCGCCCAAGCCCTGCGCCAGCGACACCGCGATGGGAACCATCAGCGCCGTGGTGGCAGTGTTGGACATAAAGTTGGTCATTGTGCAGGTGATGACAAAGATGACGACCAGCAGAATCAGCGGGTGGACTTCGTTGCCCATAGCGCCGATCAGCGTATCAGCAATCAGGCTGCCCGCGCCGGTATGCTCCAGCGCCGTTGCCAGTGCCAGCGAACCGCCAAAAAGGAACACGGTCTTGAGGTCGATGGACTTCAGTGCCTCTTTTTCGCTGATGACACCGGTCAGGATCAGAATGATGGCGCCAACCGATGCGGAAATCTGCAGCTTGATGCCGATCTGCTTTTCAAACACCATCGCAAGAATGGCGATGACCAGCACAGCCAGCGACATATACTGCTTCCACTTGGGAACGTCGGAGTAATCCTTGACAGCAAACTGGTCATCCTCCAGCGATGCCGCGCCGCTGTTTTTGGGCAGCAGCTTGTAGCCGAACAGGGCGAAGAAGAGGATGCCCGCCAGGAGCATAGGACCGCCGACGATAAGGTACTCAAAAAAGCTCGTTTCGATGCCCAGCTCGTTCAGGGCGCTGACGCCCATCAGGTTGCCCGGCGCACCGATGATGGAGATGTTGCCGCCCAGTGCCGCCGCAAAAACCAGCGGCATCAGCAGGTGGCTGCGGCTGTAACCGCTCTCGGCTGCAATGCCGACCACCACCGGGATAAGCACCGCCGCGCTGCCCGTGTTGGAGAGGAACCCGGACATAAGACCGGTGATGACCATGATGGCGATGATGAGCTGACGCTCCGATTTGGCGAACTTGGTGACCAGACCACCGATTTTGTTGGCCATGCCGGTTTCAAACAACGCCTGCCCTACCACGAACATGGCCACGCAGAGGATGACATTGGAATCGACGTACCCGGCGAACGCCTGCTTGGGTTCCAGCACGCCGGTTACGCAAAGGCCCACGGAAACAATCGTGGCTGTCAGGCCCAGAGGAATCTTTTCCAGCACGAACATAATGACTGCGAATGCCAGAAAGCAGAGGGTGATAACTGTGGGATTCACTGGATGTTGCCTCCTTCTTTGCTCTAATATTTAATATTGTATCCAATTTGCAAGGAAATCTATCACCCGGATGGGCCCATGTCCGGGTTTTTCACGGGGAGGCCGTTCCGGCTGCCCCGATGGATACGGCGGTTTGCGGCAGCAAGGAGAGGAGGTCTGCCGCAAACCAATCTGTGAAACGCCGAGAGTGATAATTGATTTATGATATTGTATCCAATCGACAACTAGAGAATACACCCATTGACCGAAAATGTCAATAGGGTGTTTGGAAGTTTGTCGAAACTGCAAATTTTGCCGCTATGGTTTTGTGCAGGATGAACATAACAGGCGGATTTCGCGCGTTTGTAGGGGGCGACGTCCCCGACGCCCCGCGACGGTGCCGTCAATCACTCCGCCTTCAAATGCGTCAGCACATTTTCCAAGCTGCGCATGATGTGGGATTCCATCAAATTGCCCGCCAGCACCTCATCGCGGGCTTTCAGCGCGTCCAGAATCTTGTAATGCTCGTTCATACTGATTTCAGCGTAGTGCTCCTGCGTCACCTTGTGACCCATGGACAGACCGTTCCACAGACTCGACAGCAGTTCTTTCATGGCGTCGTTGTCTGCGGCGGTCCAGATCGCCATGTGGAACGCCTGGTTCTGTGCGCTGTACCCTTCACTGTCATTCTGCGCCAGCGCGGATGCGGCCTGTACATAGGCCAGCTTGATAGGCCCGATGTCGGCCTTTTTGCGGCATACCAATACCACGGCGGCGCGTTCCAGCGCGGCGCGGGTCTCGTAGTGGTCGCGCAGGCGCTTCTCGTTCATGCCCAGCACGATGGCTCCGCGGTTGGGGCGCAGCTCGATCAGCCCCTCCCGCGCCAGCATCTGGAATGCCTCGCGGATCGGCGTAGACGACACGCCCAGCTGGGCGGCGGTGTCCTTCAGGGTCAATTCTTCGCCCTCGGCAAACTGGTGGCTTAAAATAGCTTCCCGCAGTGCCGCCGCCACACGGTCGCGGGCGGGCAGCATCTGGATGGGATTTAATGGTGCAAGGCTCATACGACAAGCTCCTTTGCGGTCTGTTCGGTCAGATCATCATAGTAACGGCGGATGTGCGGCGCGGTATCCTTCCCCACCGTGAACGCCTCGGCAATGGCGCGGTTGCGCTCGATCAGTGCGGCGGGTTCAGCCGCCCCCAGCGCCTGCGCGGCGTCCAACAACCCTTGCCGCTGGGTGAAAAAGCGCTGATACAGCGTTGGATTGTCCAGCGCCTCGGCGGCTGCCAAATGGAACTTCGCATCGCACGCCGGGTCGGGCAGCCCCTTTTCCCGCAGGGCGGTGTCTGCCAGCGCGAACAACTCGCACTCCATAGCCGCCAGCACGGCAAAGCTCTGCCGCAGACGCGCGGCGGTCACCCCCACCACCCGCACATGGCGGTTGGGCAGGCGCTCCAGCAGCCCCTCGTTTTGCAGCTGCTGCATCGCCTCGCGCACCGGCAATCGGCTGATACCCAGCTGCGCGGCAATATCCTCCTGCCGCAGCTCGGCACCATCCGGCAGCTCACCCGCGTATATTTCCCGCCGCAGCGCCGCGGCAGCTTGGTCCTTTAAGGAAACAAGAGAAACACTTTTCATCAAGCGCCTCCATATTTGTTGTTTATTAATATTGTATACAAAATCATCCGTTGCGTCAAGTGGCGAAGATCGTATTCTATGTTTCTGCTTTTATGCCCCTCCATGCCTGACCACCATTTGACCACTACTGTGCAGTGGTGCTGCAAAATATCGGAAAAGCCTGTTGTGACAACCAACAACGGGCTTTTTCCTGTTTTGGCGGAAAATGTGCAGAGCCAATAAAATTCACGTTTCATCGTCAGTCTATACCACCCTGTCGTAGTTCTCCGGCGCCAGGTGCCGGGGGTTCGAATCCCTTCGGGCGCACTTAAAAAGAGGCTGCTGCACAAGGAAAAAATCCAAGTGCAGCAGCCTCCTGTGTTGATGAAGGAGAAACAAAGGGAATATCCAGTTACAGGTTCAGTTCAAACTGTTCCACAGTAATGGTTGCCTGACCGTCTGCAGCAAAGGTGATGCCATCGGCGGACTGCGGGGTGTAGATCCACGCTGTCATCGTCTGCTCGCCATCGTTGACAAAGACCTCCACGCTGTTTTTATCCAGCAGGATGCGAAGCTTGAGAGCGCCGTTTTGGCTGCGCACCTTGCAGCTGCGGGTATGCACAATATCGGCGCGGGAACCGGCACAGCTGCGATCCAGTGTCAGCAGCGAGGTGTAGGGGTCATAGGTCAGGCAGGTGTGATACGCCGCATCGGCTGCCAGCTTAACGGTAAAGCTGCGGTATTCGCCCGCTGCCACGGTGACGGTCAGGTCGGCAATGCGCCCGCCGATGCCAGCCAGCGCCGTTTCATTCTGTACAGTCACATCTTCGTGCAGAGTGCGCTTACCGTGGGCGGCATCCAACTCCCGAACCGGGGTCTGCACAATGCGCCCATCCTTCAGGTGCAGTTCGCGCGGGCAGATGGTCTGCCCGAACCACTTGCATCCCTGCGGCTTATCCTCGGTGTCCGACCAGGTTTGCAGCCACGCCGTCATCAGGCGGCGCCCATCGGGTGCCTGTGTGGTTTGGGTGGCGTAAAAGTCGATGCCGCCGTCCACCAGCTGCACCTGTTCGCGGGTAAAGGTATGGGTTTTCTCATCATAACTGCCGACAAATGCGATCACATTGTGTCCGTTGTGGAACTCACCGGACGGACGCATTTCCATCGGTCCGACCATCAGTACATGCTTGCCGTCCAGCGGGAAAAAGTCCGGGCACTCCCACATTTTGCCGTACACGTTGTTGTTGCGCGCCAGCACGGTAACAAAATGCCAGTCGAAACCGTCCTTGCTTTGGAACAGTACGGCTGCACCGCTGCCGTCCTCGGTCAGAGCAACGGTCACGGCAGAGTAGGTGCCGTCAGCTTCGCGCCAGATCTTCGGGTCACGGAAGTCGAATTTGCTGTATCCTTCAGGCAGATCTTTCTGGGTCAGCACCGGGTTGCAGGCAGGTTTTTCGTAATCCAATCCATCGCCCACAGCAACGCTCTGGGTCTGAATATCCCGCATTTCACCATTCGGCTGCTTTTCGGAAACCACGCTGGTGTACATTAAGAGCTGACGGCCGTCGTCCATTTCGGTGGCCGAGCCGGAGAAGCAGCCGGGGCCGTTATCAGACGGAGAATCCGGAGCAATGGCGCAGGGCAGATACTCCCAATGCAGCAAGTCTGTGCTGACCGCGTGTCCCCAGTGCATCGGACCCCATTGTGTTGCGTAGGGGTTATACTGGTAAAACAGGTGGTATTTCCCATGATAGAAGGAAAAGCCGTTCGGGTCATTCATCCAGCCTACATAAGGGGTCAAGTGGTAGGCAGGGCGCTCTGCCGCAGAAATGGCAGCGCTGTGCTCTTCCTCGTAATCGCGTGCTTTCTGCAAAATTGTATTGCGCATGGATTCCTCCTGGTAAAACTTATTGCTTTGCGTAATAGGCGTCAAGATACTTCTGCATAATCGCCAGATAGTCAGACAATCCGTAGGCTTCCAGTTTGTCGAGGTACTCATTCCACTCAGCATCGGTAGTACCGTTCATGATCCAGTTTGCCTTCTGGGTGTTCATGTAGGTTTGGAGATCTGCCTGAAGGTTGGAAACCTGCTCGGTGTCCTCGGTGCTCATAAAAACATTGGGGTAAACATACTTTTTGTTCATATCCGGGGTGTAAATATCCTTGATCCAGTCCAAACGGTACTGTGCATCGTCCGGGCAGGTGACATAAACGCCGTAGTAATCATCCAGAACCGCCAGAGGACCGCCGACGCACTGTGCTTCGCGGACTTCAACGGGGGACGCATCGCCGAGGGGGGCGTGCTTCAGCATCGGCTCGCCCTTATCGTTCGTGGACATTTCAAAGATATTGAAACCGGTTTCATCGCCGTAGGTACCCCAGTTGTTCTGGGGAGACTGCAGAGGTGCATACATCTGGTCGAGCCAGGCACAAACCAGCGCGGGGTTCGATGCCTTGGCGGTGACAACACACTTGCCGCGCCCAAAGCCGCTGGTGAAGGAACCGTTCTGCGGGGTGATATTGCGGGTATCGGCAGTCAGTGCGGGCAGGGGTTCCCAATCGGTCAGGTTGTCGATGTTGGCAACATCCCAGCTAAAGCAGACGCCATAACGACCGGCCTTGCCTTTAGAAACATAGGTGGACCATTCCTGCGTAAAGCATTCGGGGTCAATGAGGTTTTCAGAATACAGCTTGTGCAGCCAGTCAAGACCTTCACGGTAGCCCTGCTGAGTGGCCGCGCAGATAACCTTCAGGTCATCCGTGACGGCAATGTGGCGATCCTTATCGGCATCACCATAGCCCTCACCAAAGCCGTTGATCAGGATACTGGGATCCTGGTCACCGTTGTTGACAATGCAGGACATCGGGATGATATCACCCTCAATGCCAAACTCACTCTTGATGGCATCCGCGTTGTCACGGAAAGCAATCAGTACCTGCTCAAATTCATCTACCGTCGTCGGCATCTCCAGACCCAGGAAATCCAGCCACTTCTTGTTGATGAAGCTCATATTTCCCACCGTTTGGATCGCCGTCTTTTCAGCGCCCAACTGCTCGATCCACGGCAACGCCCAGATATGTCCCTCGGAATCTGTACACATGGTACGGTACTCCGGGTACATCTCAAAAACCTTCTTGAGGTTGGGCATATTGTTGTCGATGTAGTCCTCCAGATTGACAATAACGCCCTGATCTGCGTAGCGCAGCAGGTCACTGTCGCTGAAATCTGCCGTAAAGACAAAATCCGTCAGAGTGCTGGGGTTGGACATATTCAGGGTGATTTTATCGCTCCACTGGTCAGCCTGAATAGCCGTCCAGTCGATATGAACATTGGTGGCTTCCTCAAGACGTTTGAAAATGGTACGGTTGTTCGGATCGGATTCACTGCCGACCGGATAGCTTGTCATACCGGTAAAGGTTACCTGCTCCGCCAGAGGAAACGAAACAGCACCGGTAACATCTACATTGGCACCCGAATCTTTTCCGCCTCCGGCACCGCCGCCGCAGGCGGCCAGCATCATAACAGCGCTCGCCAAAGCGCCCATTTTGAGGAAATTGCGGCGTGAAATCAATTTTTTCATTGCGTTTTTCTCCTTTTTTAATATTGTGGCCGGGAAATCCCGGTCGAGTTTTCCTAACAATCAGCCCTTGACGGAGCCCGCCATAATGCCTGCATCAAAATACTTTTGGAAGAAGGGATACATGACCAGCAGCGGCAGGCTGGAAATGATAATGGTTGCATACTTGAGCAGCTCGGCCATTTTTGCGCGTTCAGCCGTACTTTGAATATCGGCAATCATACCGGATTCGGGCTGGCTTTGGATCAGGATAGAGCGCAGCACCAACTGCAGGGGCTGTTTGGAGGCACTGTTCAGGTAGATCATCGCGTCAAAATAGCTGTTCCACATAGCGACAAACTGCCAAAGAGCAAGCACCGCCACTACCGGCATACAAACCGGCAGCAAGATATTAAAGAAGTAGCGCATTTCGCTGGCACCATCCACATCGGCTGCCTCACGAAGCTCACGCGGGATCCCCTGATAGTAGGTACGGGCAATGATCATATTCCAGACGCTGAATGCACCCGGCAGGATAACCGCCCACATGGAATCCAGCAGACCGATATTGTTGATGAGCAGGTAGGTAGGGATCAGACCGCCGTTGAAAAACATCGTGATAACGAATAAGGTGTTGAAAAATTTCTTTCCCTTGAAGTCCGGCAGCGACATCGGATAGGCTGCCAGCATCGTGACGGCAACGGAAATGACGGTAAATATAACCGAATAAAGAACAGCGTTTTTGAAGCCGACCCATATCTGTTTGTCCGAGATGACGCGCTCATAGGCATCCAGGCTCCATTTGCTGAAGTCAAAGGAAATGCCCTTGTTTTGCAATGTGACGGGATCCATGAACGAAGCGATCACAATGTAAACCATCGGCACAATAATGGCGATGAGAAACACAGCCAACAGTGCATAGCCGCAGTAGAGGATGGCTTTGTCTTGTTTGGTATAGATCTGCATTCCAGACTTTTTCTTAGACATAGCGGGCACCTCCTTACAAGCCTTGCCCATCGTTCATCTTGGCAACGACTTTGTTTACAGCGATAAGCAATATGACATTGATAACTGTGTTGAACAGACCGACTGCCGTTGAAAAGCTGTAATCACCGTCTAACAGACCTTTTTTATATACATAGGTGGCGATGATTTCTGCCGAATCCAGGTTCAGATCCGTTTGCAGGGCGTAGGCTTTTTCAAAGCCGATGCTCATAATGTTGCCTGCCTGCAGGATGAACTGAATCACGACCATATCCTTGATGGCGGGCCATTCAACGGTTCGTATTTGCTGAATCAGGTTCGCGCCGTCCAGCATGGCGGCTTCTTTCAGCTCCTGGCTGGCGTTGGAAAGCGCGGCTGTGTACATAATGGAGGACCAACCCGCGCCCTGCCAGATTCCGCTGATGATGTAAATCGGGCGGAAAGCCTCCGGCAATGTCATAAAGTTGATGCCGGTATGAAACAGCCCATTTACAGGACCTGTGACAGACAGCAGAACGCGCACGATACCGCACAGCACGATTACGGAAATAAAGTTGGGCATATACAGGACAAGCTGTACCTTCTGCTTGATCTTATTGCTTTTAATGCGGTTGAGCAGGAAGGCCAACAAAATCGGAATGGGGAAGCCCCACAGCAAGCCATAGACGCTCAGTTTCAAGGTGTTGATCAAATACCGCATGAAATCCGGCGAGGACAGGAACCGCGAAAAGTTCTTGAACCCGACCCATTCGCTGCCCCAGATGCCCTTGAACGGGTTGTATTTTTGGAAGGCGATCAGTACGCCGCCCATAGGAATGTAGCGGAATACAAGGGTCAGCAATACAGCCGGCATCAGAAATAGCAGGTAGAGCTGCCAATGACGCTTAATGTACACCCATGTATTATGCAGTTTACGGTCAACCGCCATGACCGCGCTTTGGGGTGCAACTGACTTTGGTTTCATGAATCATTCTCCTCCTTTTTGATTTCATTGTACCGTTTCTTCTTTGTTTTACATTTGCACAACATGTTCTGCTCAGACCCCCTTGAATGGTGCATTTGTAAAACCCTGTGATTTATTTATACCATCACCAATCGCAAAAGTCAATGGCGTTTTCCTCGTTTTTAAGCGAATTACGGTACATTCGTGCAGCTGCACAAAAACCAGTGCGCGCGAATGTGCAATATGCTGATTTGCGTTTTTACATTTGACTAATTTGTGCATATGCACTATACTGGTATCAGAAACACAGGAATTTCCCGGACGGAGATACCTACAGAATATAGTAAAGTACATTGCTTACTTATAGAGTGTACAGAATCGAGGCAGGCCATGTCTACCAAAGTCACCATTCAGGATATTGCCAACGAGCTTCAGCTTTCCCGCAATACGGTTTCCAAGGCCATCAATAACACCGGCGTTCTGGCCGATGCCACACGGGAGAAGATCCTGCGCAAGGCTGCCGAAATGGGATACAAGCAATTTTCCTACCTTCCGGTATTTGATGGGAACAGCAACGCCGGGGATGCTTCCATTCTCCCCGTCGATAAGCGGGAAATTGCCATACTGACAACCCGTTTTTTGAATAACTCCCACTTTGCCGCAATGATGTTGGATCGCTTTCAATCAGAACTTCAGCATCTTCACGCCTGTATGACGATCCACCGCATTTCGCCCGCTGAGCTGGCTGCAAAGGAGCTGCCGTCTTCCTTAAACACAGAGCACACGGCAGGCATCATCTGCTTTGAAGTATTTGACTATGATTACGCCCAGATGCTTTGTACGCTGGGCATTCCGCTTCTTTTTGTGGACACACCCGTGACGGAAATGCGCCCTCCGCTGCAGGCTGATCGGCTGTATATGGAAAACCGTATTGAAATTCAGAACATGATGGCGCAGATGGCACAGCGCGGACGAAAACGTATCGCATTTGCCGGGGATAAAGAGCACTGCCAGTCTTTTCATGAACGTTACCTGGCTTACAAAGATGCAGCCGAGCATTTTGGTATGGCAACCGACTGGCCGACCTGCGCAACGCAAAAAGCACAGCCAAACTATTCGGAGTATCTGTATCAGTCGCTGCGCGGTTGCCCGGCCATGCCGGACGCCTTTATCTGCGCCAATGATTTTATAGCAATGGATCTTATCAACGCCTTGCATCGGCTTGGCTATTCCGTTCCGGATGACATCTGGATTTGCGGATTTGATGACAGCCAAGAGGCATCGTATTTTTCACCTCGGCTGACATCCATTCATATTCACGGGCAAATCATGGGGTATGCCGCCGCCAATCTGCTTATAACTCGTATTGAGGAGCCCTCGCTGAATTATCGGACTGTTTATACGGAAACGAATCTGATCCTGCGTGAATCCACAGGAGATTGAGAGGTACAGTATGCGTGACCTGTGGGACAAGCCGTGGTTTTCTTTGCTGACAAAGCTGACATACAGCGCCTATCTGAACATTTTGTGGCTTATATGCAGCCTGCCGATTTTTACGATTGGTGCTTCTACTACGGCGCTGTTTTACTGCACATTGAAAATGGCTGAGGATCGTGATGAGGGTCTTACCCGTATGTTCTTCCGTGCGTTTCGCAGCAATTTCAAGCCAGCCACAAAGCTGTGGCTTATCCTGCTGGCACTTGGCTGCTTTTTGGGCGTCGATGGCTTCGTGTTGAGCCGCCTTTGGAACACCAGTGCATTCTGGACCATTTTGACAGCGCTGGTGATCGGTGCTGCCGTGCTGTACGCCATTGTACTGCTCTACGCATTTCCCCTGCTGGCACGTTTTGAAAATACGACGCTTGGCATTTTAAAGACCTCTTTTGCCGTCGGAGTTCGCTATTTGTTCTGCACCCTGCTGATGGCCTTCGTTTACGCTGTCATGGGGTGGATCACAGTTTGCGTATTCGCGCCCGCCTTTCTTTTGGGAATGGGCTTGTGTGCCATGCTGTGTTCTTTCCTCTTGGTAAAAATCATTCATCTTATCGGCGGAGATCCCGATGCGGCAGATGAGGAATCGCACGATGAAGAGCGCTGATCTTGCCACCCTGCGCGCTCTGCATGGGCGCAAAAGATGGGAGCACATTTGGGCATACTACAAACTCCCCATTATAGGAGTTTTAATCGTTTTGTACATTTTCGGATATGCCGCTTATCGGCATTTCACCAAAAAAGAAGCTGTGCTGTACGTTAGTCTCGTGAACATTTCAGCCGGTTCTGATTTGACCGGGCAGCTTACTGACGGCTTTGCCCAAGATGCGCATCTGACAAAAAAGCAGCAGGTCAATCTGCTGACCGGGCTGATTATAAATGAAACTGCCAATGCAGATGAACAATATGTCTATGCCTCTGAGCTGAAGCTGCTGGCTGCTGTCAGCGCACAGCAATTAGATGTTATTCTTATGGACACCGCTGCGCGAGATCAACTGCAAGACGAAGAGTATTTTCTTGACCTGCGTACACTGGATGCAGATTTCGGCAGCTTGGATGAATTGTCTGCCGATGGTTTAACGCTGGATATTTCCGACACGCCCCTCATAGCACAAGCCGGCTTCGAGGAATCCGTTTACCTCGGTGTCATTGCAAATGCACCGCATCCGGAGCGCGCAGCTGCCTATATTCGTTATCTTTTGAAGTAGTAAAGCTGCTTCTTTTTGTTCGATACATTCAGCAAGGAGAGATACACATGGATATTGTAACGATTGGTGAAGTTTTGATCGACCTGACCCAGACCGGCAGGGATGAACGCGGCATTCCGCAGTTTGCGGCAAACCCCGGCGGCGCCCCCGCCAATCTGGCGGTTGCCGCCGCCAAGTTGGGCGCACAGACTACCTTTATCGGCAAGGTGGGCGAGGATGCCTTTGGCCGCTATCTGACCGAGGTTTTGCAGGAAAACAAGGTAGACACCCGCTATATGGTCACCGATGCCGACCACCCCACCACCATGGCCGTTGTTTCGGTGGATGCCTCCGGTGAGCGGGATTTCAGCTTCTACCGCAGTGCCAACGCCGATGTGATGCTGTGCAAAGAGGATATCCCGGAGGAAGCCCTGAAAGCAGCCAAAATCGTGCATTTCGGCTCGGTCAGTCTGACCGCCGACCCCGCCCGCACCGCCACGCTGGACGCCGCCGCCCGTGCCAAAAAGCTGGGGGCAATCATCACCTACGACCCCAACTACCGCGCCAACCTTTGGCACAGCGAGGAAGAAGCGATTGCACAGATGAAAGCTCCCCTGCCGCTGGTGGATATCCTGAAGGTTTCGGACGAGGAGCTGCCCCTGCTGACCGGCACCACCGACTGCGAAAACGGCACGGCGCAGCTGGCACAAAACGGCATTCGGCTGATTTTTGTCACCTTGGGTGCAAACGGTGTGTTCTACCGCTTTGGAGAGAAAACCGGTCATGTAGCCGGTGTTCCCTGCAAGGTGGGCGACACCAACGGTGCAGGCGACACCTTCTTTGGGGCAGCGCTGTCCAAGCTGTGCAAGGAGGATTTGAACTTCCTGACGGCGGACAAATTGGAAGGCATTCTGGCTTTTGCCAACAAGGCGGCCAGCATCACCACCAGCCGCCGCGGTGCCATCCCCGCCATGCCCACCCTGACAGAAGTGGAGGGCTGACCCATGGCGCAGGAATTTTCCGCACGATTTGCCCGCCATAAGGACGAGCTGGAATGGCTGTTCATGGAATTGTACAACAACCGGGAAGGGTTGGAGGTTCTGGAACGGGAGATGGCAGACGCCTACGACGCCCGCAACGCCGAGCTGAAGGCGCTGGACAAAGCCCGTGCCGCCGACCCGAACTGGTACAAGCGGGGCAATATGTTCGGCATGACGATGTACACCGACCTGTTTGCCGGAAATTTGAAAGAACTGGCAAAGAAGCTGCCCTATTTCAAGGAGCAAAAGCTGACCTATCTGCACCTGATGCCTTTACTGCAGATGCCCCACCCGCACAACGATGGCGGCTATGCGGTGGAGGATTTCGATACCGTAGACCCGGCTCTCGGCACGAATAAAGACCTCGAAAATCTGACCCGCGAACTGCGCAAGGCCGGCATCAGCCTGTGTCTGGATTTTGTTATGAACCACACCGCCAGCACCCACCGCTGGGCCATGGCGGCCAAGGCGGGCGACCCGTGGTTTCAAGCCTACTACCACCTGTTTGATGACCGCACCATCCCGGACCGGTACGAGCAGACCGTGCCGCAGGTATTTCCCAACACCGCGCCCGGCAACTTTACCTGGTGCGAGGAGATGCACAAGTGGGTGCTGACCACCTTCCACGACTACCAGTGGGATCTGAACTACGCAAACCCGGCGGTGTTCGTGGACATGACCAAAAGTATTCTGCATCTGGCAAATCTGGGTGTGGAGGTGTTCCGCATTGACGCTGTGCCTTACATTTGGAAGCAGCTTGGCACGACCTGCCGCAATTTACCGCAGGTACATACCATTGTGCGGATGCTGCGCATGGTGCTGGAATGTGTCTGCCCCGCGGTCATCCTCAAGGGCGAAGTGGTCATGGCGCCCAAGGAGCTGGCGGCGTACTTTGGCACACCCGAAAAGCCGGAATGTCACATGCTTTACAATGTGTCCACCATGGTCAACCTGTGGGCTGCCTTGGCAAGCCGTGACACCCGCCTGCTGAAGGCACAGCTGGACGCCCTGCACGCCCTGCCGGGCAACTGCTGGTTTGTAAACTATCTGCGCTGCCACGATGATATCGGCTGGGGTCTGGATGAAGCGGCAGAGAAACGTTTTGATATTGACCCCCAAAAGCACAAGGAGTATCTCTACCATTTTTATGCGGGCGATTTCCCCGGAAGCTGGGCAAAGGGCGAGCTGTACAACTACGACCCCGCCACCGGCGATGCCCGCAGCTGCGGCACCACCGCCAGCCTGTGCGGCGTGGAGCAGGCGCTGGAATCGGGCGATGTGATCGCGCTGGACTACGCGGTCCGCCGCGACCTGATGCTGCATAGCGTCATGGCATTTTTGCAGGGATTTCCGATGCTGAACTCCGGCGACGAGATTGCCCAGCTCAACGGCTGGGATTATAAGTCCGACCCCAATCGGGCAGACGACAGCCGCAACCTGCACCGCAGTGCGTTTAACTGGGAAAACGCAAAACAGCGCACCCGAAAGGGTACGCTGCCGAACAAGCTGTGGCAGGGCATGGAAGAACTGCGCAAAATGCGAGCAGACGAGTGCTTTGCCCCGGATGCGTGGGTAACCACATGGGACACCCACAACCCCGGCGTCCTGGCACTGGTACGCAAGCGCGGCGAGGAAACGCTGGTGGGGCTGTTCAACTTTACCGAGTACCCGGCAGGGGCCAGCCTTGACGCATTAGGCGGAAATTACCGCACTGCCGATGGTCAGTCCGTCTGGCTGGCGGATGTCGAACTGGAACCCTATCAGGCACTGCTCGTGAAGAATGTATAAATCTGGAGGCAGACATATATCCCCGTTCGGCTACGCCATCCATGCAGGTGGTTATGAAATGATTGTCAGGCAGGTTTACGTTTATGCCTTCAGAATTGGTCTAATTAGAAGTTCTCTTCCTTTTCGTGTTGTATCGTTATTCTGTGCAACCCATTTGCATGCACTTTCCGGCGAGAAAAAAGAGCCTGGAGAACCTTACCGATTTGGTAAGGCCCTCCGGGCTCTTTTTACTCCAGTCATTATCAGTCGGTCAATATGCTAATTGCCTACGAGACGTTCACAATTCACGGCGACAATCCAACTATGACGGATTTCATCAGCAGGGCTTGCTCATCATCCAAAACTGCAATCAGTTGTCTGCGGCGCTCGTAAAGTGATATTCTCTCCATCACTTCCCGCTTTCAGGGAAGATGATTTTGTTGACAAAGAAGAAAATGACCATAGACACGCCGCCGTTCAAAACCGTCGTGCCGATGTTATAAATAAAGTCCGGCACCAGCAGCCCGGCTACGGCAACCCATACGCAGTTGATGGAGTTGACGATGCAGGTGATGACGCAGAAAGCCAGCACATACCACGCGATCTGCTTGCCTAAATTGCCCTTACTGCGGAACACGAAATTGCGCTGGATCGGGAAGTTGATACATTCACCAATCACCATAGCAATCATGTAAGCGCAAAAGTACGGCAGCCCGCCGTGGGCGGCATCGTAGCCGAGGATGTTCCACTTGAAGGTTTCCCCAAACAGGGTCACATCCACGCCGGGCCAGCCGAAATCCACCACCGGCAGACTGCTGAACGCAGCGGGCAGAAATTGCAGCAGCAGATACTTGAACACGGTAATCAGGTTTGACACGATGACGAACAGACCGCCCTCGCGCACCCACTTGGCTGCGGCGGGGTGTTTAGCCGCAAAATTATTCCAAAACTGCATAATGCAACCTCCATCAAGCGCCGCGCAGACGTTTTTCCATCTGCGCATTCAGCACCACATTCTTAATTGCTTCATAAATCACCCGCACAAGACCCAGGATCCAGAAGCCCTGCAATTCCATGACAATGCCGTCCACCATGCCCATGCTGATGGCGCCGTTCGTCATCTTTGCCAGGGCGCGAAGGGGCATATTGTACTGGAACAAGATGTTCAGATCCGGCTTGCCACGTTTATAGCTGGCATCCAGCAGGATCGTCAGCACAAGCCAGACAAGCCAGCCCAGCGGGCTGCGTGCGTGGTTCAGTTCGCCCAAGGTCAGATTGCGGTCAATTTTGGTTTTGCCATTCGGGATGGGATGCCCCAGCAGCTTTTCAAAGTCTGCATCGGAAACGTGCAGCACATCGCCCTTATAATAGCAATCCAGGTCCACATCTTCATACGGATGCACGGTAGCCGTTCCATGCACGGAGATTTTCTCGCACAGCCGGATGTCCTCCACGCTTGCGCCGACAAGCAGCTCGTACTCGCCGCCCTCGATTTCCCAGCGGTTAGCCTTGACATTCCAGAAACGGAACGCCTTATCGTCCAGCGTAATGGTGATGCGCTGTTTCTCACCGGGGGCAAGCGTTACGCGGGCAAAGCCTTTCAGTTCCTTAGCAGGGCGGAAAAGCTCACTGTTCTTTTTAGCAACATACAGCTGCACGATTTCCGTACCTGCCACACTGCCGGTGTTCGTTACGGTAAGGCTGACCCCCTGTTCATCGGCAGCCATATCGCTGTACGCAAACGTCGTGTAGCTCATACCATAGCCAAACGGGAAGCGCACAGCTTTTTCCGCCGTGGTAAAGTAGCGGTAGCCGATGTACAGCCCCTCGCGGTACTCCACAGTCTTGCGGCGGGTGGCAAAGTCGGCGGCGCTGGGTACGTCGGCGTAGGCCAACGGCCATGTTTCTGCCAGCTTGCCACAGGGGTTGACCTTGCCGGTCAGTGCATCCGCAACGGCGCCCGCCCCCGCCTGACCGCCTAAGGCGGCGTACAACAGGGCTTGGCAGTTGTCCAGCCACGGCGTTTCGACTACACTGCCGCTGTACAATACCACGACAATTTTCGGGTTGACAGCCGCCACAGCCTGCAGCAGATCCACCTGATTTTGCGCAAGGCGCAGATTGCTGCGGTCAAGACCCTCACTCTCGGCGATTTCATCCAGACCCATGCACAAAACAACTGTATCCGCCTGTGTCGCCAGTTCGCAGGCGGATTTCTGCAAAGCAGCATCCGGCTTACCGTGGCGGTCAAAGCCCTGCTGATACCCGATGACGTTCAACTCGGAGTTGATCAGCTTATCCAGCAGCACATCCACCTGTGTCGAGTTTACCATGCTGGAGCCTGCGCCCTGGTAGCGCGGATTCTTGGCAAAGTCGCCGATGACAGCCACTTTGGCACCCGCAGCCAACGGCAGCAAAGAGCCCTCGTTTTTCAGCAGCACAAGGCTTTCCTCGGCGGCGCGGCGGGCAAGCGCATGATGGGCTGCCGCATCAAACTCGCGCGGGGCAGCGTCCAGCGCAGCCTTGGTATCAAACACCAGCGGCAGCAACTCTGACAAGCGGGCGTCGATGTCGGATTCAGAGATTTTCCCGCTTTCCACCGCCGCCAGCAGTTCGCGCACACTGTCCCCGCCGGGCGCGGGCATTTCCAGCGTGGAGCCGTTTTTCACACCCAGCGCGTGGTCGTTGCTTCCGCCCCAGTCGGTGATGACCGCGCCGTCAAAGCCCCACTCACCGCGCAAAATCTCCATGAGCAGGTGCTTATTCTCGTTGGCATACGTACCGTTCACAAGATTGTAGGACGACATAATGCTGCGGGGATGCCCCTCTTTGACGGCAATTTCAAACCCGGTCAGGTAAATTTCCCGCAGGGTGCGCTCGTCCACGATGGAATCCGAAGCCATACGCCGCGTTTCCTGACTGTTGACGGCAAAGTGCTTCGGGCAGGCGGCTACGCCCTTGGACTGGATGCCGCGAATATATCCCGCCGCCAGCTTGCCCGCGAGATACGGGTCCTCGGAGAAATACTCAAAGCTGCGCCCGCACAGCGGGTTGCGCTTCATGTTAAGCCCCGGTCCCAACACCACCGACACTTCCTGCGCAGCGGCTTCCTCGCCCAAGGCTGCGCCGATTTCCTCGCCCAGCGCGGCATCCCAGCTGTTCGCAACCGCCGACGCCGTGGGGAAGCAGGTGGCGGGCACGCTGGGATTCAGCCCCAAGTGGTCGCTCTCCCCCGCCTGCTTGCGCAAGCCGTGGGGACCGTCCGACAGCCAGATCTGCGGGATGCCGTGTTCGGGCATACCCCGCGTTTTGAAGGTTTCCGCGCCGGAAAGCAGCGCGCATTTTTCTTCCAAGGTCAATTTTTTCAGCAAAAGTTCTGTATTTTGCATATAGCTTTCCCTTCTCATAAGAAAAGCCGCATCCAACGCCTGCAAGCAGACATCAGACGCGGCTTTCATTCAGCAAGTACCGTTATGTTTTATCAGGGGCAATAGACGCTTACTCTGCCGCCAGCGTGACCACAGCCTCGTTGATGGAGTAGGTGGTGCTGGAGCCCCAGCCGGAAACGATTTCGTCGTGGGCGGGGATGGTCAGCTGCTTGCTGCCGTCCTCACCCTCGGTGATGGGCACCGTCAGGGCATCGCTGCCGTTCAGGGTCATGGTAAGGGCATCGTCCTGCGCATCCACCAGCGTGCCGGTGATGGAGGCAGAGCCGTCGGCGGCAGTCAGCGTGCAGACCTTGTGGGAGTAATCCACCAGCAGCACGGCATCCGTTGCGGTGGGCGTCTCACCCTGCACCAGCTCATAGCTGCCCGTGTACTGCTCGGTGACCAGATCCTCGACCTGCACTTCAAACGTAGCGGTCGCACCCAGGAAGGAGGCCGTCACGGTCTTGGTGCCTGTGGTGTCGCTGTCGTAACCGGTGAAGGTCAAGCGACCGCCCCAGATGGACTCCTCCGCACCGTTGGCGCGGGTAGCCGTCACAACCAGCTCAGCCGGGTTGAAGGTGTCGCCCGTGTAGAAGGTGCGCAGGTTGGAGGCATCAATCGTCAGGCTCTTGGCAGGGGCATAGGGCTGACCGTAGATGTTGATGTTACGGGTGAACGCACCGCCATAAACGCCATACTCTTCCGCCAGATTGGGACTCTGGTCGAAATGGAAAACCATGTCGATCTCGCCTGATTTCAGCGCATCAAGTTCCGCTTTTTGGCTGTCATAACCGACCATCTGGAATTCCAGCTCCTGATTTCCCAGACAATCCTTGGCAAACCGAATATAGTCCGTAATGGTCCCGGTAAGTTCCCCGGTGGAAGGGTCATAGACGCTGACGCCGCTGTCACCCGTCAGAAAGCCCATCCGGATCGCGCCGTGCTTTTTGAGCCACGCCTTTTCCTCTCCCGTAAGGATCGGGGTATAATCCATCGAGAAATACCTTTTATAGAGATCCGCCGTATAAAAAGGATCGGCGTCCTCCAGCGCGCGCATCGCATTGTCCAGTTCTTCCTTGATATCCGCACGGTCTTTGTTGATTGCATAGTAGATGTCGGAGCTTCCCACGCGGGTTATGGTCGAGATGCCAAGCTCCGTCCAGAAGGATTCTTCCATCGAAACAAAGCAGTCGATCTCATGGTTTGCCAGCTTTTGCTTGGCATCCTCATTGTTGGAGATGTTGACGTGCTGCGTTTTCAGGTCGTATTTTTCTTCCCATTCGGTCAGCATAACCTCCGGCTCGGTTCCCATCAGAACGCCGATCTTTTTGCCGTTCAGCGTCTTGAAGTCGGAAGCGGTGATGTCCTCGCGCGAGAGATCGGCGTAGAGGTAATCTTTTTCCTCCCCCATCGGCTCGTCCGAAAACAGCATCTCCTCGGTGCGGTCCTCCGTATAGGAAATATCGCCCATAATGTCGATTTCGCCGTTTTTGAGTTTTTCAAAGCAGTCTGACCAGTCGCAGGTCACATACTCGAGCTGCCAGCCTGTATAGCCGGATAAGGTCTGCAGCAATTCGTAGCCGTAGCCCTTTCTTATGCCCTTCTCGTTGACATAGTTGAAGGTGTCCTCAAACGAGCCGACACGGACGACCTTTGCAGGGACGGTTTCTGCGGCAGCCTTCACGGGAAACAGAGCCGGCAGCAACAGCAGCAGGCACAGCATCGCACAGATGCTTCTCCATGTCGGGGTCTGCATGGCTTTGCGCGTTCCGGAGTTTTTCATTCTTTCCCATCTTTCTCCGCCCCAGGCGGCTGCATTTTGATTTCATTTCCGCACCGCCGATTTCAGGAAGGTCATGGCAGCCTCCATCGTATCGGGTTGTCAGCAGCTTTCTTGAACAGTATATACCAACATATACAGTATGTATTATAGCATTGTCGCGAAATCGTTTCAAGATTCTTTCGTTGGGTAGCGTAAACAAATATAAGGCAATACCGCATAATTCGCGGGAATTATGCGGTATTGCCTTAGGTCGTCATCGCAGACGATTTTAGAATCGGTATAATTATTCAGGCAGTTGAATCTCCGGCATCAGCTCATCGGAGACGACTTGCAGCATTTCCTCCAATTTAGCCAGGTCATCGGGACCGAAGCGCTGTTTAGCGCGCTCCATGACAAGGTGCAAGTAGGAATAACTGATGTTATAGTAATCAATGTACTTTTGGGTCGGGCGCAGGCGGTATTCCCGCTTGTCGATGGTGGACTGGATGCGCTCTACATAGCCTTTTTTGACCAGTGAGTTGATCTTATAGGCGGCGTTGGGGGTAGAAAGATTCATCATGTGGCTGAACTGCGCAATCGTAGGTTCGCCCAATGCCATGATGACTTCCATGCAGAAAGATTCTACCGTCGTCAGCGTGGCTTCGCGATCCTCGAATCGACTGAAGATCTGCTTATAGAAGTGCAGTTTGAATTTGGTATATACCCGTCCGAATGTCTGGTCCAGCATAGCGAGAATCCCCCTGTAGGTTAGTGGATTTATTATAGCACATTCCGCCATGTAAAACCAGCCCTCAGGCATCCGTGATAACAAACGTCAGCTCGGCGTTGGCCGCGCGCACGCCGTCCACCCATGCGGTGGCCTTGCCGATGCCTACCGGGCCATGCTGTTCTATCAGCTCACATTCCAGTATCAACACATCGCCGGGTATGACCTGCCGGCGGAAACGGGCGTTTTTTACACCGCCGAACAGGGCGAGCTTTCCACGGTTTTCCGGCAGGCTTAACGCGGCTACCGCCCCGGTCTGGGCCAGCGCTTCCAGAATCAGCACACCGGGCATAACGGGGTGTCCCGGAAAGTGCCCCTCAAAAAACGGCTCCGTGCGGGTCACGCATTTGACGCCCCGCGCCCATTGGCCGGGGGTGTAGTCCAGGATCTTATCCACCAAAGCAAACGGGTAACGGTGCGGCAGGATCTCTTCGATCTCTGCCGCGCTCATGGCTCGGGGCGGCTCATTTGGCGTATAGTTCATCCTCATCCCTCCCAGCGTTTGAATACCACGCAGGCGTTATGGCCGCCAAAGCCCAGACTATCGCTCATGGCATACTCCACCTGCGCCGCGCGCCCATGGTTGGGGATATAGTCCAGATCCAGCTCCGGGTCCGGCTCCTGCAAATTGACGGTGGCGGGCAAAAAGGCATCGTGCAGAGCCAGCGCGGTAAATACGCCCTCTACCCCGCCTGCACCGCCCAGCAGATGGCCGGTCATCGACTTGGTAGAAGACACGGCCAGCTTGTACGCATGGCCGCCGAACACCGTTTTGATGGCAGTTGTCTCGCAGCTGTCATTCAGGTGGGTGGACGTCCCGTGGGCGTTGATGTAGCCGATCTGTTCAGGCACTACCCCGCCGTCGGCCAGCGCCAGCCGCATACAGGCCGCACCGCCTGCGCCGTCCGGTGCCGGGGCGGTAAAGTGGTAGGCGTCGCAGTTAGCGCCATAGCCCACGACCTCGGCATAAATTTTGGCACCGCGCGCTTTGGCGGCCTCGAGTTCTTCCAGCAGCAGTACGCCGCTGCCCTCGCCCATCACAAAGCCGCTGCGGCGGGTATCAAAAGGGATCGAGGCCCGGGCCGGGTCGTCCGCCGTGCAAAGGGCTTTCATGCTGGCAAAGCCGCCCACGCCCAGCGGGCTGATGCAGCTTTCGCTGCCGCCGCAGAGCATGCGGTCCTCGTATCCATCGCGGATACGGTGGAACGCATCGCCGATTGCATTGGTGCCGCCTGCACAGGCGGTGGTGGGGCAGCTGCACATGCCCTGCAAGCCAAAACGGATGGCGATCTGCCCCGCCGCCATATTGCCAATGGACATGGGGACAAAATAGGGACTGACCTTTTCAAAGCCGCGCTGCTGACCGCGGGTGTGTTCTTCCTCGATGGTGGGCAGGCCGCCGATGCCGCTGGAAAGAATCACGCCAAACCGCGTATGGTCGATTTCTTCCAGCGCAAGGCCGCTGTCGCGGACGGCTTCGTCGGCGGCGGCCACGGCAAACTGGGTAAAGCGTGCCATTTTGCGGGCTTCGCGCTTGTCGATGCGCGCGGCGGGGTCAAAGTCCTTGACCTCTGCGGCCAGCTTTACTTTAAAATCAGCCGTATCAAAAGCCGTGATCGGTCCTACTGCGCAGCGGCCAGCCTTAATGTTCGCCCAGCTTTCTGCCACCGTATTGCCGGTAGGATTTACCGTGCCAAGGCCGGTAATAACGACCCGGCGTCTCTTTTTTGTGTCCATTGCACACCTCACATTCCCATTCCGCCGTCAACGCAAAGGACCTGCCCGGTAATATACCCGGCCTGCTCCCCTGCCAGAAAAGCCACCGCCGCCGCAACATCCTCGGCATGGCCGATTTTGCCTGCCGGGATGGCCGCTTGTGCTGCGGCACGGGCCGGTTCTGACAGCACGGCGGTCATATCTGTTGCAATAAAACCGGGAGCCACAACGTTGGCGGTGATATTGCGGGCCGCATACTCTTTGGCAGCGCTTTTCGTCAGGCCGATCAGCCCCGCCTTGCTGGCTGCGTAGTTGGCCTGACCCGCGTTGCCGTGCAGACCGACAACACTGCTGACGCTGATGATGCGCCCATACCGCTGGTGCATCATAAAGCGGCAGGCCGCTTTGGTGCAGAAGAACGCCCCCTTCAGGTTGGTGGCAAGCACATTGTCAAAATCAGCTTCGGTCATCCGCAGAAGCAATTTGTCGGCGGTAATGCCCGCGTTGTTGACCAGCACATCGATCCGCCCAAAAGCGGCAGCGGTATCTTCTACCAGTTTCTGACATGCTTCGGGGCTGCGCACGTCCGCCTGCAGCGTGACAGCCTGCACGCCAAGGGCGCGGCAGGCTGCGGCTGTTTCCTCGGCAGCGGCAGCGCTGCCGGCATAGTTGACGGCAATGTTCATGCCGTTTTCGGCCAAAGCCCGGCAAATGGCACGGCCAATGCCTTTGGCCCCGCCCGTAACCAGAGCGGCACGGCGCAAGTTTTCGGTTTGCGGCATGGTCAGGCTCCTTTCATGGTGCGCAGCAGCTGTTGCAGCTGCGCGGCAGTTTCCACCGGATAGCACGAGATAGCACTTCCCACAGTCTTTTTGACAAACCCGGTCAACGCCCTGCCGGGACCGATCTCAATGGCGGCGTCCACGCCCAATTCTGCCAGACGGCGGACGGTCACCTCCCAACGCACGCCGGACTGCACCTGTTTTTCCAGCAGCGCGGCAATGGTGTCGGTTTCCTCCATCTCGTGTCCCAGGCAGTTGAACAGCACAGGGAACTGCATCGGCGCAAAGCGGACAGCCTTACATTTTTCCCGCAGTGCATCCCCTGCCGGGTGCATCAATGAGGTATGGAACGGGCCGCTGACATTCAGCGGCAGGCAGCGTCGTGCCCCGGCAGCAAGCGCCAACTCGGCAGCTTTATCGACAGCGGCCTTGTCGCCGCCAATGACCAGCTGGCCGGGGCAGTTGTAGTTGCAGATCTGCACAACACCTTCGTCGGCGGCTGCATTGCAGCATGCCTGCAAGGGGGCTTCGTCCAGCCCCAAAACGGCTGTCATCCCGCAGGTGCGCCCCGCCGCAGCCGCAGCCATTGCCTTACCGCGGAAAGCCGTTAAAGCGACTGCGGTCTGCACATCGAACACCCCCGCACAGGCCAGGGCAGAATACTCCCCCAGCGACAGCCCCGCCGCATAATCCGGTGTGACGCCTGCCTCCCGCAGTACGGCAGTAAGGCCAGCGGCAAACGCCGTCATGCAGGGCTGGGTGTATTGGGTCTCGCTCAATACACCGGCTGCGTCGGTAAAGCAAACTTCTTTCAAATCAAAATCCACCGCCGCGTCGGCTTCGTCAAAAGCAGCGCGGAAAGCCGGGAAAGTCTCGTAAAGATCCCGGCCCATACCGGCGTGCTGGCTGCCCTGCCCGGCGTATAAAAATGCTAGTTTCATAAGGTGATCTCCTTGTACACCCCGGCGATGCAGTCTTTGGCTTCGCTTACCATCGCGGCAAAAATTTCTTCCACCGGGCGGACTTCGTGCAGCAGCCCTGCGGCCTGTCCGGCCATCAGGCTGCCATTCTCGGTGTCACCGTCAAACACAGCCTTGCGCAGACTGCCTAAAGTAAAGCGTTCCAGCGCCATTTTATCAGCCCCGGCCTTTTCCTGGCGGACATACTCGCGGCTCATGCGGTTTTTCAGTACACGCACAGGGGTGCCGCCGATGCGCCCGGTCACGATGGTATCACTGTCGCGGGCTTTTAACAGGGCGGCTTTATAGTTTTCATGGATGGGGCACTCGGTGCTCGCCAGCAGACAGGTACCGACCTGCACACCGCACGCCCCCAATGCCAGCGCAGCAGCCAGCCCCCTTCCATCGGCAATGCCGCCCGCAGCGATGACCGGCAGATGGACGGCATCGACGACCTGCGGGACAAGTGCCATCGTGGTCATCTCGCCCACATGGCCGCCGCTCTCGGTGCCTTCGGCAATAACGGCGTCAATGCCGAGCGGTTCCAGATGTTTGGCCAAAATGGCTGCCGCCACCACGGGGATGACCGTGATACCGGCTGCTTTCCACGCGGCCATGTACTTTCCCGGATTTCCCGCCCCGGTGGTGACAAGCTTTACGCCCTCCTCCACCACGATTTTGGCAAATTCATCCGCCTGCGGGTGCATCAGCATGATGTTTACGCCAAAGGGCTTGTCGGTCAGTGCGCGGCAGCGGCGGATGTTTTCCCGCAGGGAGTCCGCGTCCATGCCGCCGGAGCCGATCAGCCCCAGCGCCCCGGCGTTGGAACAGGCAGCGGCAAACTCGCCCGTGGCGATATTGGCCATGCCGCCCTGTATAATGGGATATTTTGTACCTAAAATTTCATTGAGCAGCTTCATTTTCTACCCTCATACGTCAGCAGCATCCCGCCCCATGTCAGCCCGCCGCCAAAGCCGATGCAGGCCAGCATCTGGCCGGGTCGCAGCAGATCACTTTCCGCCATTTCGTGCAGGGCAATCGGGATGCTGGCAGCACTGGTGTTGCCGTGACGGCTTATGTTTTTGTAAAACTTTGACGGTTCTGCGTGTAAACTTTTGACACAATGGTCAATTATGCGGCTGTTGGCCTGGTGGCAGACTACCCAGTCCAGATCAGACAACGTCTTTTGGCTGCGGTCCAGCACGGCTTGCAGACAGCGCGGCATAGCCTCCACGGCAAAGCGGAAAACCGCCTTGCCGTCCATCGTAATGGGCGCGGTATCGCAGGCCGCAGGGCCGCCCGCGCGGATCGCTTCACTGCCCCGTGCGCCTAACGTTACGGCGAACGGTGCATTTTCGGCCAGCTCAAAAACAGCCGCACCCGCGCCGTCGCCAAACAACACACAGGTCGTGCGGTCAGTCGGGTCCACCATGCGGGAGAGTGCCTCGCAGCCAATGACCAGCGCATACCGCCCGCCCAGTGTGCTCAGGAGCCCGTGGGCCGCGGCGGCGGCATAAATAAAGCCAGAACAGGCCGCATTCACATCAAAGGCAGGCCGGTTTTCCGGCAGACCCAAGGCAGCCTGTACGCGGCAGGCAATGCTTGGGGTAGCCGTCGGGGCCGAGAGCGTTGCCACAACACAGCAGGCAATGTCGTTTGCCGCCAGACCGCTGCGGGTCAGGGCCTGACGGGCGGCGGTGACAGCCAGCGTGGCGGCATCCTCGTTTTCGGTGCAGTAATAGCGCTGGCAGATGCCGGTGCGGGTCGTGATCCATTCGTCGCTGGTGTCCACCTGTCGGCGCAAGTCCTCGTTCGTCACTACACGGCTGGGCAATGCCCCACCGGTAGCCAGCAGCTGTAAGCCTTTCATGCGCCCCTCATTTCTCCGATGCGGCGGTATTTTTTGTAGCGCTGTTCTGCCAACGCCTTGCCGCTCATCTTACATAAAGCGGCAAGGTGCACCGCAATGGCAGTGTCCAACCGGCTGAAAAGCAGCTGCCGTCCACGCTGTGCGCCGCCCAGCGGTTCGGGGATGATCTCTTCCACAATGCCATCTGCGTACAGGTCCTGTGCCGTCAGCTTCATCATGGTGCAGGCCTCGCCGCTGCGGGAGGCATCTTTCCACAAAATACTGGCAAACCCCTCGGGGCTGAGCACTGAGTACACGGCATTTTCCAGCATCAGAATGTGGTTGGCAACGCCCAGACCCAGCGCGCCGCCGCTGGACCCCTCGCCTGTGACAATGGCCAGCACCGGGACAGTCAGGCCGCTCATCTCCATCAGGTTGCGGGCAATGGCTTCCCCTTGGCCGCGTTCTTCCGCATCCTTGCCGGGGTAAGCACCGGGAGTGTCAATAAAAGTAATGATGGGACGGTGAAATTTTTCCGCCTGTTTCATCACGCGCAGGGCCTTGCGGTAGCCCTCCGGTCCCGGCATGCCAAAGTTGCAGCGCAGGTTTTCTTCCAGCGTAGTCCCTTTGCGGTGCCCCAAAACGGTAACGGGCATCCCGTGGAACCGTGCGATCCCGCATAAAATGGCCGCATCCTCTTTGCATTGTCTGTCACCGCACTGCTCAAAAAAGTCGGTAAACAAGTTGTCGATCATTTCGGTTATATGAGGGCGGTCAGGGCGGCGGGCCAGAAAAACGCGGTCCTCCGGCGTCAGCGAGGTGCAGCGCTGTAAAAGCGTGTTTTCCTCTGCGGAAAGCTCAGCCAGTTCAGCCGCATGGGTGGTCGTGCTCGCCATTTCGGCGTCATCGGCACGGCTGCACAGCGCGTCGATCTGCGCGTCCAGCGGTTCCAACTGCTGCAAAACTTCTTTGATCATCTGCGCTTCCTCCCCTGCGTGTGGAGCTGCAAGATTTGCGTTAAGACCTCTTTCAACTCGGTGCGCGGTACGACCTGATCCACAAAACCGTGTTCCAGCTGGAACTCGCTGCGCTGGAACCCGTCGGGCAGTTTTTCACCGATGGTCTGTTCAATGACGCGCGGCCCGGCAAAGCCGATGAGTGCCCCCGGTTCGGCGAGCGTAATATCACCCAGACTGGCAAAGCTGGCCGTGACTCCGCCTGTGGTGGGGTGGGTCAGCACGCTGATGTACAACCCGCCGCTGCGGTTAAACCGTTCCAGCGCGGCGCTGGTTTTGGCCATCTGCATCAGGCTGAAAATGCCCTCCTGCATCCGTGCGCCGCCACTGGCAGAAAAAATGATGAGCGGCAGGTGCTTGTCGGCAGCGTACTCAATCGCACATGTGATTTTTTCACCAACTGCGGTGCTCATGCTGCCCATAAAAAAACGGCTGTCCAGCACAGCGACCACCGTCTGCACGCCGCCGATCCTGCCGATTGCTGTAACGGCGGCTTCTTTCAGGCCGGTCTTGCCCGAAGCAGCGGCCAGCTTTTCCTGATAATCGGGAAAATGCAGCACATCGTTGGGCGCAATGTCCGGGTTCAGCTCTTTAAAAGTTCCGTGGTCCAGAACCGTGCTGAGCCGATAATAGGCGCCGATTGCCAAATGCACCCCGCAGTTGGGGCAGACATACTGGCTCTTGACCCAAACCTGCCGCGTGGCACGGCGGCCGCATTTTTTGCATTCGACAAATTGCGGCGGCACCCAGTTGGGCGCAGCCGTACCGGCATCGCGGCGGGCTTTCATCTGAAAGCTGCGCTCCTGCGGGCTGGTCGGGAACAGCTTTTCAATGGCACTCATCCTGCAATACCCTTTAGGCTGCCCGCGCAGCCAGATAGTTGAAGATGTCGCCCACGGTTTTGAGCGTCCCCAGATCCTCGTCGGCAATCGTAACGCCGAACTTGTCCTCAAACGCCATGTTCAGCTCTACCGCATCCAGGCTGTCCGCCTGCAGGTCGTCGGTCAGGCTGGCATCCATGGTGACCTTATCAGCATCGCAGTTCAGGGTGTCAACAAAAACTTCTTTTACTTCTTCAAAGCTCATATTACGTACCTCACATAATTTAACTAAATAAATTGACGTAATTGTCAATGAGGTCATTATACCACGTTTGTTTCGAATGTCAATATTATTAGGTAAAAATATTTATCTAATTAAATCGCCGTTTTTCTCATCTTCCGGTATTATAAAAGGAAAGCACACAAATTATCCCCCTGCAGGGGCAGCCCTTGCCGACTGCGATTTGCCCGCTGCTGCATATCTTCCCTGTGAAATATCAAATCGCCTTTAAATGGTTTTATTTACTTTTTCTTTTACTCTCCCGGATTATTTTCTATTCTGCAACATATTTCGCTCTAATGTGCTATACTAATAATATCCAATAAGGATGGAGGAACTTCTATGAAACGCAGCAGCATCCGACTCCAATACAATGCCCCCGTCACACTGACCTTTTTCTTTTTGTCCCTCGCCTCTCTGGTATTGGGCTGCTTAACAAACAACTGGACAACCTCGCACCTGTTTAGTGTGTATCGCTCGTCGATGACGGATCCGCTATTCTATGTCCGGTTGTTCGGTCATGTCCTTGGCCACGGCGGCTGGAATCACTTTATAAACAATATGCTCCTCTTCCTTGTTGTCGCTCCACCTTTGGAAGAACGATACGGAAGCCGAACACTTCTAAGCGGTATCCTTATGACCGCGCTGGTATCCGGCATATTGCAGTGTGTGCTGTTCCCCACTTCTGCATTGCTTGGTGCATCCGGTATCGTATTCATGCTCATCATGCTCTCCAGTTTGGCCGGCAGTAAGAATGGAGGTGTCCCTATCACCTTCATCTTGGTTGGCGTGCTGTACTTAAGCCAGCAGGTATACAGTATCCTCTTTATACAAGATAATGTAGCTAACTTTATGCACATTGTCGGTGGTATTTGCGGTACAGCTTTTGGTTTTGCCGTCCGGAAGAGATAACAAATGATTGGGAAGAGAATCTTATTTATGATGAGTAAGCACATTTTCCAGAAAGAACCCGTCCTGAGCATTGCCACTTGTTTGGCGATCATTTCCGCTTTCTTTGTCCCCCCGGACGCAGAATACCTCGGATATATTGATTTCCGTACTCTTGCAATCCTGTTTTCGCTGATGACAGTTATGGCCGGACTGAGAGGGCAAGGCGTATTTGATAGACTCGGCCATACCCTCCTATCTCATACCCGCACCACTTTGCAGCTAACAGTTGTTCTCGTTGGCCTATGCTTCTTCAGCAGTATGCTGATAACAAACGATGTATCGCTGCTAACATTCGTGCCATTTACGTTTGTCGTTCTGAATAGTTTGAACGCATCTGTTCGCAGCAAACTGCTCCTCCCTATCGTCTGTATGCAGACGATAGCTGCCAACCTTGGCAGTATGCTTACACCACTGGGCAATCCCCAAAACCTGTATTTGTATGGCAAGAGCGGGATGGATATGAGCTCTTTTGTTCTGTTGATGCTCCCCTATTCCATCATATCATTAGTGCTTATTGCTATATGGGCAGTATGGCTATGCCGTGAAGGTTCCGACATTGTTGTAACTCATTCTGCGGCAAACTCAGAACCCAACAAGAAACTCATTGCGTTGTACGGTATTCTGTTTGTCGCCTGTTTATTGGTTGTATTGCGTGTTCTCCCATACGGTGTTGCATTCGTCGCTATCTTGGTGTGCACCTTCTTTGCCGACCGCCCCACTCTTGGCCGCGTAGACTATTCTCTGATTCTTACCTTTGTAGCACTGTTCATTTTCATCGGGAACTTAGGTCGGATGGAAGCGTTCTCTGGATGGCTGCAGAATATTCTGGCCGGCCATGAGGTTTTAGTATCCGTTCTGGCCTCTCAAGTGACCAGTAATGTGCCTGCTGCCATCCTGCTTTCTGGATTTACCGATAATTTCCGTGCGCTGATTATTGGCACAAACCTTGGCGGCCTTGGCACATTAATTGCATCCATGGCAAGCTTAATTTCTTATCGACAGATTGCAAATGAAGTACCTGCTGAAAAAGGGCACTATTTTGCGATGTTTACTATTTCCAATGTAGTGTTTCTGGCCATTCTGATGGGCGCTTGGTCCCTGACCTGATATTTCCGTAATTCTATTGCTATTTAACGTCTTTAAACGAAAATCCAGATTCGTAAATGGTCGCGCAGTCAATCAAAAGCGAGCGTATTATGAAAATTTACGTCAGCAGTTACAGAAAGCTCAAACACCGTCTTCACGCAGAAGGCTGAAAGCTATAGGGAAACAAAAAAGCGGAGGAGGCAAAACGCCTCCTCCGCGCCAAAATTTTCGGTTGTAGGGAAACACCGGGGGTAGAAAGTGTATTACTGCCATCCTCTTGCCGCAGGGTCGAGCATCTCGGCGGCGGAATACACCAGCGCGTTGCAGATGGCGGCAGCCACGTTGCTGCCGCCCTTGCGGCCCATGGCGGCGATGGCGGGCACGCCGTACTGCGTGCAAACCGCAAACAGCCGTTCCTTGCTTTCCACCACGTTCACAAAGCCGACGGGCACGGCGATGACCAGCGCGGGGCGCAGACCGCTTTCGATCTCGTCCGCAATCGTCAGCAGCGCCGTGGGGGCGTTGCCAACGGCCAGCACCGCGCCGGGGTACTCCCGCGCGGCCCTGTGCATGGCGGCGGCGGCCCGGGTCGAGCCCGCCGCCTTCGCAGCAGCGGCGACAGCGGGGTCGGCCATAAAGCAGAGTGCCTGCCCGCCCAATTTGGCCAGACCGGGCTTTGTGATGCCCGCCAGCGCCATGTTGGTGTCGGTGATGACCACTGCCCCGGCACGCATGGCCGCGACGCCCGCCGCCGCCGCGCCGGGTGTGAAGCGCAGGTTCTCGGCGTAGTCAAAATCCGCTGTCGTGTGAATAACGCGCTTGACCACGGCGGCGTTTTCGGGCGGAACCGCAAGCCCGCGCGCGGCCAGCTCCGCCGTGATAATGCCCATGCTCGTGCGCTCAATATCGGCGGGCAGATGATGCTGCGGTGTCATTTTTTCCCTCCTCTGGGGTTGTGCAGACCCATGGCCGCGTAGACGGCGTCCATGTCCAGCGCACTGCGCACGCCGTCGGCCAGCAGGTCCAGCTGCTGTGTGCGGTAGTCGGCCATCGCAAGCGGCGCGGCGGTCTCCGGCGCGATTCCCTTGCGGCGGCAGAGGTGCGCGGCCAGCTGCTCCGTCAATTCGCCGCTGTCAAACAGGCCGTGCAGGTAGGTGCCGAACACGGCGTTTTGCACGCAGCCCTCCGGTGTGCCGTCGGCATAGCGGCAGAACGGTGCACCGTTCACCGCGGTGCGGCCCGTGTGAATTTCATATCCGGTCAGCGCAGCCCCGGCAAAGGGCGCGGCAGCCGTCGCCGTGACCTGTGCGCGGCGCTTTTCGGCGGTAAAGACCGTCCGCGTCGGCAGCAGACCCAGCCCGCGCAGCGTCTGCGGATGGCCGCTCTCGGTGCCCTGACTGTCGTCGAGCGTCTCGCCCAGCAGCTGATAGCCGCCGCAGACGCCCAGCACCGGCGTGCCGCCTGCTGCCAGCTTGAGCACAGCGGCCTCCAGCCCGGACTGGCGCAGCCACAGCAGGTCGTTCACCGTGTTTTTGGTGCCGGGCAGAATGACCAGGTCCGGCGCGCCCAGCTCCCGCACGGACTGCACGTACCGCACACCCAAAAGCGGGTGCTGTTCCAGCGGCATAAAATCGGTAAAATTGGAAATATGCGGCAATTTCAAAACAGCTGCGTCCAGCGGCTTGACCGCGCTTTTACTTTGCAGCCGCGGCGCAAGCGAGTCCTCATCCTCGATGTCCACCCGCAGGTACGGCACGACGCCCAGCACCGGCAGCTGTGTTTTTTCCTCCAGCATTGCCAGCCCGGGGCGCAAAATTTCTACGTCGCCGCGGAATTTATTGATGATAAGCCCGCATATACGCGCGCGCTCGTCCGGCTCGAGCAGCGCCACCGTGCCGTACAGCTGTGCAAAGACGCCGCCGCGGTCAATGTCGCCCGCCAGCAGAACCGGCGCGTCCACGAGCTTTGCCAGCCCCATATTGACAATGTCGTCTGCCTTCAGGTTGATCTCGGCGGGACTGCCCGCGCCCTCGATGACGATGACGTCAAATTCATCGGCAAGGCTGTCGTAGGCACGCAGAATATCGGGAATCAGCGACTTTTTGCGGCGGAAGTATTCCTTTGCGGGCATATCGCCGCGGACCTCGCCGTTCACGATGACCTGGCTGCCCACATCGCTGCTCGGCTTGAGCAGGATCGGATTCATCCGCACATCGGGCTCGACGCCCGCGGCCTGCGCCTGCACGACCTGTGCGCGGCCCATTTCGAGGCCGTCCCGGGTCACAAAGCTGTTCAGCGCCATGTTCTGGCTTTTGAACGGCGCGGTTTTGTAGCCGTCCTGCGCAAAAATGCGGCAGAGCGCCGCGCACAGCAGGCTTTTGCCCGCGCCGCTCATCGTGCCCTGCACCATGATGCACCCTGCCAGGCTCATGCCAGCACCTCCCGCATAATTTTCAACAGTTGTTCGTTTTCTTTTTGGGTGCGTACAGCGGTGCGGTACCACGCCTCGTCCAGCCCCGGGTAGTTGCCGCAGCCGCGCACCACCGCACCGTGACGGCGCAGCTTTGCCCCAAAGTCCGCCGGTGCGCGGAACAGCAGGTAGTTGGCCTGTCCGTCCACGACCCGCAGCCCCAGTGCCCGCAGTCCCGCGGCCAGCCTTGGGCGCTGGTCGGCAATGAGTGTGCGCACACTGTCGGCATAGGCGGTCTCCTCCAGTGCGGCCAGCCCTGCGGCCTGTGCCAGACCGGACACGGCCCACGGCTGACCCGCCGCGCGCATTTTGTCCAGCAGCGCCGTGTCACTGCACAGCGCATACCCAAGCCGCACCCCGGCCATGGCGTAGAGCTTGGTGAATGCCTTTAAGATTATAAGGTTCGGTGCATCGCGCAAAACTGTCTTAGCTGTCAGGGCATCCCGCGCGGCGAGGAAGTCGAGGAAGCACTCATCCACGACCAGCACCGCGCCGCAGTCGGCACAGCGGCGCAGCAATTTTTGCACCATGGCGAACGGCGTGACCTGCCCGGTGGGGTTGTTGGGCTGGCAGAGGAACACTGCATCGGTGCTGTCGTCGATGGCGTCTACAAAGCCGTCCGTCACGGCAAAGTCATTTTCCTCCCGCAAAAGAAACCGCTGTACGTCACAATCCACCGTTTCCAGCGCAGCAGCGTACTCGGCAAAGGTCGGCGCGGGCAGCAATGCGCGCCGCGGGCGCAGGGCCAGTGCCAGGCGGTAGATCAGGTCCGCCGCACCGTTGCCGCACAAAATTTGCGCAGTATCCACACCCTCTGCCGCGGCCAGCTTAGTGCGCAGTGCCCGGCAGAGCGGGTCCGGGTAGCGATCCGCCATGGGCAGTGCCGCTGTGATGGCCGCCGCCACGCCCGCGGGCAGCCCCAGCGGGCTGACGTTGGCCGAAAAATCCAGCGCGTCCCGGCCAAACTCGGCCCGATAGCCCGCCCAGTCGCCGCCGTGTACCAGTTCCATTCCGCATTCCCTCACAAGACAAGCATCAGCCGCACGGCCAGCCCCAGCACAAGGGCCAGCAGGTTCTCGGCGTACATCATGCGGTTGGCACGCAGGATGTCCCGCGGCTCGATCTCCCGCAGCGGGTCGCCAATTGTCGGCTTATCGTAATATTCGCCAAAGTAATAGGCCGGGCCCGCCAGCTGCACGCCCAGTGCCCCGGCGCAGGCGCTCTCGGTCTGGGCGCTGTTGGGGCTGGCGTGGCGGCGGCGGTCCCGCCGCCAGATGCGCCATGCCCCGCGGGCGCTGTTGCCCGTCAGCGCCGCCGCAGCCACCCAGAGCAGCGCGGCCAGGCGGCTGGGCAGCCAGTTGGCGGCATCGTCCAATTTGGCGGCACAGCGCCCGAAATAAAGATATTTTTCGTTTTTGTAGCCGAGCATGCTGTCCATCGTATTGATGGCCTTGTAGGTCAGCGCCAGCGGTGCCCCGCCAAGGAGCATATACAAAAGCGGTGCAATGACGCCGTCGCTGGCGTTCTCGGCCACGGTCTCCACGGCGGCTCTGGTCACGCCCGCGGCGGTCAGGTTTTGCGTGTCACGGCCCACGATGCGGGCCACGGCCCTGCGGGCCGCGGGCAGGTCACCCTTTGCCAGTTCCTTGTACACATTGCGGCTCTCCTGTGCAAGACCCTTGGCAGCCAGCGCCTGGCCGCACCAGAGCATTTGCAGCGCCAGCCCCAGCGCCGGATGGAGCCTTGCCGCGGCCCAACAGGCAAGCCCGGTAACGGCCAGCGTGCCCAGCGGCAGCACCGCGGCCACCGCGGCCCCGCCGACCAGCTCACCCCGCGGCGTTTTGGGCAGTGCGGTGCGCAGGTGCTTTTCCAGCGCCGAGATGCACCGGCCCATGAGCACCACCGGATGCGGCAGCCACGCCGGGTCGCCAAGCAGAGCGTCCAGCAAAAAACCGCCCAGCACCGCCCAAAAAATCAGCATGTGCTCTCCTTCGTGTACTGCACGGTCTTGACCAAACGCAGCTCATGCCGCGCCGCCCAGTCGCGGGCGTCCAGCACATAGCCGCCCGCGTTGGGGCCGCACCACCGGTAATAGCTGCGGCGCGGCACGCCGTAGCGCTCCAACGCGGCCATCTGGGTGCCGCCGTGGGCCAGGATCACCAGCATTTCCTCGCCGTCGGCCAGCGCCTTGTCCACCAGCGCCGCAAACGTGCGGCATACGCGGTCACTGAAATCATCCTTGCGCTCACCGTCGGGGCAGCTGCTCTCGCAGTTGGCGGCGACCCACGCCTGATAGTCGGGGTCGTGCTCCATCTCAATATAATTGCGGCCTTCAAAGCTGCCGAAGCACATCTCCTTCAGCCCGTCCACGGGCACGAGCTCCGCGTCCGGGAACAGCACCTCCGCCGTCTGCCTTGTACGCTGCAGCGTGGAAATATAGACAACCTTCGGGTCAATATCAGCCCGGCGCAGCTGGGCCAGCCCCTCGGGCGAGAGCGGGATGTCCCGCTGACCCTGATAGCGCTTCTGGGCGTTGTACTCGGTCAGGCCGTGGCGCAGTAAATAAATCAGCATTTCGGAAGTTCTCCTTTCAAAATCGTCGGCAGACCGCAAAACATCTGCACAACGCAGTCCGCCCGCGCGGCCAGCAGACAGGCCAGACGGCCCGCCGCCTCCCGCGCGGCACGCGCGGCGGGGTCAATCGGCACAACGCCGCCGCCGACCTCCGCCGCGGTCACAACATCATAATCTGCCAGCTCGTCGGCCAGCCGGTTCAAATCGGCGGCGTCGGCGGCCAAATCCTGCACGTCGTACACCTGCCGCCCGCCGAGCTTTTGCGCAAAGGTGCGCTTGCCGCTGTAGATCGGCCCTGTCACAAACACCATTTACAGCACCCCCAGCCATTGACAGGCGGCCAGCGCCGCCAGCATCCAGATCTCGCATTTTTGCAGGAACCACCCGGCCAGATCACCGGTCACACCGCCAAACTGTTTTTTTGCAACAACGTAGTACCGCGCAAAAACGCAGCCCGCGGCCAGCACCAACGCCCAGCCGCCCAGTGCAGTCAGCCCCACGGCCAGCATGGCGCAGAGCGCGGCCAGCACCTGCCACACGCGGACGCGGTCCGCCGCCGTGGCAAAAGTGTGGGCAAGGCCGGTATTTTTCGCCAGCGGGAACGCCGCCACGGCCAGCCCGGACAGCGCCCGCTCCCCCACCAGCGCCAGCGTCCAGAGCACGCCGACCCGCGGGGTGAACGCCATACAGCCGCACAGCGCAAAATACGCCGCAAAGTAGCTGCACAGCCGGATGACCGCGAACGCGCCGCAGTGGGGGTCCTTTAAAATTTCCAGCTTCTTCGCGGTATCGCCGTAGCTTGAAAGTGCGTCGCAGGTGTCGGCGTAGCCGTCCAGATGGATGCCGCCCGTGACCCAGACCGGCACAAGGCAGAACCCTGCCGCGCGGGCCGCCGCAGGCAGCGGCAGCACGCCGCAGACGCACCACAGTGCGCCGCACACCACTCCCACCAGCGGGAAGGCGCAGAGCGCGTACCGCATATTTTTTTCGTTCCAGTCGAACTGCGGCATCGGCAGGGCCGAGAACATGGCGAACGCCACCGCAATCGTCTGTAAAGCTGTCACAGTCCTTCACTTCCTTTGTAATAGACGGGGATGCCGCAGACAACGCGCACCACGCGGTCTGCCCGCGCCGCCGCAGCGTTGTTGACGGCGGCCAGTGCGCGCAGATAGCGGTCCGTATCGTCCGCATAGTCTGCCCCACCGCTGAACACCTCGTTGGAAACCACAATCAGATTATCACATTGCAGCAGCATCTTGTCAATGCCCCGCAGGATCGCCGCCGCGGTTTCCGTCCCTGCACCGTCGGGGTCATACAGCTCATTGGCGGCCAGGTTGCCCAGGTCCTCCAGCAGTACAGTGCCGCGCCGGGGCAGGGCCACGCGGTCCAGGTGCAGCGGGCACTCTACCGTGGTGAACTGCTTTTCGGCCCGCATGGCGCGGTGCTTCGCCACGCGGGCGGCGCACTCGGCGTCCCAGACCTGCATCGTCGCCAGATAGGTGCGCGGCAGCGGTGCACGCAGGCAGAGCGACTCCGCATAAGCGCTTTTGCCGCTGGCCGCGCCGCCGATGACCAGCGTCAGCACTGCGGGGTGTACGGCGTAATGCCGCCCTCCGCAAATGAGTAGCAGCCGTTGTAGACGGCCAGCGCCATATCCCACAGCGGCAGGCTGGCCACCGCGCCCGTGCCCTCGCCCAGATGCAGCTCTGCGCTGATAAGCGGTTTTTTGCACAGCGCGTCCAGCACAATATGTGCGGCTGGCTCGCTGGACACATGGCTGGCGAAAACGGCCTTTTCCGCCGCGGGGCAGAGCCGCACCGCGCACAGCGCCGCCACGCCGCTGATGAATCCGTCCATCACGATGGGCAGCCTTTCGAGCGCACCGCCCAGAAACACGCCGCACAGCCCGGCAATATCAAAGCCGCCCAGCGCCGCCAGCACCCCCAGCGGGTCCGCGGCGTCGGGGTGGTTGCGGGCAATGCCGCGTTCTATCGCATCTATTTTGCGCTGCAATCCTGCATCGGAAAGTCCCGCGCCGCGCCCGGTCATCTCGGCCACAGGGCGGCCCAGCAGCACGCTGGCCACGGCGCTGGACGTCGTTGTGTTGCCGATGCCCATTTCCCCCGTCGCCAGCAGCTGTGCGCCGCTCTGCTTCTGCGCGCGCACCAGCGCGATGCCCGCGGCGATGGCCTGCACGGCCTGTGCGCGGGTCATAGCCGGGCCGGTGGTAAAGTCAGCGGTGCCCGCAGCAATGCGGCAGTCCGCCGCGCCGGGCACGGGTGCGCCCGCAATGCCCATATCGACGGGCACGACGTCGCAGTGGGCCGCAGCGGCCATACGGCAGACGCTGGTGCGGCGGGCGGTCAGGTTTTCGAGCACGGCGCGGGTCACGGAGGCATCGGTCTGGCTGACGCCCTGCGCCACAACGCCGTTGTCCGCGCAGAGCACCAGCACCGCGCGGCGGCTGACATCCGGCACGGGGTTGCCGGTCAGCGCGGCGGCGTCCTCGACCATGGTTTCCAGCCGACCCAGTCCGCCCAAAGGCTTTGCCTGCGCAGCCCAGTGGGCGCGGGCTGCGGCGCGGGCGGCCTCGTCCGGCGGGGTAACGGCTGCAAGCAGGTTTTTCAGTTCGTTTTCGGTCATGATGTTTCCTTCATATAATGTTCGGCTGCAGCCGCAAAGCGCTTCGGCAGCGGCGTACCTGCCCAGTAGAGATGCGGAAAGCCCGCGTAGAGACGTGCATTGGCAAAGCCGCACGCCCACTGCCGCCCGTTTGCCTTGGCAGCGGTGAACGCATCGCCGTTTTCGGTGGAGTCCCAGTGGTGGAACTCATGGACGGGCAGGGTCTCCCCCGCGCGGAACAGCATACTGTCGGCGCGGGCGGTCAGGCGGGCGTAGCCGAACCGCACAAGCCGCCCGACCTTGAAGCCCTGTCCGGGCAGCACGCCCGCCATCGGGTGGGGCGTGCCGTCGGCGTCCTGTAATGTCCGGCCCAGGTACAAAAAGCCGCCGCACTCGGCCACGGTGGGCAGGCCGCCCTGCACGGCGCTTTTTACGGCGGCGCGCAGGGGGGCGTTCGCGGCCAGCCGGGCGGCGTACAGCTCGGGGTAGCCGCCCGGCAGGTAAAGCCCGCCGATGTTATCCGGCAGCGCCGTGTCGGCCAGCGGGCTGAAAAAGCACAGCTCCGCGCCGTTTTCCCGCAGTGCCTCCAGCGTTTCGGCGTAGGTAAAGCAGAACGCGGCATCCCTTGCCACGGCAAGGCGCACCCGCGGCGGGGGCACCGTGCACGGCACAGCGGCGGGCGCGGGGCGGTCAAACAGGGTGTGCAGCAGCGGCCAGTCGATGGTTTGCTGCGCGGCATCAGATAAGAGCTGTATCTTGCGCTGCAGATCGTCGATCTCGGCGGCGGTTTTCAGACCGAGGTGGCGGCTTTCTATCGCGGCCTCGGGCAGCGGCGGCAGGCAGCCGACCACGGGCAGACCGGTCTCTTTTTCGAGCATCGGCTTCAGCAGGGCGCACAATCCTTGCGTACAATCATTGAGCAAAATTCCCGCGATATGGTGCGGTGTGCGGAACGCCGTCAGCCCGCGCAGCTCCGCCGCCAGCGTCAGGCTTGCCCCCTTGGGCCGCACAACGAGCAGTGCGGGCAGGTCCAGCGTATCGGCCAGCTGCCATGCGCTGGCCGTGTCGGTCACGCCGCCAAGGCCGTCGTAGTAGCCCATGGCCCCCTCGACGACTGCCGCGCCGTGCCCCGCCGCGTGCCGGGCGTAGAGTGCGCGGGCGGTCTGCGGTGCAGAGAAAAACAGGTCGAGATTGTGGCTTTCAACGCCCAGCACCGCGCGGTGGAACATCGGATCGATGTAGTCCGGCCCCGACTTGAACGCGCAGGGGGTCAGCCCGCGGGCAGTCAGCGCCGCCAGCAAAGCACAGGCAGCCGTTGTTTTTCCGCTGCCGGAGCGGGGTGCAGCCAGAACCAATTGCAGCATTTTTACTCCCTCGCGATCAAGAAAACCGGGTTGTTCGCCATGAGCAGGTGCAGGCTGCCCACCGCCCGGCTGCGGCTGACTGCGATCTGTGTGACCTGGGCGGTCAGGCCGTGGGCCGTCAGGGCCGCAACGGCCTCCTGTAAGGTTTCCAGCGCAATGGCGCTGATACAGAGCCGTGCATCGGGGTTCGCGGCCAGCGCGGCATCGACGACAGCCCGCAGACTGCCCTTGCTGCCGCCGATAAAAACAGCGTCCGGAGTGGGCCAGCCTGCCAGTGCGGCGGGGGCAAAGCCCTCGGTAAGGTGCAGATTTTGCACCGCAAATTTTGCGCGGTTCTGACGGATAAGCTCACAGGCTTCCGCGTCGCACTCCACGGCGCAGACCCGGCCCGCAGGGGCGGCCAGTGCCAGCTCCACACTGACGCTGCCGGTGCCCGCGCCCACATCCCAGAGGGTATCTGTGGGGCGCACAGCCAGCTTGGCCAGCGCGGCAGCGCGGACCTCCTGCTTGGTCATCGGCGTTTTGCCGCGGATGAACGCTGCATCGGGCAGGCCGGGCGTGCGGCGCAGGGGCGCGGGCACATTTTCCACAAGCAGGACACTGAGCGGTGCAAAGCGCTGTGCGGCCAGCTCCAGCGCCGTGCCGGTCACAAGCCGCTGGGACGGCGTGCCGAGGTTCTCCCCCACCGTGGCCGCAGCGTCGCCCAGCCCGGCATCCGCCAGCTGTTGGCAGAGCGTCGCGGGAGTCTCGCTGCCGCCGGTCAGGAAAAAGGTTGTCCCGCCCGCGCGGCAGGCGGCCACCGGGTCACAGGCACAGCCGTGGGCAGAGACGAGCCGCCAGCCCTGCCACGGGCGGCCCAGCGCCGCGGCCAATAATTGCACGCTGGAAACGCCGGGCAGCACCGTGTACGGCAGACCCGCATCGTCCAATGCGCGGCAGAGCGCCGCCGCGCCGGAGTAGAAGCCCGTGTCCCCGCTGAAAACCACCGCGGCCTCCGCGCAATCTGTCTGCCGCAGCAATGCGCAAATTTCGTCCGTTTTATAGAGGGCTGCGCGGTTTGCCGTGCAGCCCTCGGGCAGGTTTTCCAGCAGGCGGCGCGCGCCGATGATCAGCTCCGCTCCGCGCAGCGTCTCCAGCCCCGCCGCTGTCAGGCTGCCGGGCGCTCCGCTGCCCATGCCCACCAATGTGATTTTCATAAAAGCTCCCTGCATCGCTGTAAAATTGTGTCAGCGGTCTCTCCCGCGTCGTCCGGGCGGCGCAGCACAATGAGCTGCACGCCGCACCGGGCGGCGGCCTCGGCCTTTTCGGCAAAGCCGCCCGCCGCACCGCCGTCCTTCGTGACCATATAGTCGATATGGAACTGGTGCAGCAGCGCCGCATTTAATTCTTTCGTAAAAGGCCCCTGCATCGCAAGGATATTGCGGTGCGGAACGCCCGCTGCCTCGCATGCTGCGATACCTGCCAACGTCGGCAGAACGCGCGGGTAGAGCCGCGCCGGGTCGAGCGCTGCGAAGGCGGGCAGCTCCTTGGCACCCGTCGCCAGCAGGACGCGCCCCGGTCTGTCTGCCAGATACGCGGCGGCCCGGGCGGCATCGGCCAGCACCACACTGCCCGCGGGCAGGGGGCTGGCGGGGCGCAGCAGACGGTGATATTCAACTCCCGCCGCCGCTGCCGCCGCACGGATATTGCGCGTTGCCTCGGCGGCATACGGGTGGGTCGCGTCAACGCAGAGCGCCGCACCGCGCAGCAGCGCCGTCATTTCTTCGGCGTCCAGCCGCCCGGTGCGCACCGTGATGCCGTCGGCGCGGCCCTGTTCCTCGGCCCCCAGCTCTGTCGCCACACAGACCGTGACCGCCGCGCCGAGCGCCGCCAGCGCGCGGGAGAAGCTGCGCCCCTCCGTTGTACCGCTGAAAACCACCACATTCATACGCCGCGATACCCCCTTGGCGTAACCATTCTGCCCTGTAAAATCTGCGTTGCAGCGTTGCCGACAAAGACCGTTGTGAACATATCCACGGCGGTGTCCTCCAGCTCGGCCAGCGTCAGCAGCCGCGCGGTCTGGCCGTCACGGCCAATGCAGCGCACCAGCCCGCAGACCGTGTCCGGGCCCTTGCCGTTGTCCCGCAGAATGTGAACGGCCTTTTGCAGGTAGTCGGCGCGGCCTTTGGACGACGGGTTGTAGAGCGCCAGACAGAAATCCCCCGCCGCGGCGCAGGCCAGCCGCTTTTCAATGACGGCCCACGGCGTCAGCCGATCCGACAGCGAAATCACGCAAAAATCGTGTGCCAACGGCGCACCCAGCACCGCGGCCCCGCTCAAAGCGGCAGTCAGGCCGGGCACGATCTCGATCTCCACCTCCGGGCAGCGCTCCGCCAGCTCCAACAGCGGGCTGGCCATGCCGTAGACCCCGGCGTCACCGGAGCAGACGAGCGCCACCGTCTTGCCGCCCTTTGCCGTTTCCAGCGCCCAACGGCAGCGGTCAAGCTCCCGCGTCATGCCGGTAGCGTAGACCTCTTTATCCGGGTAAAGCGGGCGCACAAGGTCGATGTAGACCGTGTAGCCGCACAGCACGTCGGCGGCCTGCAGGGCAGTCTGCGCCTGGGCGGTCAAATACTGCGCACCGCCCGGGCCGAGGCCCACCACATACACAAGACTACGGTTCATCATTTTTCCATCTCCAATCCGGGGCAAAGGGGGCCAGCGCCACGGCAAGGGTCACGCCGTCCCGCGCCCACTTCGGGATGAACAGCACTCCGTCTGCAGCCAGCACCGCCGCACGTTCACAGACATTGTCCACGCCCGTGACGCTCTGCACAAAGCCGGAGGACGTAAAGCGGCCTTTAGCCGTGCGCAGGGCAGCGGCGGTATAAAAGTCCATCTTCCAGCCGTGCGCCCGGCAGAACGCCGCCAGACCCGGCTCATCCTTTTTCAAGTCAATGCTGGCGGCGCGGACAATGCCCTGCGGGGCAAAATGGTGCTCCGCGCAGAAGGCCGCAAAGGCTGTTTCCAACTTTTCCGCCGTCGTGCCGCGCTTGCAGCCGACACCTAACACCGCAATGCGGGGGATCAGGTGCAGCGCCTCACCCGTCGGGGTCAGCGTTAGCGCAAAATCTGCGCGGTCAGCGGCAGCGGCAGGCTCCACACCCGCAGGCGGCGTGCCGGAAACAGCCCAGTCTGCAGCATAACAAACGCTCTGCCCGGCCAGCAATGCACCGCTCACGTAGCGAATGCGCTCCGGCTCGGCCACGGCGCAGTTCTGGCGCTTGGCCCACTCGTCCACGGCAAAAACGCCGCGTCCGTCGGTGGCCGTCGTGATGACCGGCACGGCATGGCAGACCGCCGCCAGCCGCTGCGCCAGCTCGTTTGCGCCGCCCAGATGCCCCGACAGCAGCGGAATCGCGAACCGCCCACCCTCATCCAGCACAACGACGGCGGGGTCTGCAGCCTTGCTGCGGCAGTGGGGCGCGATGGCCCGCACCGCGATCCCGGCAGCTCCTACAAAAATCAGTGCGTCGCTTTGTGCAAACTGCGCAGCGGTCCAATCGGTCAAGCGGACGCCGTCCGCACCGCCGCGGGCCACGCTGCCGGGGCAGGCTGCCGCCAGCTGCTGCGCCAGCGCCAGTCCCCGCGCCGTGAACGCAATGTACGCGCAGGTCATCGGTCCGTCCCCCTTCGGAACTCCGTTGTGAACGCCGGGTCATACAGCTTGCTGCGGTCATATTGTGCGGCCAAAAAGTCCCCGACGACGATGAGCGCCGTCTTGGTGATGCCCGCCGCGCAGGTGCTTTCGGCCAGCGTTCCGACGGTGCAATGTACAATTTTCTGTTCCGGCCACGTTGCCTTGTAGACAACGGCGGCAGGGGTCGCGGCGGTGTACGCGCCCTGCAGAAGCGCGTCCTGCACCCTGTCGATCAGGCCGATGGAGAGGAAAATGACCATCGTCGCCCCGTGGGTGGCCAGCGCGGCCAGCCGCTCACCTTCGGGCACAGGGGTACGGCCCTCCATGCGGGTGATGATGACGGTCTGGCTGACGCCGGGCAGCGTGTACTCGGCGTTCAGCGCCGCCGCCGCACCGCAGAAGCTCGACACGCCGGGCGTATCGTCGTAGGCGATGCCCATGGCGTCCAGCGCGTCCATCTGTTCCCGGATCGCGCCGTACAGGCAGGGGTCGCCCGTGTGCAGACGCACGGTGGTTTTGTGCGCTGCTTCGTTTTCTTTCATGACGGCAAGCACCTGCTCCAACGTCATCTCGGCGCTGTTATAGATAGCGCAGTCCGGCCCCGCCAGCCCCAGCAGCGCCGGGTTGACCAGGCTGCCCGCGTAGATGATGCAGTCCGCCGTTTGCAGCAGGGCCGCGCCGCGCCGGGTAATCAGGTCCGGTGCGCCGGGACCGGCCCCCACAAAATGTACCATATCAGGCTCCCTCCCACAATTTCAACAGTGTATCGGCAGTTTTTGTCTGTCCCAGCGGGCCGTTCCGGTTTGAGAACAGCACCGCGCCGACCTTGAACGCCCCCGCCGCGCGGCGGTCCAGATGCGTCTGGATCGCGGTGAGCAGGCTGGCCATGACCGGCTCCCGCAGCTGCGCGGCGTCCAGAATGTCCAGACAGGCGTCTGTCGTGGCGGCGTCCATCAGGGTGCGGCAGGTCGCCGCGTCCGCGCCGCAGAGCGCCGCATGGGCGCAGAACAGTTCAGTGCGGCAGTCAGCACAGCGGGAGTGGGTGTTCATGATGCCGCCCGCCAGCTTGACGAGCTTGCCCACATGCCCGACGAGCAGCACCTGTGCAAAGTGCTCCGCCGCTGCCATATCCAGCGCCTCGCCGATGAAATTTGAGATTTTGACGACAGGGATCTCGTGCAGCGCGGGGTAGTTGGCGGCCAGGTAGTCCAGCCCGTAGTTGCCGGGGGCTAAAATCAGGCGGCGGCTTTTCAACGCTGCCTGGTGGATTTCGATTTGCAGCGTATCCAGAAGTGCCTGCTGGCTCATCGGCTCCACAATGCCGCTGGTGCCCAGCACCGACAGGCCGCCCTCGACCCCCAGATGCGGGTTGAAGGTGCGCTTAGCCGCAGCCTCGCCGCCTTCGATGGAGATGACCACCGCGAACCCGCCGCCGTAGCCGACGGCGTCCGCCTCCCGCAAAAGTGCCTCGGTTATCATCTGCCGCGGCACACGGTTGATGGCCGCCGCACCGACGGGCTGGTCGAGGCCGGGCTTTGTCACACGGCCCACCCCCGCCCCGCCGTCAATCGTAACGGTGCGCGGCGCGCCGGGCAGCAGTGTGACCGCGGCAATGACCGGCAGACCCGTCGTGGCGTCGATGTCGTCGCCGCCGTCCTTGACGATGGCGCATGCGGCACCGTCTGCCGTCAGGTGGCAGAACTGCGGTGCGACCTCCACGACGATGCCCTTGGGCGTGCGCAGACCAACGCTTTCCGGCGCGTGGCCGGTCAGCAGCAGCCGCGCCGCGCCCGCCGCCCCCAGCGCCGCGCAGGTGCCGGTGGTGTAGCCGCAGCGCAGTAAACGCTGCCCGCTGCGGATGTAGTGCTCAAATTGGGGCTTCGGCTTTGCGCCGCTCCCGGCAAACAGCACCGCGTATTGGTCGGTGCTCAGTCCAAACAGCGCACAGATATTGTCCTGTGCAAAGGCGTCCTGCGGTGCCAGCACAGCGGACACGCCTGACGGCGCAACGCAGACAACGGCGTCGGCCAGCCTTTGGGCCAGCTCCAGCTCATGCAGCGTCACGATGACGGCCACATTCTTCTCATGTGCCAGCACTTGCAGGATGTCCATGAGTTCCGCCTTACCCTTTACGTCCAAAAACGACGTTGGCTCGTCCAGAAGCAAAATCTCCGGCTGCTGGCAGACCGCGCGGGCCAGCAGCACGCGCTGGCGCTGGCCATCACTGATCCTGGCAAAATCGCGGTCCTCCAGCTCCTCCGCCCGGACAAGGCACAGGGCGTCGTGCACCTGCTGCCTGTCGGTGTCGGACAAAATGCCCAGCCGCCCGGTATAGGGGTAGCGTCCGGCGGCGGCGACCTCAAAGCAGGTCGTCAGCTCGGTGCGGGCCGTGTGGGGCAGCATCAGCGCCAGCTTGCGCGCCCGGGCGTTGGGGGTGTATGCCGTCAGGTCTTGCCCGTCCAGCAGCACCGCGCCGCCCTGCGCCGCCAGCTGCCCGGCCAGCGTTTTTAAAAGAGTGGATTTGCCCGCGCCGTTCGGACCGATGAGCGCCAGAATTTTGCCGCGCTCGGCGTGCAGGGCAATGTCCCGCAGCAGCGGCGCACCGTAGCCGACGGCGAGATTTTGCGTTTCACAACAGCTCATACCGTGCCCTCCCCGCTGTGGCGGCGCACAAGCAGCCAGATGACCACCGGCGCACCGAACACCGCTGTGACCGAGCTGATGGACAGCTCGGTGGGTGCAAACAGGCTGCGGGCGATCAGGTCGCACAGCAGGCAGAATGCCGCGCCGCCCAGTGCGCAGCCCGGCAGCACCCGCAGCGGTTTTGCACTGCCCAGCGTATGTTTTACCAGATGCGGCACCGCAATGCCGACGAAGGAGATCGGTCCAGCAAATGCCGTGACGCAGGCCGCCAGCAGACTTGACAGCAGCACAAGCACCACGGAAAACGCCCGCACCGGCACGCCGACGCTGGCGGCGTAGCTTTCGCCCAGCTGGTAGGCGGCCATCGGCTTGGAGAGTAAAAACGCGGCGGCCAGGCAGGGCAGAACGATGGCCGCCGCCGTGGCGACATTGCCCCAGGTCATGCCGGAGAAGCTGCCCATCGACCAGTTGTGCAGGTTGACGATGTTGGAATCCTGCGCGAAGGCGACGACAATATCGGTGACGGCCGAGCAGATGTAGCCGATCATGACGCCGCAGATAACCAAAATGCTCATCTGCTGCACGCGGCGCGCCACGGCCAGCACAAACAGCATGGCCGCCATGGCCCCGGCAAACGCCGCCAGAATCAGCGTCAGTGAGCCGGTGAGCAGACCGCGGTTCAAAAAGACGACCATCGTCAGCGCCACAGCCAGCTTGGCCCCGCTGGAAATGCCCATGACGAACGGCCCGGCAATCGGGTTGGCAAAAAACGTTTGCAGCAGATACCCAGCCACCGAGAGCGCCGCCCCCAGCAGCACGACCATGACGGCGCGCGGCAGGCGCAGCTGCAGCAGGATGTTGGCCGCCAACGCGTTTGTGCGGCGGCCCAGCAGTGCCGCCGCGATGTCCGCCGGGGAGAGCGCAACGCTGCCCCAGAACAGGTTGAGCGCAAACAGCGCCAGCAGGGCCGCCGCCATGGCGAGGTATGCAATTGTCATGCGTTTGGAGGTGTGCATGCGTGGTTCCCTTTGCGGCGGGCGGCAATGGTGCGGGCGGATATGGAATCCGCCCCTACGGATGCGCCACGGTTTTGTGCGCCCGTTTTTGCCGCCGCGTTAAATTTTCAATGCAGCTTCGTCAAAAATGTCAATTCACTGTCGTCCGGGTCATCCTCGGTGAACACCCTGTTCATATCCAGGATCAGCTCCGGCAGCTCCATGCTCTGCTGGAAAAGGCTCTGCGACGTACACCAGACGCTGCCGCTTTGCACGGCCTTGAAGTCCGCTAGCATCGGACATTTGGCGAGCAACTCATCCATTGTGCGCAGCTCGCCCTCAATCGTGCTGTTGTAGAACAGCACATCGGCGTCACGCGCCCCGGCGTAGAAATCCTCGAGCGAGATATTGACAGTCGCCAGATTGTTGCCGCTGTCCGTCAGGTCGGCAAAGACGTAGCTGCCGCCCGCCAGCCCGATCATCTTGGCGACGTAATCGCCGCCCTTGCGCACCGTGGCGAGATTGTTTGAGGTTATGGAGAAGAACGCCGCAGTCTTACCGGTGGGTTCCTCGTCCAGCAGCGGTGCAATGCGCTGCACAGCGTCGTCAAAAACGCGCTCGGCCTCCTCGGTTCTGCCCAGCAGGATGCCGTACAGCTTGACCCATTCCATCCGGGCCAGCGGGTCACTCTCGTAGCTAGAGCGCTCGACGAGGACCGGCACGCCGAATTTTTCGAGCTGCTCCTTCACCTCGGGCGTGTGGTAAATCATTGTGTTCTCGATGGCAAGGCCGCAGTCGGCGGACAGGATCGTCTCGTAATCGGGCGCGCTGTACTTGCCCGCGTAGGCGATCTCGCCCTGCTCCATGGCGGTGCGGGCCGCGTCGAGGTACCAGTTTTCGGCCTGCGTGCCGGACAGCGCCACAGCCCCCAGCCCGCCAATGCTGATGATGGGATCCATCGCGGACGACGACACAAGGTAGATATTTCGGATAGGCTGCTGCAAAACGGTGATGTCTGCGTCCAGATTGGCGGGCGCAGCGGCCCCCTCCGGCACGACGAGATAGCGGCTGCCGTCAATCGTGATGAGGTCATAGCCGCCCGCGCACACATCCACCGTGAACTGCTTCGCATATTCCAGCGGATAGCGGTTTTCTATCGTCAATGCGTCTGTTTGCGCGGGAGCCTGGGATGCAGCCGCGCAGCCTGCCAGCAGCAGGGCGGGCAGGGCAAAAGCTGCCGCGCGCCTCATTCGGCGGCGGCCAGCGTCGCGCTGTCAAAGGTCAGGGTATAGTCGATCTCGTGCGGGGTGCTCATGGCGACGGTGTCCGCCGTGACGGCCAGCGCGGTATCCAGCGCGGCAACGGGAATCTCAAACGTCGAGTTGCCGTCGGTGTTGACGGGCAGGTACTTTTCGCCGTCGACGAGCATATAGTCATAGTTCGGGCTGCTCCAGACGATGGTCGCGGTCATAATGCCGTCGGCCACAGTCAGCGCGGCGGGGCTTTCGACGGTGGCGCGTCCGCTGCCGCCCTCCAGCGTCACAGCGCAGGTGTAGCTGCCGTCGGCGGGGATCTCGACGGCTGCCGCAGCCGCATCCTCTGCCGCAGGCTCGGCATCGGAGACGCTGACCGTATGGTCATACCAGGTGCCCTTGGTGCCGAGGATGGCCAGCTGGAAATCGGCATCGACAGCCGCAACGGGGATGTCAAAGCCGTATACTTCATCGCTGGTGCCGTCGGAGTAGGTCACCGTGTCAACGGTAGGCTGCAGCCAGTCGCTCTCGTGGGCGGGGGCGTCGGCGGCCATGCCCGGATACAGGTTGACGATCTTCTGGGACTGCAGACTGACGTGGAAGGTCATCGTGCCGTTTTCCACCGTCAGCGTGCCCATGCCGTCCACGGCTTCGTTGGCGTGGAACATACTGCTGTCGGTGTTGAACTTAGCGGTGTATACGCCGTCCGGCAGCGCGGCAGCGGGAGCCTGGGCTTCCGTGACGGCAGGGGCCGGGGCTGCGGTGGCGGCAGGGGCGGTTTCTTCCGTGGAGACCGCCTCGGACGTGCTCTCGGCGGTGGACGCTGCGGACGCACCGCAGCCCGCCAGCAGCAGGGCAGCGAGAGTCAGGGATGCGAGTTGGAGCTTTTTCATGCTTTCCTTACCTCATTCTATATATATTTATCAGGCATTAGCGGGAGGCAGCGCGGGCGGATATGGAATCCGCCCCTGCGGCGTGGCAGGGCATCACATCGGACGCAGGCCGTGCTTTCCCAAAAACCAAAAAACTGCCCGGAGCTTACCCTCCGGGCAGAATGGGTCTTTCTCAGCCGTTCAGGGAATCGATGGCGGCCCCGGCATGGTCAACGTAGAGCTGCTGGATGTCACCGATCTCGCCCAGACCTGCGATCTGGGTGTCGACGCTCTCAAAGCAGTCGGCGGCGTTGAACTGGCTCAGCCAGGAATCGTCATCGGCACCGGCCATGTCGTTGTTGGCGTGGTCACCGGCGACGACCATCAGCGGGCGCAGGATGACCTTGGTGTAACCGGCCTCCTTGACCTTCTCGATAACGGCATCGCAGGCGGTGTCCTCGGGCTCACCCTCAACGGTGCCGATAAAGACGTTGTCATAGCCCAGCGTCTGCATTGCGGTCTGCATCTGGCTGTAGCTGACCTTGGCGGTGTGGGACGTACCGTGGCCCATAAAGACAAAGGCGGTACCGTCCGCAGCGGCGGCAGCGGCGTCGTCATACCCGGCGGTCTTGACGGCCTCGGCGGTGATGGCGGCGGCTACGGCCTCCTTGTCGGCGTTGATGACGGTGGCATCTTCGCCGACCTCGCCCAGCAGGGGTTCGGCAATGGCAACGCTGTCGAACTTGTCCTTGTACTGCTCAACCGCCTCGCACATCTCGTCGTACTCGGCGCCGTGCATCAGGTGCGTAGGCTGGACAACCAGATTCTTGACGCCGTTGGCAACGGCACGCTCAAGTGCCTGGTCCATGTTGTCGATCTTCTCGCCGTCGCGGGCCTGAACGTGGTTGATGATGATCTGCGCAGTGAAGGCGCGGCGGACGCTCCAATCCGGGTAGGCGGCCTGCAGGGCGTCCTCGATGCCCTTGATGTCAGCGGCGCGGCTGCCGTTGAAGGAGGTGCCGAAGCTGACGACCAGCAGCTCATTTTCGCCGATGTCGTCGGCATTGCGCGGGTCGTCCTTACCGGCGTCGCCGGTGTCGCGGCCAAAGTAGTCGGGGTCTGCGTTCTCACCCTCGACCAGCTCCTTCTGGGTGTCGGTCAGGGCATCCCAGGCAGCCTTGGCGGCCTCGCACTGGGCATCGGTGTCGGCGCTGCGCTCCTGCACGTAGATGGCGTCGATCAAATCGGCGCAGTTCTTAGCGGCCACTTCGTCTGCATCTCCCTCGTCTGCGGTCTTTTCTGCATCTTCTGCGGTGCTTTCGTCGGCGACGGTGCTCGCGGCAGCGCTGTCAGTGCTCGCGGCGGTGCTGCCGCAGCCGACCAGCAGGGCGGCGGACAGTGCTGCGGCCATGGCGACGGCGGCAGCTTTCTTGTAGGTGATCCTTCTCATGTGTTCTTGCTTCCTTTCCTTATTTAAAGCTGGGAGACAGTACGGGAGAGAACAGCAGGGCACACGGAAATTGACCCCGTAAAAAACGAGGTCTTTTGCGTGCAGAATGGCAACACAAAAGACCCCGTATTTTAAGCAGGTGCTTTGCGGTACAACCAATTCCTCGTGATCTGGGGCGGTACGCCCCCGTACCCGGCAGCAGGCAGGTTTCCTGGCTGAAAGCTCAACGCCTGCCGCCGCCTTCCCGGGTCAAAACCCAGTGACCGGTGCAAATGCACCCTGGCGGCAGGCTCCCTTATCACAGTGACGAGATCGTGCGGGATTTGCACCCGCTTCCCTTTTACCCTTTCCCATGCGCCGAACGGCGGCATAAAAAGGCACCTGCTGTCGTATTCAGTTTTACGGTGTAAAGTATAACACAATGCAGCGAGAAACGCAAGAGTGCGTCGGTTTCAATTTTGCCTTTATACGCTTTATACGATTGTGAACTGGCACGCCCGCATGGCGTCCAGCGCCGTTTGGTGGGACTGGGGCGTGACCCCGGCGCAGCAGTCGGACAGGATTTCGATTTCCGTCTCCGGGAAGGCCGCGCGCAGCACCATGGCGTTGCTGATGACACAGATGTCGGTGCAGTAGCCGTAGATGACGATCTTTTCAATGTCGTCCACGGCCTTGTTGTGGGCCATCAGCTCGTCGAGGATCTCGCTCGGCAGCATATAGCTGCCGAAGGTGGGCTTGTTGACGATGTGGCAGACCTCGGGCTCGGTACCGTCCAGCGCGTTCTCCAGCTCGGGCGCAAAGTTCCAGCCGTCCTCGCCCTCGATGCAGTGCTCCACAGGCAGGTGGCGTCCCTCCCGCGTGGCAAGGTAGTTGTCGGGGTGGGTGTCCCGCGTCAGGAACAGCCAGTGCCCGGCCCGGGCATGGGCCTTAACGGTCTCGGCCAGGTGGGCCACATTGGCCTGTGCCTGGGGGTTCGCCAGCGCACCCGTGATAAAGTCCTTTTGTACGTCCACAACAATATCCAGAATCATAGCGACAGCTCCTGTTTTTATGGTTTGCTACCAGTATACCGCAGACGGTGCGCGGTGTAAAGTGCGCGTTTCTCTGGCCGCAGGGGTGCGGATGTGGTATAATGGAAGAAAAAGTTCAGGAGGCCCTTCATGACTCCGCGTGAAGCGTTAAAACGATATTTCGGCTACGACTCCTTCCGCCCCGGGCAGGAGGAAATCGTCAGCGCCCTTCTGGCCGGACGGGACGCGCTGGCCATCATGCCCACCGGCGCGGGCAAGTCGCTCTGCTATCAGGTCCCTGCCCTGCTGCTGCCGGGGCTGACGCTCGTCATCTCGCCGCTGATCTCGCTGATGCAGGACCAGGTCAAGGGGCTGAACGCAGCGGGCATCCATGCGGCATTTATCAACTCGTCGCTGAGCGAGACACAGATCGCCCGCGCACTGGACCTGGCCGCCGAGGGCAGCTACAAGCTCGTCTACGTCGCGCCCGAACGCCTGGAAAGCCCGGTGTTCCGCAGCTTTGCCGCGGGGGCAGACATCTCGATGGTCACGGTGGATGAGGCGCACTGCATTAGTCAGTGGGGACAGGATTTCCGCCCGAGCTACTTAAAGATCCTCGATTTCATCGACAGTCTGCCCCGCCGCCCCATCGTGTCGGCGTTCACGGCCACGGCCACGCGGGAGGTCAAGGACGACATTGTCTGCACGCTGCGGCTCCACGACCCGAAGGTGCTTGTGACTGGCTTTGACCGGCCCAACCTCTACTTTCAGGTTGAGCGCACCCGCCGCAAGGACGATTTTGTCATCCAATATCTGCGCGATCACCCCGGCGAGAGCGGCATCATCTACTGTGCCACCCGCAAGAATGTGGATAAGCTGCAGGAGCTTCTGACCGAATACGGCTTTGCGGCCACAAAGTACCACGCGGGCCTGTCCGCCGAAGCACGCCGCAAAAATCAGAATGACTTCATCTACGACACCGCGCCGGTCATTGTAGCGACGAACGCCTTTGGCATGGGCATTGACAAGTCCAACGTGCGGTTCGTGCTGCACTACAACATGCCCCAGAGCATGGAGAATTATTACCAGGAGGCGGGCCGTGCCGGGCGTGACGGGCTGCCGTCGCAGTGCGTGCTGCTTTTTTCGGCGCAGGACGTCATCATCAACAAATTTCTGCTGGACAAAAAGGATTTTGCCGAGATGGACGACGAGGAGGCCGACCTTTTGCGCCAGCGCGACCTGCAGCGCTTGCAGACGATGGAGCGCTACTGCCAGACGACAGAGTGCCTGCGCAACTACATTCTGGCCTATTTCGGCGAGCATCCCATCGCGCCATGCGGCAACTGCGGCAGCTGCAACAACGATTTTGACGAGGTCGATATGACCGACGCCGCCAAGTGGATGATCAACTGCGTGGCCGAGCTGCGCGGGCGGTACGGCAAAGCGATTTTGTTCGGCACTTTACAAGGCGCGAACCGTGCGCGCCTGCGGGAGCTGGGAGCCGAGCGCTTCAAGAGCTACGGCCGGATGAAGGACACCCCGCGCGAGACGCTGGAACGCCTGCTGGCCCAGCTGCTGGAGGATGGATATTTGGTGCAGAGCGACGACCAGTACGCCGTGCTGCATATCGGGGATATTGCCCCGCTGAAGGCCGGCGGGCAGGTGCTGGTCAAGCTGCCGCCGCAGCGTGAGCCGGAGCAGGCCCGCGCACCGAAGCCGAAGCGCTGCAGCCCGATGGACGCGCTGACGAGCGCCGGACTGGAGCTGTTCAATCAGCTGCGCCAGCTGCGGTTCGACACCGCCCAGCGCGAGGGACTGCCGCCCTACGTCGTGTTCGGCGACAAGTCGCTGGTGGATATGTGTCTGCGTGCGCCGCGCCGCGCGGAGGATATGCTGGGCATCTACGGCATGGGTGAGCGCAAGTATGAAAAGTACGGTGCCGCGTTCTTTGCGGTCATTGACGCCTACCGCGCCGACCACCCTGACGCCGTTTTGAGCCTGGACCCGCCCGCACCGGAGCCGGAAAAGCCGCTGCCGTCCGAGAAGAAGAAAAAGCCGCCGAAGGCCGAGCGCCCCGCGTTTTACCTGACGGCGGAGGACGCGCGCAGCTTCAACTATCAGGACAGCTATACCGGCGCGGAGCTGAAGGCCGCGCTGATCGAGGCCGCCGGTGACCCGGATGTGAAGGCACCGACCATCAAGGAGATCGACGAGTGGCTGCTGGCGCAGCGGCTCATCGGCATGGAGCGTCTGCCGACGAAGGGCTTTTACTACGTGCCGACCCCTGCCGGTGTGGACGCCGGTCTGCGCAGCGAGGACAAGGTCAGCGCCCGCGGCACGCCGTATTCAGTGCTGCTGTTTACGCCGGAGGCGCAGCGGATGGTGGTGGAGCACTTTATAAAACCAGAGGCTTCCCCCTCGGGGGAAGCTGTCACCGAAGGTGACTGATGAGGGCGAAGTTTACGGCTGCAATCCGTTTGCGGACGGTTATGGCACGCCTTTCCCTCATCCGGCCCTGCGGGGCCACCTTCCCCCAAGGGGGAAGGCTTAGGGCTTTTTCGTCATCTTGTCCGTACTGCGCAAATTTTCTTTGTCATATTCGTCGATTGCGGATTTTTTGACACGATGTTAAAATGTTAGCAGAGACCGTATACCAATTTATAAGGAGCACCCCATGGACAACGTGAAAATTCTCGAGGTCAAGCAGAGCATCTTTGCCTCCAACGACGAACAGGCCGCCGCGCTGCGGGCCGAGCTGAAGCAGGAAAAAATCTTTCTGCTGAATTTAATGAGCGCACCGGGGTCCGGCAAAACCACGACACTGCGCCGCACGATTGCTGCGCTGCAAAATGAGCTGCACATCGGCGTGATGGAGGCCGACATCGACTCCGACGTGGACGCCCGCGCCATTGCCGAGACCGGCGCCAAGGCCATTCAGCTGCACACCGGCGGCATGTGCCATCTGGACGCCGAGATGACCCGGCAGGGACTGGCCGGGCTGGGCACCGGGGGTCTCGATTTGGTGATTCTGGAAAACGTCGGCAACCTTGTCTGCCCTGCCGAGTTCGACACCGGCGCGGTGAAGAACGCGATGATTTTGTCGGTCCCCGAGGGTCACGACAAGCCGCTGAAATATCCGCTGATGTTCCAGGTCTGCGACGTCGTTCTTGTCAACAAGATCGACGTGCTGCCGTATTTTGACTTCGACATGGACAAATGCCGCGAGTATGTGGCCTTGCGCAACCCGAACGCAAGGGTCATCCCGATCTGCGCCCGGACGGGCGAGGGCATTGACGAATGGGCCGACTGGCTAAAAGAGCAGGTTAAGGCGTGGCAGGCGTAAATAATCCAGCCGCGTTGTAGGGGCCGCACATGTGCGGCCCGCGGCCTTGCCGCAATCGCCCGTCCGTCATTTACAACCGGGCCGGGCATGCCCGGCCCCTACTGTGCAAAAAACGGAGCAACGGCACAAAAAAGGAGCACACCATGAGCAAACCCACTGCGTTCCCGCTGGATGAGAGCAGGCTGCCCTTCGAGATTCCGAGGGACGAGCCGTACCGCGAGAAAATTGCCAGGCTGGGCCAGATGATCACGGACCGCATCCCGGCCAAAAAGGGCATTCTGACGAAGGATGACCCCGAATACTGGGGCTTGGCGTCCATCGTGACCGACGAGATGGCGGACGTTGCCTTAAAAATGAAGGTCCGCAAGCCCATGACCCTGCCCGAGCTGGTCAAGGCCACGGGCAAGCCTGCCGGGGAGCTGGAGCCGCTTTTGCAGCAGATGGCCGTCGTCGGTCTGCTGGAGTACAACTGGGAGAATCCCCGCCGCGAAAAGCAGTACATCCTGCCGATGTTCGTGCCCGGCAGCGCAGAGTTTTTCAACATGAACAAGCAGCAGATCGCCGACCACCCCGAGGTGACAGCCTTCTTTGAGCGGATGACGTTTCTGCCGCTGGAGCACATCACCGCCATGGTGCCCCCGGGCGGCGCAGGCATCGGTATGCACGTCATCCCGGTGGAAAAAGCCATCGAGACCGAGAACCGGTCCGCCGACATTGAGCACATCTCTCACTGGCTGAAAAAGTACGACGGCAAGTATGCCGCCGGTCCGTGCAGCTGCCGTATGTCCCGCGCCGCCATGGGCGAGGGCTGCGGTGACGACCCCGACGACTGGTGCATCGGCGTGGGCGATATGGCCGACTACCTCGTCGAGACCAACAAGGGGCATTACGTGACCTACGATGAGGTCATGCAGATCCTGCAGAAGGCCGAGGACAACGGCTTTGTGCACCAAATCACGAACATCGACGGCGAGAACAAGATTTTTGCCATCTGCAACTGCAACGTCAACGTCTGCAATGCGCTGCGCACAAGCCAGCTGTTCAACACGCCGAACATGAGCCGCTCGGCCTACGTGGCGCGTGTCGAGCCGGAGAACTGCGTGGCCTGCGGGCGCTGTGTGGAGTACTGCCCCGCGGGCGCGGTCAAGCTGGGCCAGAAGCTCTGCACGAAGGACGGCCCCATCACCTACCCGAAGCAGGAGCTGCCCGACGCCGTGAAGTGGGGCCCCGACAAGTGGGCCATCGACTACCGCGACAAGAACCGCATCAACTGCTATGACACCGGCACGGCCCCCTGCAAGACGGCCTGCCCCGCGCACATTGCCGTGCAGGGCTACCTGAAAATGGCCGCGCAGGGCCGCTACCGCGACGCGCTGGCGCTTATTAAAAAGGAGAACCCCTTCCCCGCCGTCTGCGGGCGCGTCTGCAACCGCCGGTGCGAGGACGCCTGCACCCGCGGCACCGTGGACCAGGCCGTTGCCATCGACGCCGTCAAGAAGTTCATTGCCGAGCAGGACCTGAACGCCGCGCACCGCTACGTGCCCGACGTTGTCCAGCCGTCGTTGCAGGGCCCGTGGCCGCAGAAGATCGCCATCATCGGCGGCGGCCCCGCAGGTCTGTCCTGCGCCTATTTTCTGGCAGTGCAGGGCTACAAGCCCACCGTATTTGAGAAAAACGAGCGTCCCGGCGGCATGCTGCGCTACGGCATCCCTTCGTTCAAGCTCGAGAAAAACGTCATTGACGCCGAGATCGACATTCTGCGGGAGCTGGGCGTTGACATCCGCTGCGGTGTCGAGGTCGGCAAAGACGTCACGCTGGCCGAGCTGCGCCGACAGGGCTACCGGGCGTTCTATATCGCCATCGGCTGCCAGGGCGGGCGCCAGGCCGGTGTGCCCGGCGAGGACGCCGCGGGCATTGAGACCGCCGTCCATCTGCTGCGCACCGTCGGCGGTGACGAGAGCCGCAAAATGACCGGAAAGACCGTCATCATCGGCGGCGGCAACGTTGCCATTGACGCGGCGCGTGTGTCTCTGCGCTGCGGTTCCGACGGCGTGACGATGGTCTGTCTGGAGCCGCGGGACAAGATGCCGGCCTCACCGGAGGAAATTGCCGAGGCCGAGGAGGAGGGCACCAAAATCACCTGCGGCTACGGTCCGAAGGAGTTCCTCTCCGAGAACGGCCATGTGACCGCCGTCGTGCTGAAGAAGTGCACCGGCCTTTACAACGCGGAGGGCCGTTTTGCGCCCACCTACGATGAAAACGATACCATCACCCTGCCGTGCGACAACGTTGTTTTAAGCATCGGTCAGTGCATCGAGTGGGGCGATTTGCTGAGCGGCGAGGCCGTGCAGCTGGGCCGCGGCCAGGTCGCTGTGGCCGACGCGCTGACCTACCAGACCGCCCAGCCGGACATTTTCGTCGGCGGCGACGTCTGCACCGGGCCGCGGTTTGCCATTGACGCGATTGCTGCGGGCAAGCAGGGGGCAATTTCCATCCACCGCTTTGTGCAGCCCAACACAAGCCTGACGATCGGCCGCAACCGCCGCGACTTCCACGAGCTGGACAAGTCGAATCTGGCGCTGGGCGAGTATGACCGCGCACCGCGCCAGTCCGCCGCGCTGGATGCGGGCATTGACGCGCACCGCTCCTTCCGCGACGCGCACCTGACGCTGACCGAGGATCAGGTCAAAATCGAGACGGCGCGCTGTCTGGGCTGCGGTGCCAGCGTTGTGGACCCGAACAAGTGCATTGGCTGCGGCGTCTGCACGACAAAGTGCGAGTTTGATGCCATCCGCCTGCACCGCGACCTGCCCGAGTGCAGCAAGATGGTCAGGAGCGAGGACAAGTTCAAGGCCATTCTGCCCTACATGGCGAAGCGCGAGATCAAGATCCGCTTTGCCAAGAAGGAGAAGTAATGCACGAGCTTGGCATTGTATTCCACATCATCCGCACGGTGGAGGACGTGGCCCGGCAGAACGACGTGACGCGCATCCGGCGCGTGACGCTGCAGCTGGGCGAGGTCTCCGGCGTGGTGGAGAGCTATCTGCAGGACTGCTGGAAATGGGCGGCGGCGAAATCGGAGCTTTTGCCCGGCGCGGTGCTGACCGTGGAGACCATCCCCGCCGTGACCGTGTGCGAGGACTGCGGCCAACAGTACCCCACCGTGCAGTTTGGCCGCACCTGCCCCCACTGCCAGAGCCCGCGCACCCACCTTTTGCAGGGCCATGAGATGTTGATCAAAGAAATCGAGGCCGTGGAGACAGGCCCCACCGCCCCGGAAAGAGCGTGAAGCTGCATGAAATACAAAATTTTCCGCATTGAGGAACAGCTGTACGGCTGCGAGGAGCCGCCCGCCGACCAGCCGATTCTGGTTGACGTAGTGCTGGAAGGTGCTGACGGCACGCGGCGCGTGCTCCCCTACCCCGACGAAGCGCTGCGCCGCGGCGGGATGGAGGAAGGCGACAGCGTCGAATTGACCGACGGCATCCTTCGCAAGGTATAATTTCCCCAAAACAAAAGGGGCTGTTGCGTGTGCAGCAGCCCCTTCTATGTTTTTTACAAAGGTTATTCTTCCGTAGAAATATCGCGGCCAAAGTACTTTTCGCTCAATGCCTTCAGCGTGCCGTCGGCGCGCAGCTCGTCAATGGCGGCATCAATGGCCGTGCGCAGGGTGGCCGTCTCGTCGCCCTTGCGCATCGGGATGGCGATCTGGTTCGCATCGTCGGTCAGCACGGCGATCTTCACGTTCGCGTCGGGGTGCTCCTTCGTGTAATCGTAGAAGGTCATTTCGGCGTTCAGCGTCGCGTCGATGCGCCCGCTCAGCAGCAGCTCAAACGTCTGGTTCAGGTCGTCAACGCCCGTCACCGTCGCACCGTACTGCTCGGCCAGCTCGGCGTAGGTGCTGGAGATCGTGTTTGCGGTCTTTTTGCCCTTCAGGTCCTCCAGCGTGTTGATGCTGTCATCGTCGGCCTTGGTGATGACAGCGGTGCGGTTGAAGGCGTAGGGCGTCGAGAAGTCGTATTTTTCGGCGCGTTCGGGGGTGATGTCCACGCCGTTGACCATGATGTCATAGCGGCCCGCGTCCAGACCGGCCAGCAGGCCGTCCCACTCGCCCTCGACAAACTGCGGCTCAACGCCCAGCTTCTTCGCGATCTCGGTGGCGACCTCGACGTCGTAGCCGACGAGGTTGTCGTTTTCATCGTGGTAGGTCCAGGGTGCCCATGTGCCCTCCATCGCAACCGTGATGGTACCCTTGGCCTGGATCTCGCTCAACAGGTCGCCGGACGCGGCCTCGGCGGTATTACCGGCGGCAGATTCCGCGGCGGGCGCGGTGGCGGCGGCGCTGCTGCCGCAGGCGGTCAGGGCCAGCGCGGCGGTCAGGGTCAGGGCGGTCAGCTTGGTCAGGTTCTTCATTACAATAGGCTCCTTTGCTTGTAGGTCTGCAAAAATTCTTTGGTGCGGGGCTGCTGCGGGTCGTTGAAGAACGCCTCGGCGGTGTTCTGCTCCACAATGACGCCCTGCTCCATGAACACCACGCGGTGGGCCGCGTGGCGGGCAAAATCCATCTCGTGGGTCACGACCAGCATTGTGCGGCCTTCCCCGGCCAGGCTGCGCATGACGGCCAGCACCTCGCCGGTCAGCTCGGGGTCCAAAGCGGACGTAGGCTCGTCGAAATAGATGATCTCCGGGTCGGCGGCCATGGCGCGGGCAATCGCCACGCGCTGCTGCTGCCCGCCGGAAAGCTGGCTGGGGTAGTAGTCGGCGCGGTCATCCATGCCGACCTTGACCAGCGCGGCGCGGGCGATCTCCTCGGCCCGGCGGCGCGGCATTTTGCGCGCGATGATAAGCCCCTCGGTCACGTTTTGCAGCGCGGTCTTGTTGGCAAACAGGTTGTAGCTTTGAAAGACAAACCCCGTGCGGCGGCGCAGGGCGTTGGCCTCGGCGTGGGTGACGCGGGCCAGGTCTACGCGCTGGTCGTCAAACAGCATCGTGCCGCCGTCAGACTTTTCCAAAAAGTTCAGGCAGCGCAGCATCGTTGTTTTCCCGCTGCCGCTGGGGCCTAAAATGGCGACGACGTCGCCCTTGTTCACGTCCAGATCGATGCTCTTGAGCACCTGCAAATCGCCAAAGGACTTGCGCAGATTTCTGATTTGCAGCATAGTTCAGCTCCTTTGCGCGCCCTTGCTGTTGAGGTACCGCTCGCCGACGGCCTGCAGGCGGGTCAGCACGGTGCAGAACAGCAGGTAAACCAGACCGACCTCCATGTAGAGGGCCAGCGGCTCATAGGTGCGGGCCACAATGCGCTGGGTCGTCATGAACATTTCGGTCACGGTGATGTTGGCGGCCAGCGAGGTATCCTTGACCATGGCGATCAGTGTACTGGCCAGCGTGGGGAAGGCCGTGCGCAGCGCCTGCGGCAGGATGATGCGGCGGATGATCTGTAAGTAGCTCATGCCGACGCACTGCCCCGCCTCCATCTGGCCTTTGGGCACGGATTCCAGCGCGGCGCGGATGGTCTCGGCGCAGTACGCGCCCTCGTTGATGGAAAAGACGAGCACCGCCGCGGGGAACGGCTCAATCAGGATGCCGACGCCGGGCAGGCCGTAGAACACAACGAACAACTGCACCAGCACGGGCGTGCCGCGGATGACCCAGATATAAAACCGGGCCAGCCGCTGCAAAACGGGCACATGGGCAAACTGCACCAGCGCCACCGCCACCGCGATGATAAGCGCCAGCGTGAACGAGATGGCGGTCAGCGGGATGGTGACGGTCAAGCCGGGCAGCAATATTTTACCAAAGGAATCCACAAGGATTCCCCACAGGCGTTCGGACATGAGGCGGGACTCTCCTTTTTGGTTTGGGGTTGCGGGAATATTTCCCACTAAAACGGTATGCTATGAGATTGTAGCACACTTTGCCGGATTTTGCAAGAGTGAAATTTGAAGTGAAGTTTAAGATGGGAGCAGAAAAGCCTCCCTTGTCAAAGACAGACTCCCCCGTGCCGGGGGAGGTGGCGCGTAGCGCCAGAAGGGGAGCAGGTGGACGCCGCAGGCGGCCGGAGGGATTCCGACGGGCTATGCCCTGCACACTGTTACACCCGCAGACGGGCAGGAATCCCTCCGCCTCGCAGGCTCGGCACTTCCCTTTGACAAGGGAGGCTTTTGTCTGCGGGGTGAGGGTGGGGGGATTGCACGGAAGGTTTGTTGTGGCCGGCAGCTGGCACGGCGGCCAGCGGGCTGGCCGCCCTACGTTCCCCTTTTTGGGTAGGATGTAGGGCGGGGTGCCCCCGCCCCGCCGAAGTTGGCGGCAGGCAGAATGCAACGGGATTGGCAGGCCGTAGGGGCGGATTCCATATCCGCCCGTGGGAGTGTCCGTAATAGAAATGGAATTGAGTGAAACCACAACAAAAACACAAAAAATCCCACCGCCGGGTGGCGGTGGGAAAGTAACTTCTATTAATGATCAATATTAGGCTTTCGGCTGAACATCATAGGCTCCATTAGAACCAGTAGTAACACCCTCGGTGTAAGTGCAAGTCCATGCGCCCTTCGTATAAGAGAGCGTAGAAACCTTACCCGCATAATCACTACCATCAGCCTTTTTCATGGTAATATTAGAAATAGCTCCATCGACTTCAGCAAGTTTTTTAATATCATCAACAGCAGCCATCATATCATCAGCAGCCACATTAGCAGCATTTGCACCGTACTTCTCAGCTGCGATAGTCTGCGCAGCCATAACGCAAGAACGTGTTTCAGCAACAATAGCTTCCTTGCGAGCACGGTCGATGTAACCAGTCAGAGCCGGAACCAGCAGGGCGGCCAGGATGGCCAGGATGACCAGGACGACGATGAGCTCGACCAGGGTGAAGCCCTTCTTGTTCTTCATTTTACGAATTTTCTCGAACATGATAAATTCCTCCAATAAATTCTATAAGGACTCCATGCGTCCTTGTTTGTGAAAATATAATATCACATAATCTGCCAAATTTCAACAGCCTTATGTAAAAACAGCAAAAAACATTTTTTTGCTTCTATTTTCAATTTCCCACCGTTTTGCCTGTTGTATTCCAACCGCCTTGCCGTGGCTGCCCCTCTGCCGCCGCGCGGAATTCTATACATATTACCGTCATTTTTAAAAATCAGCTGTATCGCCGCGCCAAATGCTGCGGCCAGGACTGCCGCCATTGAAACCGCACATATATTGCTGTCATTTTATCTGTGCTGTCTCTGCCGGTGCGGGCGGCAGGGCGCATTGCGCATGGATTTCCGCGTATATAGGCCAATTTTACAGGCGGGCAATTTTTGTGCTATTTTGCATTTTCCGTGTCCTCTCTCTCCTGCCCGGCTGCAGGGGTGCAGCGTGTCGAAAAACCTCCCTCTGCGAGGGAGGTGCCCCGTAGGGGCAGAGGGAGAGAACCTCGCCATAGCCCGAAATATTTCGGATTGCCGTACAGTTCTCTCCCCCACCGCCTGCGGGCGGAGCCCCCTCGCAGAGGGGGCCAAGGGAGGGACGCACCTTTTTCGACAGTCTGCGCCCCTGCCCGGCTGCAGGGGCGCTCTTTTGTGAAAACACCGCAGATTTCGGTGCAAAAGTGTGGCATACTGCAAGATTTTGTGCTATACTGGATAAAAAATCAACACAGCCGGGCCGCGCCCGGCACAAAAGAGGCCACACATGAAAAACACCACCGAGGAAAAACGCGAGGCCATCCCCAACAGCGTCAGCCGGATGCTGCTGGCGGGCATCGGCGTACTTTTGCAGGTTTTATGGATCTTCTGGCTTGCCCTCAAGCTGAACGACTACTCCACCGCCATTCAGGTATGCACGTCGGTACTGACATTTTTGATTACGCTGCGTATATATGGGCTGCATATCAACTCCGCGTATAAAATTTCGTGGATCATTCTGATTTTGCTGTTTCCCATCTTCGGTCTGACCATCTATCTGCTGTTTGGCCGCAGCGGGGCCGTCAGCGTCATGCGCCGCCGTTTTGGTGAAAATATGACGATGCTGCGCCGGTATCACGCACCCATTTTGCAGCAGCGCCGCGCCCTGCCCTACCCGAACCGCATCACCCGCAACCACGCCCGCTATTTGCAGGACCGCGCGGGCTACCCCGCCTATGACAACACCGATGTGACGTTCTACGGCGACACCTGCGAGGCGCTGGAGGCCCAGAAAACAGCCCTGCGCAGCGCGGAAAAGTTTATTTTCATGGAATACCACGCCATTGAGGACGCCTCCGCCTGGCAGGAGCTGGAGGATATTCTGGCCGAGCGCGCCGCCCACGGCGTGGAGGTGCGCGTATTTTACGACGACGTGGGCAGCATCGGGTTTATCAACAGCAAATTTGTCAAAAAGCTGGCGGGGCGCGGCATACAGTGCCGCCGGTTCAACCCGGTCATCCCGATTTTGAACGTCTTTATGAACAATCGCGACCACCGCAAAATCACCGTTGTGGACGGGCGCGTCGGCTTTACCGGCGGCTACAATCTGGCGGAGGAGTACTTCAACCGCACCCACCCTTACGGCCAGTGGAAGGACAGCGGCATCCGGCTGGAGGGCGACGCCGTGCGAGGCCTGACGCTGATTTTCTTGGAGCTGTGGGGCGCAACGCAGAAGGCCGCACCCGAGGTCGAGCACTATCTGCCCGATGTGCCCTACACCGCGCGGGAGAATGCCGTGGTACTGCCCTACGCGGACAACCCGCTGGACGACGAGGCCACCGGCGAGAACGTCTACCTGAACATGATCCGCAGTGCGAAGGACTACGTCTACATTACAACGCCCTACCTTATTTTAAGTGACGAGATGCAGCGCACACTGCGGCTGGCCGCGTCCAGCGGCGTTGATGTGCGGATCATCACGCCGGGCATCCCGGACAAAAAGCTGATCTTCTCGGTCACGCGCAGTTATTACGCCAGCCTTGCCAAGAGCGGCGTGCGCATTTATGAGTATGCGCCCGGGTTCATCCACGCGAAGCAATGCGTAGCCGACGGCACGGAAGCCGTTGTGGGTACGATCAATTTTGACTTCCGCAGCCTGTACCTGCACTTTGAGAACGCCTGCTGGTTCTGCGGCTGCAGCGCCGTGGCCGATGTGCGCCGCGATTTTGACGCGCTGTTCCCCGTCTGCCGCGAGGTCACGCAGAAGTACGCCGACACCCGCAGCCTGGCCGTGCGCGGCTGGGACTGCGTGCTGCGGCTGTTCAGCCCGCTGATGTGACGGGCTGTGCGCCGGGCACGGCAAGTGGAATTTTCCCAAAGAAATCTGTACTATTCCACATTGCAAACCGCCGCTGCGCGCCGTACAATAAAGACAAAATCATCCTGTGAGGTGCATACCAATGGAGCATATAGCATGGAAGGGCCGCATCAAGCCAGGCTGCAAAGCGGAATATCAGCGCCGCCACGCGGAGATCTGGCCCGAGATGGTCGAGGTGCTGAAGGCTGCGGGCATCTGCAACTACAGCATCTTCTACTGTAACGACGAGCTGTTCGGCTACTATGAGTGCGCGAAGGGCGTTGCCTACGCCGAGAAGGTACAGGCCGAAAGCCCCGTTGTGGACCGCTGGAACGACTACATGAAGGACATTCTGGAGCTGGAAATGGACCCCGTGACCGGCGCCCAGCCCAAGCTGGAGCAGGTGTTCCGTCTGGATTAAACGCGCATAAGACAGCAAAGCCGCCCGTGTCAGGCTGACACGGGCGGCTTGTGTTTTTATGGGCAGGTGCAGCGCAGACGGTGCTGCCTTTAGGGTATTTACAGCACAATGCGGAACGCGACGCGGTGCTCTCCTTCCCCGCTGACGTGGTAAGGCTCCTCCACATCGGTGCCCCAGCTGTCGATGCCGCCGACGCCGCGGGCTGCGCCCAGGATCGTCACGCTCGTGCGGCCCGTGGCGGGCAGCTCGGTGATGTGCTGGGCGGCCTCGATCTCCTGCGCAGTGTTGGGCAGTGCGCTGAAGGCAAACGGCGCGTCGGTCTGTTCAATCGTCAGCGCAGCCGCCGTCTGACCGCAGGCGTTGTGCTGCTCCAGCGTGAACTGCCGGGTGCCCACATGCAGGCCGCAGTCCTGCGGGACGAGAGCCGGTTCAATGTGCGGCACCTCCTCATGGCAGCCAAAGACGCCGCCCTTGCAGCGATCCGGGTAGGTCTCGCCCGAAAGGCCGGTCCAGAGCGTGCGGGCCACGGGGGCAAACGTCTGGAATTTTACGCCGAAGCAGGGCAGCTCGGGCGCACCGGGCACGCCATGATAGACGGCCTCGACCAGCAGCGTGCCCTGCGGCTCCACGGTGTAGGTCAGCTCGGCCTTAGCGCCGGGCACGGTGGGCACGCCGTAGGTATAGCGCACCTGCACACCGTCGGCGGATTTCTGCAAGACCGCAAAGCCGAGGTTCTGCAGGTAGACATCCGCCGCCAGCCAGGCCGCTGCTTTCTGCGGGAAGCCGCAGCCGCGGTCATTGTCGGTGGCGGCGCGCCAGAACGCCGGGCGCGGGGCGCGCCAGAGCCACTCGCTGCCGTTGACGGTCAGCGACGACGGCCCGGCCTCGCCCACGGAAAAGAGAATTTCAAACCCGTCGCCCCTGACGCCGAGGTTGCCGTCGCCCTCGGTCACGGTCAACATGCCGGGCTTGCGGGCGGCCTGTGCTTTGGCCGCGTCGCGGTCCGCCCGGACGGCGGCTGCAGCGTTGCGGGCATCGTGGGCGGCGCGGCGGGCGGGGGTGTCGTACCAGTAGCGCACGTCCTGCATGGCGGGTTTCTCGGCACCGTCGGCGTAGACAATGCCGTTGCCGCTGAAGTTGTAATCGGTGTTGCGGTCCGCAAAGTCGCCGCCGTAGCCCAGCACGCTGCGGCCAAGCGCGTCGGTGTGCCGGAGCGCCTGGTCCATGTAGTCCCAGATGAAGCCGCCCTGGTACTGGTCGAACTCGTCGGCCAAGCGCACATAGCTCTCCATGCCGCCCAGCGAGTTGCCCATATCGTGCATATACTCGCAGAGAATGAAGGGCTTCTTCGGGTGGGATTCGAGATACTCGCGGATTTCCCACGGCTTGGCGTACATCCGGCTTTCCATGTCGCTGATGGCGTCGAACGCGCGGCAGTGGAACACACCCTCATAATGCACGAGGCGGCCCGGGTCGTGGTCGTGGAAGAACTGCGACATGGCGAGAATATCCTCGCCCGCGTAGCTCTCATTGCCGCAGGACCAGATCAGGACGGCGGCGTGGTTCTTGTCGCGTTCAAACATGCTGCGGGCGCGGTCCACGACGCAGTCCTTCCACTCGGGCAGGCTGCCGGGCACGTTCCAGCTCGGCTCCACCGCGCCGAGCTTCTGCCAGCTGCCGTGGCTTTCAAGGTTCGTCTCGTCGATCATGTAGATACCGTTCCGGTCACACAGGTCGTACCACAGGCTCTGGTCGGGGTAGTGGCAGGTGCGCACGGCGTTGATGTTGTTCTTTTTGAACACGGCCATGGCGGCGTGCATGTCGTCGGCGCCGATGGCACGGCCCCTGTCGGCGTTCCACTCGTGGCGGTTGACGCCGTTGAACACGACCCGTTCCCCGTTCAGGCACATGACGCCGTTTATCATCTCAAAGCGGCGGAAGCCGATGTCGTAGGGCACGACCTCCTGCAAAACGCCGTCGGCATCGCGCAGGGTCAGTACGGCGTGGTAGAGCACCGGCGCTGCATGGCTCCACGGCTGGATGCCCTCGATCTCAATCGTATCGCCCGCGGCGGGGCCCTCGTAGACGGCGTAGCCCTCGGGGTCGGTCACGACGAGGGCAACCGACGCGCCGTCGGTCTCGCCGTCCAGCTTGACGAGGGGCGTCAGCAGGCCGGTGGTGTTGTCGGCGGCAAGGTCGGCCTTGAGCCAGATGTCGTTGATGTGGACCCTGGGCTTTGCGTACAGGTAGACCGAGCGGAAGATGCCCGAGAAGCGGAAGAAGTCCTGATCCTCGATCCAAGCGGCGCTGCTGCGCTTGTAGACCTCGACGCAGAGGCGGTTGTTCTCGTCCCGAATATACGGTGTCAGGTCAAATTCAGACGGGGTGAAGCTGTCCTCGGCATAGCCGACGAACTGGCCGTTGCACCACAGGTACATGGCCTGCTCCACGCCCTGAAAGCTGACGCAGACGCGCTGGCCGCGCAGGGACTCGTCCAAATCAAATTCTTTGACATAGCTGCCCACGGGGTCATCGTTCCAATCGACCTGCGGCGGGCGCAGGCAGCTGCGGCCATCCCACGGGTAGAGGGTGTTGGTGTACTGCAGCTGACCGTAGCCCTGCAGCTCGATGTGCCCGGGCACGCGGATCGTACCGAAGCCGGACAGGTCGGCATCCGGCTGGTAAAAATCCGCCGGGCGGGCGGCAGGGTTGGCGCTCCACGCAAAGCGCCATGCGCCGTCCAGTGACTGGCGCAGCGATGTCAGGCCGCTTTCGGCCTCGTCCAAGGTGCGGCAGCAGAGATGGTCAGAGTGTGCGTCCAGCCGGTTCACGGCAAAGACGGTTGGGTCACTCAGCCAGCGAAGTTCAGGGGTCATAGGGATCTCTCCTTTACACAATCAGGTTCTTACCGACATTCTGCCACAGGGCGCGCGGGGTGTCAATGGAAAGTTTCACGCAGATATTTTCCGTATTTTTTGCATCTTTACGGGAATTGTGCTGTGTTTAACACTTTGCGGCAGGATTTTTCGAGTTTTCCGTTTTGTCTGGTGGCGGATTGTACGCTGCAGCACCAGATATAGCGGTGGCGGCAGGATTTTTGCGGGGCGGGTTGTTATAGTCGGCACACCTGGGGCGCAAAAAGCGCCGACCTTTTTGCAGGGGCGGCGTTTCGGGGTCATACTTCTTCTGTCTCCGCCTCCGCGGCGGCGCGCAGACGCTCCCGCACGGGGCGCAGGGCCTCGGGCAGAGCCTCGTCGGGCAGGTCGCTGATGCCCTCAGTGCTGCCGCGGGCGGCGGCGGTCTCATAGAACCAGCACTTGTAGTCCAGGGTGTCCATCGTCTGCTGCAATTCAGCCATGCGGGTCTCGAGCACGGTGCGCTGCTTGCGGAACAGCTCCAGCCGCCGGGCAATGGTCTCATCGCCCTGCATGGCCAGCTCGATGTATTCGCGGATGTCCTTGAGGGACATGCCGGTCTTTTTCAGGCACTCGATGATGCGCAGCCACTCGAAGTCCTTCTCCGTAAAAACGCGGATGCCGCCGGACGAGCGCCCGACGAAGGGCAGCAGCCCTTCCTTATCGTAATAGCGGATCGTCGATGCGGGCACACCCAGCCGCCGCGCCATCTCCCCCACTGTATAGGCCATGTGTTTTCCTCCTATGACTTAAACCCAGGTTTAACCTGTGTATCAGTATAGGACAAAAGGGCGGCGTTGTCAAGGCGGGCGACCAATGATCGCCCCAGACTGTCGAAAAAGGTACGTTCACTCCTTGGCCCCCTCTGCGAGGGGGCTCCGCCCGCAGGCGGTGGGGGAGAGAACTGTACGGCTGCCCGAAATATTTCGGGCTATGGCAAGGTTCTCTCCCTCCGCCCCTTCGGGGCACCTCCCTCGCAGAGGGAGGTTTTTCGACAAGCTGCGCTTTTCTTTTATAGGGAAGGCTTTTTCTATTTTTTATTGACAAACGCGCGGTTTGTTTCTATCATGTTCATATAAGCAAGGGAGGGACCGCCACTATGCTGACCTATAATATGGACGTGGAGGAACGCAGCAGCTGGCTGCGCGCCACCCCCGGCGCGGCTGCGCTGGCACAGCCGTTTTACTGCACCGAGGCCGGCAACTTTTATGGCCGCGCCCATTTTGCCACGGCCCGCACTGATAAGGAAAGCTATCTGCTGTTTTATACGCTGTCCGGCTCCGGTCTGATCGAGCAGAACGACCAGCGCGTGGAGCTGCCCGCCGGCAGCGCCCTGCTGTTGAACTGCCGCACCCCGCAAAGCTACTGCACTGCCCCCGGGCAGGACCACTGGCACCACTACTGGGCGCATCTGGACGGCGCGGGCGTCGCCAATCTGGCCGAGGTACTGCAGCCGCAGGGGCGGCTGTCCCCCGTTACGGTCAGTCGGCTGGAGATGCAGCCGCTGTTTCAGTCACTGGCCGCCGAGTGGGAGCACGGCGCCGCCGCACAGATCGAGATCTGCCTGGCCCTGCACCGGATGCTGGCCCTGATGGCCCGCCAGCTGCTGGCCGGGGACGAGAGCCGCTCCAATCGTACCTTGATCGAACAGGCCGCCGAGTACATCCGCCAGCACTATGCCGAGCCGCTGTCGCTGGACAGCCTGCTGGCCCAGACGCCGGTGAGCAAGAGCTGGTTCCTGCGGCTGTTCCGCCAGTACATGGGCACGACGCCCTACAATTTTTTGCTGTCCACGCGGATCACACGCGCCAAGGAGCTGCTGGTGCTGACGGATTTCTCCGTCTGCGAGATCGCGCATCAGGTCGGCTTTGGGGATGAGAGCAACTTCTCGACCCGCTTTACCGCCATGGTGGGCCAAAGCCCCCAGCAGTACCGCAAAAGTGCAATGAAGCCCGCGGAAAACTGAATTAAGGAATAATGGGAAAGAAGGCATTTGTATGTTGAAAACCGAACGCATGGACCGTGTCCGTGCTGCCCTGCGCGCGCAGGGGCTGACGCAGATGATCGTCTGCGACCCCAAGAGCGTGTGGTATCTGACCGGCGTCGCCGTGGAGCCCTATGAGCGTCTGCTGGCGCTCTACCTGCCCACCGAGGGCGAGCCGGTGCTGTTTTTGAACAGACTGTTCAATGTGCCCGAGCCGCCGTGCAGGACCGTCTGGCACACCGACACGGACAAGCCCGTGGCGCAAATCGCCGAGGTCGTGGACGCGGGCAGGCCGCTGGGCATTGACAAGGAGTGGCCCGCTAAGTTTCTGATCCCGCTGATGGAGACCCACCCCGGTATGCAGGTCGTGCTGTCCAGCGACTGCGTGGACGACTGCCGCGCCTGCAAGGACGCCGAGGAGCAGGCCCTCATGCGCGAGGCGTCCCGCATCAACGACGCGGTAAACGAGGCCGCGAAGCACTATATAAAGGCCGGCATGACCGAACGCGAGGTCGCCGAGTTTATCGACGCGCAGTTCCGTGCCCACGGCTGCGAGGGGCCGAGCTTTACGACGATCGTCTCCTTTGGTGCCAACGCCGCCGACCCGCACCACGAGCCGGACGACACCGTGTTAAAAGAGGGCGACTGCGTGCTGTTTGACATGGGCTGCGTGAAGGACCGCTATTGCAGCGACATGACCCGCACCTGGTTCTGCGGCCAGCCCACTGAAAAGCAGGCCGCCGTGCACGATCTGGTGCGCCGCGCGAATGAGGCTGCCGAGGCGCTCATCAAGCCCGGCGTGCGCCTGTGTGAGCTGGACGCCGCCGCGCGCGACCTGATTACGGAAGCGGGCTACGGTGCGTATTTCAACCACCGTCTGGGGCATTTCATCGGCCAGACCGACCACGAGAAGGGCGACGTCAGCAGCGCGAACACCGCCGTAGCCAGACCCGGCATGATCTTTTCGATTGAGCCGGGTGTCTACCTGCCCGGCGAGTTCGGCGTCCGCGTGGAGGACCTCGTCCTGGTGACCGAGACCGGCTGCGAGGTGCTGAACAGGAACGATAAGCATTGGGATGTGGTGGGCCTGTAAGCATTCTGTAGGGGCCGGACATGTCCGGCCCGCGGCCTCCCGTCGGCGCTCTGTCATGGGAAAGCTGCGGGCGCATATAGAATGCGCCCCTACGGATTACGTTTCCGACAAAGGGAGAAAACTCCACGCGGGGCGCCCCCACAAAAAACGTAGGGGCGGATTCCATATCCGCCCGTGCCCGTTTGCGGCAAGGCAAACTTCCGCGGGCGCATATAGAATGCACCCCTACGGAGTCATTCGATAAAACACAACAGAGAGGTGTACGATTGAAAAAACATCTGTTCCGTATCATTGCCGTCCTGTCCGCCGCGGTCCTGCTGGCGGGCTGCGCGTCGTCGCGGCTGCGGCTGGGGGCTGCGGCTGCTGGCGGCGTGTACAATGCGTTTGGCACCGCCATGGCCACCCAGAACAGCACCATCGAGGTCAAACAGACCGCCGGGTCCGCCGCCAACCTGCGGCTACTGGCGGGCGGCTATTTACAGCTGGCTGTTGCCCAGTCCGACATGGCGCAGGATGCCTACGACGGCAGCGGCATCTTTTCCCACGAGAGCACCGAGCGCAGCTTCAGCGCCGTGGCCGCCCTGTATGAGGAGGCCGTGCAGGTCATTGTCCGGGCCGACTCCGGCATTACGACGCTGGAGGAACTGCAGGGCTGCACGCTCAGCGTCGGCGAGGAGGAATCCGGCACCGAGCAGAACGCCGGGCAGGTGTTGGCCGCCTGCGGCCTGAACAACCGCCTGGTGCACACTGTAAACCTGAACTACACCGACGCTGCCGCCCGACTGGCCGACGGCACGATCGACGCGATGTTCGTCACCGCCGGTCTGCACGCCGACGCGCTGGAGCAGCTGGCCAAGACCTGCGCCATCCGTCTGCTCTCCGTCGATGGGGGTGTCGGTGCGCGGCTGCTGGCGGCCTACCCGGCCTACCGCGCCTTCGTTATCCCCGCCGGGACCTACGCCGGTCAGGGTGAGGACGTCTGGACCGTCAGCGTGCAGGCGCTTCTGCTGGCGTCGAACGCGCTGTCCGACGAGACCGTCCAAAGGCTGACTGCCCGGTATTTTGACAGCGTGGACGCCGTGGCTGCCGCCGTGCCGGTGCCGCTGGTGACCGACCCTGCCGTGGCCGCCGCGCAGAGCGTTATCCCCTACCACACCGGGGCCGCTGCGTACTACACCGCGCAGGGCATCACCCCCGCAGGGCCGGAGACGGGCGCGTCCCCTGAACAGGAGGCCGCCGCATGATCATCTCACTGGATATGTACCAGACGCTGTTTGCGGCGGTCTGCGTGCTGATGCTGGGCCGCTTTTTGAAGGCACGCATCGGCTTTCTGGAAAAATTCTGCATTCCCGCGCCGGTCATCGGCGGCGTGCTGTTTGCCGTTTTCACCTGTCTCTGCTATGTGACCGGCATTGCCGAGTTTGAATTTGACGACATTTTAAAGGAAGTCTGCATGGTGTTCTTCTTCACCTCGGTAGGCTTTCAGGCCAACCTCAAGGTGCTGAAAAGCGGCGGCAAATCGCTGATCCTCTTCTTGGGGCTGGTCGTTGCGCTGATTTTGTGCCAGAACTTCCTCGCTGTCGGGCTGGCAGATCTGCTGGGCATCTCGCCGATGATCGGTCTTTGCACCGGTTCCATCCCGATGGTCGGCGGCCACGGCACGGCGGGCGCGTTCGGCCCCGTGCTCGAGGACTTCGGCGTTGCGGGCGCGACCACGCTCTGCACGGCGGCGGCCACCTACGGCCTGATCGCGGGCAGCGTCATGGGCGGCCCGACGGGCCGTCTGCTCATTGAGCGCCGCAAGCTGCTGGACACCGTTGTGCCCGAGGATGACAGCCTGCTGGTGGAGGAAGAAATCAAGCATGAGCGTCACACCAGCATGTACCCGGCTGCTGTGTTCCAGCTGATTATCGCCATCGGCATCGGCACGTTCATCTCCAAGGCGCTGGCCATGACCGGGCTGACGTTCCCCATTTATATCGGCGCGATGATCGCCGCGGCGTGTATGCGCAACATCGGCGAATTCACCCGCAAATTCACGACCCACATGGGCGAGATCAACGACATCGGCGGCATCAGCCTGTCGCTGTTCCTGGGCATTGCCATGATCACACTGAAGCTGTGGCAGCTGGCCGCGTTGGCGCTGCCGCTCATCATCCTGCTGGCGGGCCAGACGCTGCTGATTTTCTTGTTCACCTACTTTGTGATTTTCAACATCATGGGCCGCGACTATGACGCTGCGGTCATTGCGGCGGGCGTCTGCGGGTTTGGCATGGGCGCGACGCCCAACGCCATGGCCAACATGCAGGCCCTGTGCGAAAAGTATGCCCCGTCGGTCAAGGCGTATCTGCTGATCCCGCTGGTAGGCAGTCTGTTTGCGGACTTCCTCAACAGTCTGGTCATCACCTTCTTTATCAACTTTATCTAATGGGGAGGTCCTTCTGATGTTCCGCAAGCTGCGCGAGGCGCTGAAAAAGCAGCGCTACCGTGTCCACAGTGACGACGTTGCCCTGCCCGAGGTCCACACCGGCCAGGTCACCCACAGCGACACCCCCGAGACCCCGGAGAAGCACAAGTCCATCAACTATGAAAACGTCGCCATCCCGGAGGTTCATATTCCAAAGAAGAAGCCCTGAAGCCTTCTCCCCCTGGGGGAGAAGGTGGCCCCGCAGGGCCGGATGAGGGGAGAGCTTGCGCGGTTGCCCGCAAACGGGTTGCCACAGAGGGTTCGGCCCTCATCAGTCACCTTCGGTGACAGCTTCCCCCGATGGGGAAGCCTTTTTGTACAGCAAAACGCCCCTGACCGAACGGTCAGGGGCGTTTTGCCCGTAATGTTAGTCGAGGAAGTTCTCGTTGAGGGTGACACCGAAGTCGTGGGCAATGGCGCGCAGGTCATCGTCGGTGATGGTCTGGCGGATCAGGCCGCCGCCCATGGACAGGACCTTGACGTAGATCTCGGCACTCTTTTCAATCGTGTGGGCGAGGCCGAAGGTAATGTCAAAGTCAGGGCCGGAGGCAAACAGGCCGTGCTGTGCCCAGATAGCGGCCTGATAGGTTTTCATCTTCTCGGAGGTTGCCATGGCAATGTCCGCGCCGCCCGGGACCATCCAGGGGCAGACGCCAACGCCCTCGGGGAAAACGACGGGGCACTCGGTAGCGCTCTGCCACAGGGCACGGGAGAAGTCACGGTCCGTCAGCGGCAGGATGTAGGTCAGCGCAATGACGTTGGTGGCGTGGCAGTGATAAATAACGCGGTTCGCGCCGTTGGTAGCGGCCTTGCGGACGCTATGGTTCATGAAATGGCTGGGGAACTCGGACGTCGGGCGTGCGCCGTCGGCCAGACCCCAGACGATGCGCCAGCTGTCGCCCTTGTCGTTGATCTCCACAATGCCGATGCTGTGGATCGGGTCAGGCTCGACGTTGCGGAAGAACTTGCCGGAGCCGGTGGTGATGAAGTACTCACCGGCCAGATTATCGGCCTGCACGCCCATGTTGACCCACTCGCGCGGCTCGGCGTCGAAGTAGGGACGGCAGGCGGCGACGTCCTCCGCGGTCATGCGGTAGGTCAGGTTGCCGCCGTTGCGCTCGTGCCAGCCCTGCAGCCAGCCATCGTTGCACATGCGGATAAAGCCCTTGACGCAGGGAATCTCATAAATCGTAGACATAATTTTTGCTCCTTTTTTGCTTTTTGCCGCGTCCGTAGGGGCCGGACATGTCCGGCCCGCCACCTTGCGCAGCTGCCCATTTACGGGTCATAATTTTTATGTTGAGGGCCGGGCATGCCCGGCCCCTACCGTGCATCGATTATAAATCAGCGCGTGATCACATCCACCGGCACGTTGAAGATCTCGGCAACCTTCAAAATCGTGTCGATGTGGTGGCCGGTGGCGGCGGCCATGTGGTGGGTGGGGCCGGCCTCGCTCCAGCGGTTGACGAACTCGCGGGCACCGCAGCTGAAGCGGGTGCGCATGTTCGTGTCACCGAAGGTGAAGATCGGGCCGGGTTCGTTGACGCCCTCGGCCACGACAAACTTGAAGTGGCCGTCCTTGTCCTGCGTGATGGCCAGATAGGTCACATCGCCCACCGGCGGGTAGAACTGGGTCAGGTAGCCGCCGCCGGTCTTGCCGTGGAACACGGGCACGATCTTCATGGTCGGCTTTTTGGCCGTGGAGATGTCGGCGTCGCCGGAGCCGGAGTGGCCGATAATGCAGATGTCCTCATTGAAGTCGATGGAGTACATCTCGCTCAGCTGGCCGCAGCCCGCAATGGTCTTGAGGATGGACATGGCCATGGCGACCTTGATGTCGCCCTCGACGGCGCAGGCCGTGCCCTGCTTGATGAGCATCGAGAACGCGGGGATCAGCATCGAGTCCAGCTTACCGGCCACGCCCTTGGCGAAGCCGTCGTAGTGGCTGGCGACGAAGGCGATCTTCTCGTCCCTGACCCACTGCTCAAATGCGACAACGTAGCGGGCCATATCCCAGACCTTCTCCACCGTGCCGCCGCCCTCAATATCGAAGGTGTCCAGAATGTCCTGCGCCTTGGCGCGGATGGCGTCCTCGTCGGTGATGTTGTCGGCGATGGCCCACATCTTCTCCCAGTCAAACTGCTTGGTGTAGAGCCACATACGGTTGTACAGGTTCGTCTCGTCGATGTACAGATCCATCATGCCGGGGTACGGGCGGCCGATCTGCGCAAGGTTCGTATCACGGAAGCGGCGGCGCACCTGCGCGGCCTTGCACCAGTCGTTGATTTCGGCCTGCACGGCGGGGTCACCGCCCTCGACAACGCCGGTGATGACGGCGTGGCGCTTACCGGCGCGCTCCAGATCAGCGACCATCTCGCCGACAGCGCCGCAGGCGTACAGCTCACCCAGCCAGGTGGGGGTGTCGGTGTTGGCGTAGTCGGGGGCCTTCTTCTTCTGCACGTTGACGAGGACGACGGGCACGTCGAGGTCGCGCACGGCGGGCAGCATATTGTAAGAGGTAGCGTAGGTCAGCAGCTGCAGAATGACAAGGTCAACGTCGGCGGCGCGGAACTTATCGCCCGCGGCCATGGACTGCTCCTTGGTGGTGACGATGCCGCCGTCGATGACCTCGACGGTGTCGGGCAGCGTCTTTTTGAAGGCGGCGTACTGGCCCTCAAACTCGGGGACCAGCGTGGGGAACTGCGGCAGGTAAGCGCCCAGCGCAATGGCGAACACGCCAACGCGGGCTTTGGTTTCGACTAACATGGTGGGACCTCCTGTATATGGATTTGTTGTATTGGTAGGGGCCGGGCATGCCCGGCCCTGTCGTGTAAGGCAAAGGGTCGTTTACTCCGGCTGATACTCTTTAATTTCAAAGCTGCGCCGGATGGCGGCGCGGGCCTCGGCCAGGTCGGCAAAATCGCCGCTGTGGATGAACTGCACCATCAGGTTGCCCAGTGCTGTGCCCTCGGTGGGGCCTGCAAACACGGTCAGGCCGGTGGCGTTGGCGGTCTGCTGGTTCAGGTAGCCGTCCTGGCTGCCGCCGCCGACGATGTTCAGGCTTGTGTAGGTCTTGCCGGTCAGGCTTTGCAAGGTCTCCACGGCGCGGCGGTAGTCCTGCGTCAGGGAGTTGTAGACGCACTGCATGACCTCGCCGGTGGCGGCGGGCACGGGCTGGTGCGTGTCGGCGCAGGCGGCCCTGACTTCTTCGATCATGGAGGCAGGCGCTAAGAAGCGGTTGTCATCGGGGTCAACGCAGCTGGGGAAGTCGGCGGCCTCCTTCGCGGCGGCGATCAGCTCCGGGAAGCTCGGGCGGGTGCCGGTCTTTTCGCCAAGCTCACGGCGGACGGACTGGATCATCCACAGGCCCATGATGTTTTTCAGGTAACGGTAGCGGTATTCATAGCCGCCCTCGTTCGTAAAGTTGGCGGCGCAGCTGTCCGGGCCGGTGATGGCCGCTGCGTTTTCCACGCCCAGCAGGCTCCATGTGCCGCTGGACAGGTAAGCGGCGTACTCATCCCGCGCGGGCACGGCGAGGAACGCCGAGCCGGTGTCGTGGGTCGCGGGCAGAATGACCTCGGCGTCAAAGCCGACAGCCTTCTGAATTCCCGGCGTCAGATGCCCCAGCACCGTACCGGCGGTCTTGATGGGCTGGAAGATGCCGCGCGGCAGACCCAGCTTTTCGATCAGTGCATCGTCCCAGTCCCTGCTGTCCGCGCCCACCAGCGCCGTGGTGCTGGCGTTCGTGTACTCATTGGCGGGCACGCCGCAGAGCAGGTAGTTCAGGTAATCGGGCACCATCAGGAACGTTTTGGCGGCGGCCAGCTGCTCCGGGTGCTCCTTTTTGAGCGCCATCAGCTGGTAGACCGTGTTGAACGGCTGGTACTGGATGCCGGTGCGGGCGTAGTGGTCGGCAAAGGTCAGGCCGTATTCCTTTTCCAGCGCCTCGCGGATGCCCTCGGTGCGCTCGTCGCGGTAGGCGACGGCGTCGCCGATGCGCTTATTGTCCGCATCCAGCAGCACAAAATCGACGGCCCAGGTGTCGATGCCGATGGTCGCGGGGGCAAAGCCTGCGTCGTGTGCAGCCTTCAGGCCGTTGACGACCTCTTTCGCAAGGGTGTCGATGTCCCAGCAGAGGTGGCCGTTCTCGCGGCGGACGCCGTTTTCGAAGCGGTAGACCTCCTGCAGGGTGATTTTTCCGTTCTGCACGGTGCCTACGATGTGCCGCCCGCTGGACGCGCCGATGTCGACTGCCAGTGTACAGGTTTGCATAAGCTCTCTCCTTCTTTGCAAAATAACAGTGTTGCAGCATTTGCTTTTTGTCTGCATTATACGACACCCGGGCCCGGCTTTCCATCCGCAAAAGAATTTGATTGTTTGGGAAAATTCCACACGTCCCTTTCCGCGTTCCCGGCGGTTTTGTCCGGGTCCCGTGCCGGAATGATCCGATTGACACGCCCCGTGCCGTCCCGTATAATAGACCCTGCAACCAATAAAGGAGATGTTACATTATGGCCACCGCGCACAAAAGCCGTGTGCTGGATATGACCCAGGGCGACCCGTTCCGCCTGGTGCTGCAATTTTCGATGCCGTTGTTCTGCTCCAACCTTTTGCAGCAGCTGTACAACCTGACCGACACTGCGCTGGCCGGGCATCTGCTGGGCTCCGCCGCGCTGGCGGAGATCGGCGCGACGGCGGCGCTGTACGGGCTTATCATGAACTTTGCCTTCGGCATGAACAACGGCCTGGCGCTGACGGTCAGCCGCTATTTTGGCGCGGGCGATGAAAGCGGGATACGCCGCGCCGTGGGCTGGATGGTCACGCTGTCGGCGGCGGTGTCGCTGGTGTTGACGGGGTGCTCCCTGCTGGGCCGCGACGCGCTGCTGACCGTTTTGCAGGTCCCGGCACAGGCATGGGGCGGCGCGTCCGCCTACCTGACCGTCATTTTGCTGGGCATCCCGCTGACGATGCTTTATAACATGGAGGCTGCGCTGCTGCGCGCCGTCGGCAACAGCATGACGCCGCTGCTGTTCCTGCTGTTCAGCAGCGTGCTGAACGTCGGGCTGGACGCCGCGTTCATGGGGCCGCTGGGGCTGGGCGTGCGCGGCGCGGCCATTGCCACGGTGCTGGCGCAGGGCATCAGCGCCGTGCTGGGCGTTGTGTACATCCTGCGCGGCTACCCGGAGCTGCGCTTTACGCCCCGGCAGCTCGGGGCTGCCACGCGCCACGCCGTGACCAGTATGTTCTGGGCGGGCCTGAGCATGGGGCTGATGAGCGCCATCTACAATCTGGGCAGCGTGGCGCTGCAAAGCAGCATCAACGCGCTGGGCAGCGTCTACATCACGGCGCAGACCGCCGCGCGCCGCCTGGCGGAGCTGTACTTTATCCCGGGCGGTGCGCTGGGCATCGGCGTGGCGACGTTCAGCAGCCAGAATCTGGGTGCGGGCCGCCGCAGCCGCATTTGGCAGAGCGTCAAGGCCGCGCTTGCGATCTATTTTGTGTGGTGGGTGTTTGTGATGGCGTTCACCTTCCTGCTGGGCGGGGCCGCCATCCGCGGCATCACGGGCAGCACGGACGAGGTCATTATCTCCAACGCGCTGCTGTACCTGAAAATCAGCGCACCGGTCATCCCGCCGATGGCCGTGCTGGTCATTCTGCGCAACATGCTGCAGGGCATCCGGCACACGGTAGAGCCGCTGCTGGCCAGCGGGCTGGAGCTTGTGGGCAAGGTGATCTTTGCCGTATGGCTCGTACCGGTCCGGGGCTACCGCGCGGTCTGCTTTTGTGAGCCGACGACCTGGGTCGTATGCTTTGTGTTTATCCTGCTGGCGGTCTGGCGTTGCCGGGGTGATTTGCGCGACGCAGAAAAAATTTGAATTTTTTTGCAAAAAGGGCTTGCAATTTGGAAGTCGTTCTGCTATAATAATATGCGTCGCCAAGAGGCGGCGCAATAAGCGCGGTTAGCTCAGCTGGTAGAGCATCTGCTTGACGTGCAGGAGGTCACAGGTTCGAGTCCTGTACCGCGCACCAAGAGTCTGTGACATCTAAGATGTCACAGACTCTTTTTTGTTGTATCACCAAGAACCGACAAGGCCGATGTCGAAAGCAAAATCCGTAGGGGCGGAGAGGGCGCGCGTTTTTCCCTATCGCGTGTGTAGGGGCGACCATTGGTCGCCCGCCAACTTACCGCCGCAACGCATTTTCCGGGACAGTTGTCTTGTAAGGCAAGCGGGCACGGGCGAGCAATGCTCGCCCCTACAAGAGTTTTCGCCAGTCTGGGCCCGAAATATTCCTGCCCGCCGCACGGTTCTCTCCCCCACCGCCTGCGGGCGGCCCCCTCGCAGAGGGGGCCAAGGGGCGCGTTTTTGCCTGTTGTGCGTGCAAGCGGATTTATTTCCGCTTGCGCCTTGTCAAAAACCATCTTATGTGGTATACTAATTCTCTACAAGTCCACAGGCAAACCCGGTGCAAACCGGCGACGCAAAGCTATAGGGGCCCATCGGGCCAGCCAGTTGCCAACAAGAAATTGTTGTTTTACTGCCGCCGGTAGCTTCGCGTCCTTTTGGGGGCAGGAGTTGACGAGGGTGAAAGTACATCGCTACACCGGCGGCACAAAGCAGGGCATCTATAACGCTCTGCTGTTTTTTGCTGCCCGCGGATATTGTTTAATACGGTCAGACAGCGCTTTCAGGTATGGGTCCGCCATGCCCTGAAGGCGTTTTTTCCTGCGTCACAGCCTATATAGCAGATTGTCAAAAATAAGGAGAAAAGCCGGATGAAAAAGAAACCACTGCACAGAATTTCCTCCCTGCTTGCAGCCACAGTGCTGGGGCTGTTCCTGCTGACCGGCTGCGCCGGAAAAAGCACCGAGGCGGTGCAGGCACAGGAGGACGCCGACACCATTCAGGTCTATTTGTGGACCAACAGCCTCTACGAAAAGTACGCCCCCTACGTGCAGGCGCAGCTGCCGGACGTAAACATTGAGTTTATCGTGGGCAACAACGATCTGGACTTTTACAAATTTTTGCAGGAAAACGGCGGTCTGCCGGACATTATAACCTGCTGCCGCTTCTCCCTGCACGATGCGGCCCCCCTGAAGGGCAGCCTGATGGATCTTGCCACCACCAACGAGGCAGGCGCTGTCTACAATACCTACCTCAACAGCTTTAAAAATGAGGACGGCAGTGTCAACTGGCTGCCCGTATGCGCAGACGCCCACGGCTTTGTGGTCAACCGCGGCCTTTTTGAGGAATACGGTATCCCGCTGCCCACCGATTACGCCAGCTTTGCCGCTGCCTGCAAAGCCTTTGACGAGGCGGGCATCCGCGGCTTTACCGCCGATTATCTTTACGACTACACCTGCATGGAAACGCTGCAGGGGCTTTCCGCCTCCGCGCTTAAGAGCACGGAAGGGCGCAAATGGCGCACCGCCTACAGCGACCCCGCCGGCACCGCCCGTGTCGGGCTGGATGATACCGTCTGGCCGGGCGTCTTTGCGCGTATGGAGCAGTTCATCCGGGACACCGGTCTTACGGCGGCGGACTTAGAGCTGAATTACGACGCCGTGACCGGGATGTTCGGCAAGGGGGAGCTTGCCATGTACTTTGGCAGCTCCGCCGGCGTACAGATGTTCCGGGAGCAAGGCATCGACGCGACCTTTTTGCCGTTCTTCAACCAGAACGGCGAAAAATGGCTGATGACCACCCCCTACTTCCAGGTGGCGCTGAACCGCGACCTGGAGCAGGACGCCGCCCGGCGCGAAAAGGCAATGCAGGTCCTGCACGTCATGCTGTCGGAGGGGGCGCAGGAGCAGATCCTCGCGGACGGACAAGATCTTTTGAGCTACAGCCAGAATGTCAGCTATCACCTGACCGACACCATGAAGGACGTGCGCTCGGTGGTGGAAGAAAACCACATGTTTATCCGCATCGCCTCCGACGATTTCTTTGCCATCTCCCAGGATGTGGTTTCCAAGATGATCGCGGGCGAATATGACGCCGAGCAGGCCTACCGTGCGTTCAACGCCCGCCTTCTGACAGAGGAAACGCCCGACACAAGCGACGTTGTGCTGACCAGTAAAACCGCCTATTCCAACGTGTTCCACAAAAACGGCGGCAATGCGTCCTTCTCGGTCATGGCAAACACGCTGCGCGGGCTGTACGGCACCGATGTGCTGATAGCACCCGCCAGCAGCTTTACCGGCAGCGTGCTGCAGGCAGACTATACCCAGACAACGGCGCGCGCCATGATCATGTCCAACGGGCTTATGTCGTACCGGCGCACCATGACGGGTGCCGAGCTGAAGGACACCGTGCGCGCCTTTGTGGAAGGCTGTGAGGGCGGCTTTACCCCGTTCAACCGCGGTTCCCTGCCGGTGGTCAGCGGCATTGCCGTGCAGGTGCAGGAGAACGGCGGCAGCTATACGCTGACCGGCATCACCCGCGGCGGCCAGCCGCTGCAGGATGACGACACCGTCACCGTGACCTGCTTGGCAACCGAAAAGCAGATGGCGCCGCTGCTGCAGGACGAAAGCCGCGCGTTTGAGCGCGGGGATGCTACGGTCAAAGACGCCTGGAGCGAGGCACTTTCCGGCGGCAGCGTGACGCTGGCCGCGCCGGAAAGCTATATTACATTCGGGGGGGTAATGCGCTGTGGAAGAAACTAAGCATAAAATAAAAATGAAGCGGCATCCCCGGCGAAATTGGCAGGCTGCGGCGGCCTGCCTGCTGTCGATTGCGCTGCTTGTCTGCCTTAGCGCGCAGTACCTTTCGTTTGTGTCAAAAACCATCTATGCGGAAAGCACCCAGCATTTGGGAGAAGTCCTGCACAAATCCAACAATATGCTGAGCATGATCGTCAAGAAGAACACCTCCTACCTGCATGTGTGGAACGGCTTTCTGAGCAGCGACCCCGATGATGCCAGCACGCAGGCGTATCTGGAGTCAGCGCAGCAGCAGCTTGGCTTTGCCGAATTCTACTTTCTTTCTTACGACGGCAACTACATGACCCCCGGCGGGAAAACGGGCTACCTGGGCCTGCAGAGCAATCTGGACGAGCTGCTTTCCGACCAGAAGGACGTTGTGTTGAACACGGCCCTGCCCGGGCAGGACCCGATGCTGGTGTTCATCTGCCCCGAAACCAAGGGCATCTACCGCGGCTTTGCCTACGATGCCATTGCCATCAGCCACTACAACAATGTTGTGATGAAGACCGTGGACGATTCAGCTTTCGGCGGAGCGGCCAGCTCCTTTGTCATCTACCCGGACGGGCAGGTCGTGATCGAAAATATCTCAGAAGACTCGGAATCCATTTATAACTTTATAGCGATACTGCAAGAGTATTCCGACCTTACCGAGGCGCAGATACAGGAGCTTACGGACGATTTTGCGCAGGGCATCACCGGAAACCGCGAGGTGACGCTGGACGGCACAAGATTCTATATGGTCTACGAAAGCACCGGCATCCAGAACTGGATCCTGGTGGGGCTTGTCCCGCGGGATACCGTCAATGCCGCCATGAACCAGCTTTGGCAGCGCACGATGCAGATCGTAGCCCTCGTTGTCCTGTCGATTGCGGCAATGGTCCTTCTGATGGTCATGCACCGGGGCCGCACCAAGCTGCGCCGCCAGAACACCGCGATTTTGTACCGGGATGTGCTGTTCGAGAAGCTGTCCCAGAACGTGGACGACGTTTTCCTGCTGCTGGATGCCCAAAAGCACCGGGCGGATTATATCAGCCCGAACATGGAACGGCTGCTGGGCCTGACGCCGGAGAGCGTGCGCAAGAATATCGGCACGCTGGCCCTGCTGTACCCGGCGGATTCCCCCGGCCGCACCAAAAACCGTCTGGAAGGGCTTGCCTGCGGCGACCAGCGCGAATGGGACACGGAGTTTGTCCATCAGGAAACCGGGGAGCATCGCTGGTTCCATGTGGTTGCCATAGGCAGCGAGGTCGAGGGCCAAACCAAGCACATTCTGGTTCTGTCTGACCGCACCGCCGACAGGCAGGCGAACCAGGCGCTCTCGGATGCCGTGGCCGCCGCCGAAAACGCCAACCGCGCCAAGAGCACCTTCCTTTCCAATATGTCCCACGACATCCGCACCCCAATGAATGCCATCATCGGCTTTACCACGCTGGCGGTCAGCCATCTGGACGACAGGGACCGCGTGAAGGATTACCTTACCAAGATACTTGCCTCCGGCAACCACCTGCTTTCGCTCATCAATGATATTCTGGATATGAGCCGCATCGAAAGCGGAAAGGTCCAGCTGGACGAGACCGAGGTCAACCTGTCCGACGTGCTGCACGACATAAAGACCATCGTCAGCGGGCAGTTTTACGCAAAGCAGTTGGAATTGTATATGGACGCGATAGATATTACCGATGAGGACGTCTATTGCGACAAGACCCGGCTGAATCAGGTTTTGATGAACCTTTTGTCCAACGCCATCAAGTTCACCCCCGCGGGCGGCACGGTGTCGCTGCGGGTGCGCCAGCTTGCCGGCCAGGTCAGCGGCTGCGGGCAGTATGAGTTCCGCGTCAAGGACAACGGCATCGGCATGAGCCCGGAGTTTGCCCAAAAAATCTTTGAACCCTTTGAGCGCGAGCGCACCTCCACGGTAAGCAAGATACAGGGCACCGGGCTGGGTATGGCCATCAGCAAAAACATCGTAGATATGATGGGCGGCACCATCGAGGTGCAGACCGCGCCGGGCAAGGGCTCTGAATTTATCGTCCGTGTGCCGCTGCGCATACAGGCAGAGCACCGCAAGGCGGAAAAGATCCCCGCGCTGGAGGGTCTGAAGGCGCTGGTGGTGGACGACGATTTCAACACCTGCGACAGCGTGACCAAGATGCTGGTCACGGTGGGTATGCGCGCCGATTGGACGCTTTCCGGCAAGGAGGCCGTGCTGCGCGCACGGCAGTCCATCGAGATGGGCGATACCTACAAGGCCTATATCATCGACTGGCGCCTGCCGGATATGAACGGCATCGAGGTCACCCGCCAGATTCGCAGTTTGAACGATGATACGCCTATTATTATCCTGACCGCCTATGACTGGTCCGACATTGAGGCCGAGGCAAAGGCCGCCGGTGTCACGGCGTTCTGCCCCAAGCCGATGTTCCTGTCGGACCTGCGCGACTCCCTGATGACCGCCATCGGGCAGAAGTCGGAGGAGCAGCCGGGCGTATTGCCCAAGGAACCCACCGACTTTGTGGGCAAGCACATCCTGCTTGCCGAGGATAACGAGCTGAACCGCGAGATCGCCGTGGAGATTCTGAACGCCTACGGCTTTGAGGTCGATACCGCCGAGAACGGTGCCATCGCCGTGGAAAAGGTCCGCACCGCCGCGCCGGGGCAGTACGATCTGGTGCTGATGGACGTGCAGATGCCGATCATGGACGGTTACACCGCCACCCGCCGCATCCGCGAGCTGGAAAACCCCGCCCTGGCGGGCATCCCCATTCTTGCCATGACGGCGAACGCCTTTGACGAGGACCGCCGCAACGCCCTGGAATGCGGCATGAACGGCTTCCTGTCCAAGCCCATCGTGATCGCCGACCTTGTGCAGGAGATGCGCAAAGTCCTGTAACACGCGGGGTTTCAGAGCCGGGAATCATACGCAAAGCCAAAACAAAAAACGCAGCCACGCTATTTTACCGCAAAATAACGTGGCTGCGTTTTTTTGTGGGTGTTCCTGTTGGCCAGAAACGGAGTCTGTAGGGGCGCATTCTATATGCGCCCGCGGAAGTTTGCCCTTGCCGCAAGCGGGCACGGGCGGATATGGAATCCGCCCCTACGTTTTTGAAGCGGCAGAGCACCCGCACAGAGGCGGTGCCCCGCGTGGAGTTTTCTCCCTTTGGCCGAAGACGAAATCCGTAGGGGCGCATTCTATATGCGCCCGCAGAGGTTTATCCTGCCGCAAGCGGGTACGGGCGAGCAATGCTCGCCCCTACAAATGTTTTTTGACAGTCTAAGCCCGAAATATTCCTGCCCGCCGCACGTTTCTCTCCCCCACCGCCTGCGGGCGGAGCCCCCTCTCAGAGGGGGCCAAGAGAGGGCGGCGCACCGCGTGGCGCTTTCTCCCTTTGGTCGGAAACGGAATCTGTAGGGGCGCATTCTATATGCGCCCGCGGAAGTTTGCCCTTGCCGCAAGCGGGCACGGGCGGATATGGAATCCGCCCCTACGTTTTTGAAGCGGCAGAGCACCCGCACAGAGGCGGTGCCCCGCGTGGAGTTTTCTCCCTTTGGCCGAAGACGAAATCCGTAGGGGCGCATTCTATATGCGCCCGCAGAGGTTTATCCTGCCGCAAGCGGGTACGGGCGAGCAATGCTCGCCCCTACAAATGTTTTTTGACAGTCTAAGCCCGAAATATTCCTGCCCGCCGCACGTTTCTCTCCCCCACCGCCTGCGGGCGGAGCCCCCTCTCAGAGGGGGCCAAGAGAGGGCGGCGCACCGCGTGGCGCTTTCTCCCTTTGGTCGGAAACGGAATCTGTAGGGGCGCATTCTATATGCGCCCGCGGAAGTTTGCCCTTGCCGCAAGCGGGCACGGGCGGATATGGAATCCGCCCCTACGTCTTTGAAGCGGCAGAGCACCAGCCGTCACGGGGCGTGACGGCTGGTGAGAGTTATAGTTTTAGGGGGCGGTGTTTACCCAACGCTGACTTCAAAGGTTTGTAAACCGTGTAAGCAGCATCGCTGCTAAGCACAGGGTAGTCGTCTGTGTCGATACGCTGCCCCCAAACCTGCGCGGCAGTTGTGCCCGGTGCTGCATCGTTTAGCGCTTGCTGCAGCAGGTACGCCACATAGTCGCTTTTGAACTCAGCTGCGGTTTTGGCAGTACCGCCTTTAGAAGTCTCTGCACTTGTATCAAGGTAATAGCAGTTGGTGGAGTCATCACCACCACCGCACACGCCGCCGACACGATTTTTGCCGGAAACCTTGCCGGTGTTGTGGCAGTTCAGCACACGCCCTACGTGATCACCCCTTTGGTTAGAACCGCAGATACCGCCGACAGCATTGCCTGTACCTTTTACTGTACAGCCGGAGGTACAGTTCTCTACGGTGCCACCATCGTTCCTCCCGCAGATGTCACCGACATTCACTTTCCCGGACACATAGGAATCCGCGATGGTGACATTTTTCACGGTGCCGCCCGCGCCAACGCAGCCGAACAAACCAACGTAGTTCTCATTGACATTAACGTACAGCCCTCTGATGGTGTGACCGTCGCAGTCAAATGTGCCAATAAACGGACGGTTTAGTGTACCAACGGGCTTCCACTTATCGAAGGTGGTGTTGGTGTTCAAATCGCCGTTGCTGTCTAATACGCCTTCGTTGATGGTGATGTCCTTCGTCAGCTTTGCCTTGTTTCAGCCAAGCATAATAATTCTGAGGCAGTGATGGAACTGTACAAGCGATGCCAGCCAACCATCAAAAAGTACAGCTACGTCAACGGAAAATTTGATGAGGACTTGTACCAGAACCTTGTGATTGCGTTTCTTGGCGTAATTGAAAAATTCAAATAACGGAAAGCGGGGCTTCGGCCCCGCTTTTCCTCTTGTTCGTAGTAAATCTCGATGGTATTTAGTGGAGCGATGTCGTTGTGACCAGCCCCTACTAGCTTTCACGTTGTTCTTTCTGATAGGTGGTTGGCGATACACCATAGTATTTTTTGAAAACGGAAATAAAATGTTTTGTGGATACAAATCCTAGTTTTTCGCCGATTTCGTATATTTTGGTTTCGGGTGAATCCTTCAGGTAAGCGGCTGCACGTTCCATGCGGATCTGCATAAGGTATTTGCTATACGAGATTCCTAGCTGCTTATGGAAAAGATTACTTAAATAGCTGCTGTTTACGTTGCAGTAATCAGCCACTTCGGACAAGGAGATACTTTCACAGAAGTGCTGGTTAATATACTCTTTTGCCATTTTTATGACGGGCATCGTATCCTGCGTAATTGTCTGCTCTTTTCCCAAAAGGCAAAAAACAGACTGATATACAGCGTGAGAGAAGTTGGCATCAGAAACGCCACCAGCACAAGAAGTACAAAAATCCGTCAGCTCTTTCCAAGCGGATGTCAAAAGTGTATCCTCAATAAGAAAACAGTCAGTAATGCTCTGAATCATATAACAGCCCATTTCCCAAAGTGCTGCGGAATTCTTGTGCGGAACCAGACTGCACAACTGGTCAATATCTGTACGCAGAGTTGTTTCTTGGGAAGCAGTAAAATCAGAAAGCACCTTTTTATTTGCCTTTTCAAATTCGATGAGCTGCTGCTGATATTCGTTTAGTAGAGCGTAAGAATATAGTTCGTTCGATGTGAACAGTGGTAGCGAACGCAACCCGGCAATACTTGCGAGGGAATAGGATAAATCCATACTGTCATCCACTATGCGTCCAGCAAATAAATTTGCATCCTGCGCAAAGCGGAACGATGCCGAAAAGTTACTCTGAAATTCATGGAGATTTGCAATAAGGGTCGCTTTAGTCTCTCCTTCTGCCACAATATAAGTGTCACCATTATTCCCGAAGAAAGGTGTCCAGTTGTATTTTTTACACAAAGAAACAGCCGCGAGGTTCTGACGATAATTGCGGGAGTGTGCCTCCGTAGGAAGAACGGCATTGTCGCGGGCAATAGGCAGCAATGCCGCTTGTATGACACAAGCATACGGAAGCATAGGATCGGTGTCCGTGCTGGAAAAGACTTTATAACCCTGATAGATTCCGTCGCTGTCATCCTCCAGTATGGCACGGAACAGCATTGCGCGAGGGTTGGCGCGTTCTTCCTCGGTGGGATTGGCGAGCAGTGTGGGCGTATGTTTTTGCAGGCGCTTGTTGATGTCGTTCAGCAGTTTGATGAGATCATCATCAACCAATGGCTTCAAAAGATAATCCTTTACGCCATACTGGATAGCTTTTCTGGCATAAGCAAAATCGTTGAAACCAGAAATGATGATGACAACGGTGTCAGGATAATTTTCTTGGATGAACTTTGCAAGGCTTAACCCATCCATGCCGGGCATCTTAATGTCTGTGATCACAACATCGTAAGCAGCCTGTTTCAAATATTCGATTGCTTCAATTCCATCCTGCGCTGTGTTAGGAACGTCAAAGCACGTTGAATGTTTGGGGATACTTTTTGAAAGCCACGTTCGCATGAGTGGCTCGTCATCAACAACAAGGATATGGTTCATTGAGTTACCTCATTCTTTGTAAATGGAAGGCTGATAGAGACAGTTGTACCACTGTCAGAGGAAAGAATGTCCAGCGAGGCAGAGTTTCCATATTTTAACCGCAGCCGTTTGGCAATATTGACTAAGCCGATGTTGCCTACATGAGCCGGTTCAGCTTCATCGTGGCTGGGGGTACTGATACGTTGCTGCAAAGACTCCAGCGTCTCCGGCTTAATGCCAGGACCGTTATCAGATACTTGGATAGAGTAACGGTCCTGACTTACACAGGAAACGATGTGGATTACAGTTTGCCCGCGATTTTGTTCGCAGGCGTATTTGATTGCGTTTTCAATCAAGGGCTGTATGGTAAGTGATGGGATTTGTTCGCTATATAGTTCGGCAGAAACAGAAATGTCATATTGCAATCGATCCTGATAGCGTAGTTGTACGAGTTTTAAGTACGCTTGGCAAATGTCAAGCTCCTTTTGCAGCGAAATGTCCTTGGAAACATTCATAACGCCGCCTAAAAATGCAGAAAAGGACTCGATGGCTCTAATTGCAGTATCATATTCTTCACATTTGATGAGGAGGCTGATTGTGTTCAGGGTGTTATACAAGAAATGCGGACGAATTTGGCTGCACAAAGAATTGTACTGCGCTTCTTTTGCTAGATATTGCGCCTGATAGATTTCTTTTGCCAATTGTGCATTTCGATCAATGACATTTTGCAATGCCTCTGTCATTTGGTTGAAGGATTCAGCCAAGTAGCCGATTTCGTCGTTTGTTGTGACATGAGCTTTTACGGTTAAATCGCCGTCCTCAACATGGTGCATGAGGGCAACGATCTCAAACAGCTGCTGTGTGAATTTCTGAATGATGATGTAGAAGCCAATATCAGCAAGCATGATGCAGAATATCGCCAGTGCAATGCTCTTCATAAGATTGGAGCGCAGCGGAGCCATCAATGTGCGGTAAGAGTGCAACGCCACAATGTTAATGCTGTAATTGGAGAGCGACAGCACATTTACCAGATATTTTTGGCCATTCAGTGTAATGGTTCCGGATTGCCCGATTTTATTTCCCTCGGCCATTGCGTCTTCCAAACCGCTGGGAATAGGCGCAGAGCGATACAACACCTGATTCTGCGAGTTTACAATTAAAAGCAGACCTCCTGCATTTAGATTGATTTTATTGCAAATTTTACTGATACCGGAATAATCCGCATCGACTTTTACAACGCCGATGGTTTTGCTGTTATCGTTTTTGCTTCTGAGCTGGCGAACGACCGAAAATACGGTGGTTGGCTTTTCACCGTACACTCTTTCCATGTGCGGCTCAATAAACAAAGGTTTGGTGGTTTCTTTTGCTTCGTTATACCAAGAGCTTTCAGCATAAGTGGCAAGGTCTGGCATGTCGTTCGGGGTGCGCGTATAGCTGTAAAGCGAATCATCGTTTGCTATGTATACACGAAGAATTTCACTTCGCGGAAGAGTCATAACCGAGGAAAGAAATCCTTCTACGACGCGCTTGGAATTTAGTTTATCGCGGGAATTCGTTGGTGAATACTCTAGTTGAGAAAGAACTTCATCATTATAATAAGGGGTGAGCGTAAGGCGATACAACTCGTCCATATAAGTACTGACGTTGGTTCCGGCCTGCTCTATTGTTTGTTGGGTTTGGGTAATCGTCTGTTCTTGTAATTGCTGTGCATTCCAACGGTAGGTAAGGTAAGTAATCGCCAAAATGACGGCGAGGTTTACAATACTGATGGCAATGACCAACCGGGTCTTAAAAGATTTTTTCGATTTGTAAGGGGTCAATTTCGGCACCCTCCTTCCATAATAATTATAAACTCATGAGGACATAATGTGCAATGGGAAAAGCCAAATTCCCAAAAAAGAGAAACCTTTATCTAAAATTTGGGGTATTTATTACAATTACGACTGTGGTACAATAGAGACATAAGGAAGGCGCGCTTCCAAATGATTTTCCGAATTTCAAACCGATCAATTTGAAATTCAAATCACATAAGGAAGGAAGAATACTATGAAACTTCGTAAAATCGCTGCAATGACGATGGCAGTGGCAATGCTCGGCGGCACGTTGGCCGGTTGCGGCGGCGCAGCCAGCAGCACGGCATCCAGCAGTGCAGATTCTACCCCAGCTGAAAGCACCTCTACGGCAGAAAGCACCGAAACCTCCGGTGAAAAAGTAAATATCAAGCTCTTTACCGGCAAAATCGAAACTATCGATGTGATGAACGAAATCATCGATGAGTTCAACGCTTCTCAGGATCATATCGTTGTTGAGCAAGAATATCAGAAAGATGCCAGCAACGTCATCAAGATCAAATTCGCCTCCAACGAAGTACCTGACATCATGACCACCTACGAACAGGGCTTTGTCGATGAAGGCAAGTACATGGACATCTCGGACTTGAACGAGTTCTGGGATCGTATGTCCCCGGATATGAAGGCCGCTTGCACGGATGTAAGCTCTGGCAATGTCTATCGTATCTGCACGAACATGACGATGGCCGGTTTCTTCTACAACAAGGATATTTTGAGCGAAGCTGGTTATACCGAGTTCCCGACCGAATGGGCAGACTTTGAAACCATGCTGGAGACCATCAAGGAGAAAGAACCTGATGTTACTCCGTGGTTCATCTTCGGTAGTGAGGCTTGGCACCTTGGCCACCTGATTGAGTTCCTGCCTCATGGTTACATCAAGTCCACGCTGGGCGCTGTTGACGCTAAGAAGGCTTTCTTGGCCAACGATCAGGACAAGCTCCAGTTTGCAGCAGCAGATGGTCCGATGGCTGTTTTTGGTGAGGATCTGGTCGATCTCCAAAATAAGGGCCTCATCAACGCTGACGTGCTGACTGCCACGAACGACAACTGCGTACAGGACTTCGCAAACGGCAAGGCCGCCATGTTCAGCAATGGTATGTGGGCGCTGTCCAGCGTTCTCGAAGCCAACCCCGATATGGCAGATAAGATCGGTTTCGCACCGTATCCCGCTTATATGCCCAACTCCAAGCCTGTTGTTCTGAGCGCTGAAGATTCCGGCTACTGCATTTCTGCAACGACCGAGCACAAAGAAGAGTGCATCGAGTTCCTGAACTTCCTGTTTAGCCCTGAAAATCAGAAGAAGTACAGCGAAGTTGCCAAGGCTCCCAGCGCATTTACCGATGTTGATGCTGAGTGGGCACCTGAAAACGTCGTGAAGGAAGTCAATGCTGCCCTGAAGAGCGCTGCCAATATCGGCTTCACCAATGAGAAGCCTGCCGGTTTCTCTGGCGACGATGCAGGCCGTATGGTGCAGGAACTGCTGGCTGGTCAGTATACTCCTGCCGAGTTTGCCGAGGCTTATGAGAAAGCCTGGACGGATGGTATGGCATCTTAAAACGACTCTTTTCTCCTTCTAAGTCGTGCGTATCAAATCTCAATAGGTGACATACAAGCAGAGGCGCACCGCATAATCCACGGTGCGCCTCTTACTTGTAAATGCAGGTGTATTACATGAAAAATAGAAAAATCGGTTTACATACATTTATGGCTGTACCCGCTTTTGCTTTGTATTGCCTTTTCTTTATTTATCCGTTGACAAAAGGCATTGGCATGAGCCTGACAAACTGGAATGGCTACGGGCAAGCTGAATTTATAGGTCTGAAAAACTTTGTTGACTTTTTCAAGGATAGCCGTGCTATTTCGGATATAAAGACGACCGTTCTGTTCGCGTTAGGCAGTGCGCCGCTACTTAATATTGTCGGCTTGCTGTATGCTCTTCTGATGAACAGTAAGTTCAAAGGAAAATCCGTTGCAAGAGCCTGCATTTATATGCCCGCTATCATCAGCCCCCTGATTATGGGTTATATTTGGTATCTGCTTCTCCAGCCGGGGCGCGGCGTTATTTTCAATTTGCTGAATCAGATGGGGCATCCCGAATGGTTCCCCAACTGGATGAGCAGCTATACTTCAGAAATCGTTGTGCTTGTTCTCGTGAATGTTTGGCAGTATGCTGGCATGACGATGATTATCTATTTGGCAGGCTTGCAGAACATCTCGCAAGATTTGTATGATGCAGCTATGATCGATGGCGCCACTGGCTGGCAGAGCTTCCGATTTATTACACTGCCGCTGCTGGTTCCTTCCATTCGTATCAATGTGGTTACTAACATCATCGGTTCGCTCTCTGTGTTCGACATTGTAATGTCGCTGACGAGTGGCGGTCCCGGTTATCAGACGGAAACATTAAGTATTTACATTATGCGTATGTGTTACGGCAGCAAAACAGGCTATTCTACGGCAGTTGCCATGATTATGTTCTTGATTGTTCTGATTCCTGTTTTAATTTCGTTGCGCCTGACACGCACGAAAGATTGATAACTGGTGGTGGCTAAAATGAAATCGAAAGCAACTTTCCCGCGCTATTTGGCGATTATTCTGATTTGTCTGCTCTGCCTTTGCCCATTCGTAGTGCTGCTGATTTTGTCTCTGAACGAACCCGGCAGCAACATGTACGATGGCAATGTTCTGATCCCGGATTTCTATTTCGGAAACTATGCAGAGGGATGGGCTAAATCCAATATTGGCCGAGCTATGATCAACTCTGGTATCATTACCTTGACCGCATTGCTGCTGATTGTTTTCCTTGGAGCAATGGCCGGTTATGCTGTTGCCAGATACCCGAACAAATTCAACCGTATGGTGTTCAACATTATGCTTTGTTGCATGATGATTCCCGGCATTATCAATACGGTGCCGCTTTATACTTTGATGATTAAAATCAAAGCGGTAAATACCTTATGGGGCATGGCTTGTGTTTGTACGACACTCGCATTGCCGCAGGCGGTCTTTGTGTTCTCCGGTTTTATCCGTGCTTTGCCGAGAGAGCTTGAAGAAGCAGCCGTTATTGATGGCTGTACGCCTTTTATGGCATTTTGGCGTATTGTTTTTCCGCTGCTGATGCCCTCCATTTCTGCGGTTGTCATCTTGAATGGCTTTGGCATCTGGAATAACTACTCGCAGGCGGTCTTTTTCCTGCAAAGCAGTGCAAAGCATAATGTGCCGCAGGCACTGTCCGTCTATTTCCAGCAGTTCGCAGGAGCCAAATGGAATCTGATGGCAGCTACGGCGGTCATTGCCATTGTGCCGGTCGTTGTGATTTTCCTTATTTTCCAGAAGAGCCTGATGAAGGGTCTTACGGAAGGTGCGATTAAGGGGTAAGGAGCTATAGAATGGACATTTATCCGTCAAAAGCACAGTTTAGTACAAATGAAACTGTAACCCTTTGCCTTATCTGTGATGATGTACTGCCCATCTCTGTCCATATCCGGGTACTGCTCCTCTCCAAAACGGTATGGGAGCAAAACATTGTATTGACCGAGAACAAAACAACGGTATCCATAGGCGCTTTCTCTGCTACTTTTGCAGGATATGGCGTAAATGTTTATCAGCAGAATGATTTGGAAAAACCAATTTTGCAGACCGCCTTTGATGTTGCAGAATCTCCTAGAAAACTTTTACGGTATGGATTCTTAAGCGACTTCACAGAAAAAGACCGAGACAATGGTGCATTGGAATGGCTGTTAAAATGCCACATCAATCTGGTACAATTCTATGACTGGTCTTACCGCCACGATTCTCTTGTGGCTCCGCAAGAAGATTACCATGATATGATGGGCAAGGAAATCTCCGGCAGTACAGTTAAAGCAAAAATCGCAAAGGCAAAAGCGCTGGGGATGCACCCAACCGCATACGGTGCTGTGTACGCCGCCAGCAAACCATTTTTTGAAAAGCATCCGACATGGGCGTTTTACAATTCCTGTCAGGAACCGTTTGTATTTATTGATGTGTTCTATATCATGAATATTGCGGAGGGCTCGCCTTGGAGGAAACATCTTTTTGAAGAATACCAAAGTGCAATTAGCATGATGGGATTTTCCGGCATCCACATGGACACCTATGGATTTCCCAAAACGGCATATTCTCATTTGGATGCAATCCCGAAGAAAATCAAATTGGAGGACGAACTTCCCACTCTCATTGATGAAACGCGCAAAAATGTACATGGTGAGGAAGAACCTTATTTGATTTTTAACAATGTCGGAGCATGGCCTGTCCAGAGAACCGCAGATAGAAAGCAAGATGCTGTCTATATTGAGGTGTGGCCTCCTTACGACCGGTATGCAAGCATCGCGCAGCTTATCCGGGATGCAAGAACTTATGCCAAAGATGATAAGAGCACTATTTTGGCAGCCTATCTGAAACCATTCCGGGAAGGCAAACGTGAAAAAGCCCTCCCAGCAGCCAAGTTGCTGATGGGAAGCATTGTCTCAAATGGTGCCACACATCTTTTGACCGGCGAAAACCAAACGGCTCTGACACAGGGGTATTACAGCGATTATACAAAGTTCAGCGATTCCGAAGCCGAAGCCATCAGACGATACTACGACTATATGATTCGGTATGAAAATTTGTTCTTTGATCCAGAATTGCAGGACGTGACGATGACCCATACCGGGTGGGATAACTATGAGTATCAATGCACCAGCCATAAGGTGAGTTCCTACGGTGAAGCAGGGAAAATCTGGATGATTCTCCGTGAAAAAGATTATCGCAAGTGCATCTATTTACTCAACCTGTGCGGCCAAAGCGAGGATTACTGGAACGAGGGTAAAGAAGAACCAAACATCCAAAAGGATATAAAGTTTACCGTGCAGGTTGATACCCCGGTTGAAAAGATTTGCTTCAGCACTCCCGACGGGGAAAACATGGACGCAATAGAGCTTTCGTTTACAGAAAGAGCAACAAAAACCGGAAAATTTATTGACTTTACCGTACCACGCCTGAACTATTGGACAACCATTTGGATCGACACAAGAAAGGAAACAATATGAAAAAGCATCATTTTATAAAGATGTCTTCCATTGCACTTTCTCTTTGCGTTACACTGGGTATGGTGGTTTACAGCGGCAATGCAGATGACGGATACATCAATTTTGACTGCGTTCATATTTCCAAATCCGCTTAAAGGAGTGTGATCAACTATGGCAACCGCAAAAAGTCCGTGGTGGAAAAGTGCGGTAATCTATCAAATCTATCCACGCAGTTTCCAAGACAGCAACGGCGATGGAATCGGCGATTTGCAGGGCATTACCAGTCGCTTAGACTATTTAGCCGATTTGGGAATCGACGCCATCTGGCTCAGCCCGGTCTACCGTTCACCGCAAGATGATAATGGCTATGATATTTCAGATTACTGTGATATTGACCCTATGTTTGGAACGCTGGCCGATATGGATACGCTGATTGGTGAAGCAAGGAAGCGGAATATCCGTATCATTATGGATTTGGTATTAAACCATTCCTCGGATGAGCATCCTTGGTTTCTGGAAGCAAAGAAAAGCAGAGACAATCCTTTCCATGATTACTATGTCTGGCGGGACGGAAACGAAGATGTGCCGCCAAACGACATGAAAGCCTGCTTCGGCGGTTCTGCATGGACTTGGGTTCCGGATGTGCAGCAATACTATTTTCACCAGTTTTCCGTAAAGCAGCCTGATTTGAATTGGGATAACCCGAAAGTTCGAGAAGAAATCTATAAAATTATCAATTTCTGGATTGAACGTGGTGTCGGTGGCTTCCGGCTGGACGTGATTGATCAGATTGCAAAAGAACCTGATTTGAAGATCACGAATAATGGTCCTATGCTGCACGCCTACATCCGGGAGATGAACCGCCATACTTTCGGGGGAACCGATCTTGTGACGGTGGGCGAAGCGTGGGGAGCCAATGTAGATAACGCGAAAATCTACAGCGACCCCAGCGGCCGGGAATTTTCTATGGTTTTCCAATTTGAGCACATTGGTTTGGATCAGATCCCCGGAAAAGAAAAATGGGATTTGAAACCGCTTGACTGGATGGAGCTAAAGAAGGTCCTTAGTAAATGGCAAACTGGGCTGCATGGTTGCGGCTGGAACAGCCTGTTTTGGAACAACCACGACCTTCCGCGAATCGTATCCCGCTGGGGTGACGATGGAAAATACCGCGTAGAATCTGCAAAGATGTTCGCTACCTTGCTGCACGGTATGCAGGGAACGCCCTACATCTATCAGGGCGAAGAACTTGGCATGACCAATGCGCCGTATGATATATCGGATTATCGTGATATTGAAACGCTGCACATTTACCGTGATAGACTGGCGGAAGGCTATGCAGAGGAAGATGTCATGCGTTCTATTCACGCCAAGGGGCGTGACAACGCCAGAACTCCCATGCAGTGGGATGGCAGTAAAAATGCTGGTTTCACTGTAGGAGAGCCATGGCTAAAAGTAAATCCGAACTATCTGCAAATCAATGCCGCAGGAGAGTGTAATACCGCAGATTCCGTATTTGCCTATTACAAAGCCCTCATTGCCCTTCGTAAAAAGTATCCTATTTTTGCCGAGGGTGATTATCAACTTCTTATGGCGGATGACCCGGATGTATTTGCTTATAAGAGAACATGGAAAGATCAGACACTTTATGTTATCTGCAATTTCCGTGCAAAGAAATTGAACGAGGTGATTCCTGAAGAATATAGAAAAGGAGCATTGCTGATCAGCAATTATGCAGATCAAGGTTCCAGCTTGAAACCATACGAGGCTCGAGTTTATTTAGAGCAACGTAATTAAAACGCATCGGATTTCCAATAAGCAATAGACCACGTCATGGGCCTCACCAGCGTAAAAAAATTCGATGTAAGTACAATTACATTAGTTTTTCGACCCGACAGCTTATTCGGCTGTCGGGCCTTTCTTTGTGTTTGCCTTCAACAAATCACTCGTTAAAACGTAACATTTATAATGCCCGCGCTCCTCCGATTTTGAGTGTCGTTTAAGTGAAACTCAAAATTTTGGAGGCAACAATGGCAAATAAAAAAAATGCCAATAAGTATTGGACTTATGGTGAGGATGCCTTGCTTGCAGCAAGGTTCAGCAAATATTTGAGTACGGCGCTACGCAACCGTCGTGCTGACTATTTGAGCCAACTGAAGAAGAACAAAGAGTGGGAGATTCCTTACGAGGACCTGTCCGATGCCGAGAAAGAATCTGCCCAAGAAAGCAGCACGGCAGAAGATGAAATTGAAGCCCTGTTGTTTTGGGAAGCGCTCAAGACGCACTTGCATCTGCTCACGTCCAAAGAATGTGAGGTTATGATTTGCCTGTATGTCAAGCGGCTGTCCGTCAAGGAAACCGCCACACAGATGGACGTAAAGCCGTCCACGGTCACTTACTATAAAAATCGCGCCATTGATAAAATCCGCGATGAAGTCAAGGAGGATTACTGATGGGAAAATATCGTGGGTTGCTGATCCGAGCCAAGGGCAATGACACTGAAGCCGTCACAGAACTGTACCAGCAGTATCAAGCCATGATTAAGAAGTACAGCTATGTTGACGGAAAGAATGACGAGGACTTGCATCAAATCCTCGTGATTGTGTTTTTATCCTCGCTGGCAAAATTCAAATTTTAATAAAAATTTTTTCTGATTTTTCTCTAATTTTTTTCTCCGAAAACAGTCTTTATATTATGAGAGCAAAAATAAGGCTCTCTCCCCTTGAGAACCTTGAAAGCAAAATATCCGAATCACCGGCTACATACAACTGACCTTGCCGCAACCCAAGGAGCGTTTCGGCAGGTGCGTCCCGTTCTGACGCGATGAGGCTGCCTAACCGCAGCGGAGCGCCCCCAGAGGCGGGAGAGGTGGCGTGGAACACATATGATCTACACCCAGCAATACAAAAAACGCCGTGCATCAATTCGCAATCAGTTGAGCAGTGAATTGTACGGAAAATAAAGAATCGCAGCTATGCCATTTTGCAACAAAATAGCGTAGCTGCGTTCGTTTTTGGTGGGCCGTGAGGGATTCGAACCCCCACTCAAGCGGTTATGAGAATCACGAAAATCTTAAAATCCCGTTTTTCTTGTGCAACAG
>OJPM01000013.1_pt1 | contig 150526 bp, 138 predicted proteins | sample 1598471 | NCBI WGS metagenome assembly OJPM01 (sample SAMN03922484, study PRJEB24848) | human gut metagenome | isolation source: stool sample | host: Homo sapiens | place: Germany | collected 2011-05 | reverse complement strand
AGCGCAGATTGTGGCGGATGAGCTTTTCCCGGGCGGATGGATCACCGGCCCGCAGATCGGCGAAGGTTCGGATCTCCTCCTGTGGGCTGAGCGGGCGGGGGAAACTGCCCGCTTCCAGATGGAGCGCCAGAAACAGAAATTTTGTGGCGAAAAATTGCAGTAAGGTCAGCAGCACACGATATCCCTCCCGGTACATAGTTGTTAAAGTGTATGAGCCGGAGTGCGGATAGTTGCCGGAGAGGCCTTTTGTGCGCGGTATCTTTTCCGCAGGGGAAAAGCGTGGTATACTGAGGGGGATAACTCGGAATTTGTGGAGGAAACAAACATGGAAGATAATAAATCAATGAATGTCAAGAAAACGGTAAAATCAGGAATAACTTTTGGAAGTGCATTGGCTATGGTTATTAGTTATACAACGTGGAAGTCTGTCGGTTGGGCGATTTTTCATGGATTACTTAGTTGGGTATATGTCATATATTTCCTTTTACGTTACTAAATTCCCATTTATCGAGTGACGAAAACAATACATCCTTCAGTGGATGGCCCCAAAACAGTTGTCCGTTATTTTTATACTCACGCGGCAGGGGAAAATTGTCCGATAAAACCGCCATGGGCGGCGTATGGAAGGGTCAACGGGTCAACAGCTCAAAATGATTCCGCTTTGTGACCAGCAGCCCTTCTTTTTGCAGCTTGGAAAGCTCCACCGACATGGCGGCACGTTCCACGCAGAGAAAATCTGCCAACTGCTGACGGTCAAAGGGGATGTCAAAGGAGAGGGAGGACTGCCGGATGGATTCGGCAGACAGGTAGGACAGCAGCTTTTCCCGGGTGGTGCGCTTGCTGATATGGGTGATCTTCTCGTTGAAAAGCAGTATTTTGTTTGCCAGAACGCTCACCAGATTGCGGATGAGCTTCTGGTGATGGTCGCAGGCGGTGGGGCAGGAGGTAAGCAGCCGCTTGACGTTCAGCAGCAGGATCTCGCAATCCTCCTCTGCCACCACGCTGATGTTCAGGATGGCACCGGGGGTGGCGGCGTAAGGCTCCCCGAAAAAGTCCCCGGTGCTGCACTTGGACAGGATATTGCGGTGTCCCCAAAGATCCTCCTGGATCACAAGGGTAGAGCCGGACAGCACAAGTCCCATGACCTCTGTGGAATCTCCGGCACGGAAAATATAGGAGCCCCGGGGGCGGGTGATCTTCGCTGCACTGACGCAGTGCAGGATGGACAGAATCTCATCATCGGTAAGCCCAGTAAAGAAGGGGCAGCTCCGCAGAACAGGCAGATATTTTTGCATAAAGACTCTCCTTGTTGGAATTCAAACAGACAGGATGGCTTTAGTATACTATAATAGACCTGCAAATGCAAAAAACACCCACAACAGGAGAGTATAGATATGATTCGGAAGATCATCCATATTGACGAAGAAAAATGCAACGGCTGCGGGCTGTGTGCGACCGCCTGCCACGAGGGAGCCATTGATATTATCAACGGCAAGGCAAAGCTGGTGCGGGAAAATTTCTGCGATGGCTTTGGCGACTGTCTGCCGGGCTGCCCTACCGGAGCCATCACCTTTGAGGAGCGGGAAGCCCCTGCTTACGACGAGGCGGCGGTGCAGGAGAACAAAAAGAAAAAGGAACTGCAGGAAAAGATGAAGCACCTCCACGAGGGCGGCTGCCCCGGCTCCCGGATGCGGATGCTGGAACAGCCGGAGGCGGCCGAAAGTGCAGCTTCTGCCCCCGTGCAGCCGGTCTCCCGCCTGCGCAACTGGCCGGTGCAGATCAAGCTGGCTCCTGTCCATGCGCCCTACTTTGAGGGCGCAAAGCTCCTGATCGCAGCGGACTGCACGGCCTATGCCTACGCCAATTTCCATCAGGAGTTTATGCGCGGCAAGGTGACCCTCATCGGCTGCCCCAAGCTGGACGCTGTGGATTACAGCGAAAAGCTCACGGAGATCCTGCGCAGCAACGACATCCAGAGCGTGACCATCCTCCGCATGGAGGTGCCCTGCTGCGGCGGCTTGGAGATGGCGGCAAAAAAGGCGCTGCAGACCAGCGGAAAGTTCATTCCGTGGCAGGTGGTCACCATCTCCATTGACGGAAAAATTCTGGATTAAAAGCACAGGGCGGACCTAGATCGCTTTGGCGGGAAACGTGGTATGATCTTTGCAGGGACCGCCGCAGAAAACGAGCGGCGCTGAGAAAGATTTGTGGCACAGGCGGACGGAAAGCTCTGCGGCTATTGCAGCGAAGAACTCTGCAACGCCGAAAACGGACGGATGATCGTGGAGCTGTACCTTGGCAAGCAGGAGCATCACGTCTCCAGAATATTGTACTGAACAAAAAGGGGCTGCTGCACAGGAAACAGATCTTGTGCAGCAGCCCCTTATGGTATTGTAAAGGCGCTGGAAGAGGATGGGCTGATTTTTTGAAAGGGATTTTTATGGGACATCGCTCCTGATAGAATAAACTCAGAAGGAAACAAAACACCCATCAAACGGAGGAACATACCATGGCAAACGGTGATTACGGCTATTTCGGCAAAGGTGACACGGGCTATGCCCAATACATGACGGCCTTCAACCGAAACTTCGGCGGTTCGTCCGGCGGCGGTGGTGGTGGCGGAAACCACAACAATGGCGGCGGTGGCGGGGGAGACGGCAGCGGCTGCGGCTGCCTCATCGCCATTGCGGTGGTGGTCGTGCTGGTGCTCATTGCCATGGGAAGCTGAGGGCATTTCCACAGCACTAGGCTGCTTGCGTGACCCGGTCACAGAAAATCTAACTAGGAAATGTTATCATATAGCCACAGGAAACACCAACAACATTCCGATGGAGGATTTGAATATGAAGGCAAAGTTTTATATCTGTGAGCACTGTGGCAACCTGGTCACCACCATCCACAACGCAGGCGTTCCGCTGGTCTGCTGCGGCGAAAAGATGAAGGAGCTGCTCCCCAACACCGTGGAAGCCAGCGGCGAAAAGCATCTGCCGGTGGCAGAGCGTTCCGGCAGCACCCTCACCGTCACGGTGGGTGCGGTGGAGCATCCCATGGTGGATGTACACCACATCCAGTGGCTCTTTGTGGAGACCGAAAACGGCGGACAGCTCCGTTACCTCGCCCCCGGTCAGGCACCTAAGGCGGTGTTTGAGCTGGGCAGCGAAAAGCCGGTGGCGGTCTACGCTTACTGCAACCTGCATGGTCTGTGGATGACGAAACTGTAAGAAATAAACAGGCTCCTGCCAGTGGTCAAACGCTTGCAGGAGCTTTCTTGCGTACGGAATCTTTTCTGTGGGAAAAAAGCGTGGTATACTGAATCCAAAGTATAGCAGTTTGCGTTTTTGATGCTCAAGCAACATCCGCAAACTGCATATCGCAAATATGCCGTTTTGATCGGCACTATTTTTGAAAATTGCGATAATAAACAGGGAGGTACCGTTATGAAGTGGGGAATTTTAGCGACCGGCACCATTGCCAAAAAGTTTGCATCTACGGTGGAACAGATGGGCGCAGAGGGGGAGCAGCTTGTTGCCGTGGGCTCACGGCATCTGGAAAGTGCACAGGCGTTTGCGCAGCAGTACGGCATCCCCCGCTGCTATGACTCCTACGAAGCCCTTGCCGCCGACCCGGAGGTGGAGGCCATCTATATCGCCACCCCCAACACCCTGCATTACGAAAACTGCAAGCTCTGCTTGGAGCAGGGCAAGCACGTTTTGTGCGAAAAGCCCTTTACCATCAGCCCGGAACAGGCGCAGAAGCTGTACCGTCTGGCGGAGGAAAAGCACCTCTTTCTCATGGAGGCGTTCTGGATCTGGCTGCTGCCGCTGTACGACCGCCTGCGCCAGATCCTTGCGGCTGGCACCATCGGGGAGCTGAAGCAGATCACCTGCCAGTACGGCTTTGTGGCATCTGGTGCCCGGAAGGACCGCAAGTTTGATTCCGGTCTGGGCGGCGGTGCGCTGCTGGATATCGGCATCTACAATCTGGGCTTTCTGCGCATCCTCACCGGACAGGACCCGGAGAAGGTGGAGACCAAAGAGGTCCACATCAACGAGTACGGCACCGACGATTACAGCCGCCTTGTGCTGACCTACCCCGGCGGCTGCAGGGCGGAGTCTGTCCAGACCATCGGGCAGGAGCTGGAGCGCAATGCCCGCATCCTTGGCACCAAGGGCAGTATTTTCCTGCCGGATTTCCAGCACGCCGAGACCATGACGCTGGAAGTGGAGGGCAAAGAGCCGGAGGTCATCCGCTGCCCGGTGGACATCAACGGCTTTGAGTATGAGATCCGGGAAGCAAGCCGCTGCGTCAAGCTGGGGCGCACCGGCAGCGACCGCTACACCCCGCAGGACAGCCTTGCCCTGACCCGCCTGATGTACGACATCCGCATGAGCTGGGGCATGAAGTTTGCGGGCGAGATGTAAGCGCACACCTTGCACAGGGGGCTTTTTTGGGCGTGCGGAGACTATGGTATACGGAGAGCGGCAACTCGGAATTGATATAAAAAAGAAGGACACATAGATGAAAACAGTGGTTCTTTATAATATTATTTCTTTCATCATCCTCGTTGCTTTGATTTTTGTCTTAAGGATTGTTAGTAAGAGTAATTTAAGACAAAATCAACAACTTGTTATTAAAGTCATTGCAACTATTTTAATTGTTTATGTGATAGCGTTCGTGCTTTTTATTGATGCAATAGCATTTGGCATTATAGGACCAGTTCAAGATTAACAATTCCAGTTTGACAAGGAAGTGCTTTGCATGAAAAAGCGTATATCAAGGATTCTCGGTTTAATAATGCTGATTATAGCTATTGCATTTATAGTGTTTGCATTGAACCATCCAGAAATGAGTTTTCCTTGGAACAATACCATTACTTGGTTACTGTATGGTTTATATATTCTTGTGACAGTCATGTTGCTTATTGCGCCTAAGACGAAGAAGTAAACAATTCGCGTTTGTGGAGCGAAGCGGAACAATGAAAGCCCCAGTGGGGCTTTCAAGCGACCGAACGGTCTTGCGGCAGCAAGATGGAGGGGCCTCGCCCCGACAAGTTCCAGTCTGCCGGGCAGACTGGCATCTGAAAAACACAAAAAACGAGGGAACAGCCATGGTACTATATTTTTCGGGAACCGGCAACAGCCGGTATCTGGCGCGGCGCATTGCCGAAGGGCTGGAGATGCCGCTTTTCGACCTGAACGCCTGCATCAAGGCAGGGGATACTGCCCCGGTGCAGACCGGGCGGGACGTGGTGCTGGTAACGCCTACCTACGCATGGCGCATCCCCCGGGTGGTGTCGGAGTGGCTGGGCAACACCGCGCTGAACGGGGCAGAGCGCATCTGGTTTGTGATGGACTGCGGCAGCGAGATCGGCAATGCGGCAGGCTATAACCGGCAGCTCGCGGCGCAGAAATATCTGCATTATATGGGGACTGCCCAGATCATCATGCCGGAAAACTACATTGCCATGTTCAATGCACCCCGGAAGGAGCAGGCCCGGAGTATCGTGGAGCAGGCAGAGCCTGCGCTTCAAAAGGTGCTGACCCGGCTCAAGGCCGGGCAGGAATTTCCCCCGCCAAGAGACAACCTCTATGACCGCCTTATGAGCGGCCCGGTAAACCCGGTGTTCTATCGCTTTTTTGTGAAGGCGGATGCTTTTCGGGCAACGGATGCCTGCATCGGCTGCGGTAAGTGCGTGGAGCTGTGTCCCCTGAACAACATCCGTCTGGAAAACGGCAAACCGGTCTGGGGCAAAAACTGCACCCACTGCATGGCGTGCATCTGCCACTGCCCCAAAGAGGCCATCGAGTACGGCGAAAAGAGCAAAGGTAAGCCCCGGTATCACTTTGAAGCGCTGGAAAAGCAGCAGGACGTATGAAGAAAAAAGGAAAAACGACGATGGTGAAAAACAGATGAAGTATTTATACTTGCATGGATTAGGACAAAAGCCAGACAGTTGGGACAGAGTAATAAAAGAAACGACGGTCTCGGACAGAAGCGCCAGCTTGAGCTTGGCAGAGATGCTGGAAGGAAAAGCGGCCACCTATGGGGAGCTGTATACGGCATTCTCAGAAGAGTGCGACAAGGAAAATGACGAAATCATTTTATGTGGGCTCTCTCTGGGTGCTGTTTTGGCACTTAATTATGCGATAGACCATCCGGATAAAGTAGAGGCGCTTGTGCTAATTGCGGCACAATACAAAATGCCTAAAAAATTATTGGAATTCCAGAATATGCTGTTCCGCTTTATGCCAAATGCAACGTTCAAGCAATTTGGCCTCAAAAAAGCAGATGTGATCAGTTTGTGCGGCACGATGGCAGAATTGGATTTCAGAGATTCGGTATGTAAGGTGTCTTGTCCTGTATTGATCGTTTGTGGGGAAAAGGACAACGCAAATAAAAAAGCCTCAAAGGAACTTGCAAGTTATTTGAGCAATTCCTGCTACCGTGAACTTCTGAAAGCAGGTCATGAAGCAAACATAGAAGCTCCGGAGGAATTGGCAGCAGTGCTACAGCGATTTTATGATAATGTCGAATAAACTACGATTCATCAAAGAAAGAGGACTGTAAAATGAACATCGAAGAACGGGCGGCACAGGCTGCCGCCAACGGCCACGAAACGCTGAATACCGATTCTTCTGCGGTGGCGGAGGAAAAGGGTGACCTTGCCTGCGAGCGCTATGTTCTGGACAACGACAAGCTGCAGGTGGAGGTGCTTGCAAATCTGGATAAAGTGCAGCCTGCCGGTGCGGTGGTCGTCGTTTCTTACCCCCGCATTGAAGGTGCAACCGGTCTGCCCGCACGGGTCTGGGCCATTACCGAATAAGAGCGGGGAAGTGGGAAGATGAGGTGGAGGCCTATGTGGGTCATGCCCCCGGCGGCGTGTGCCCCTTTGGGGTGAACGAGGGCGTGGCGGTCTATCTGGACGAGAGCCTGCGCAAGTTTGATACCGTCTACCCGGCGGCAGGCAACGGTCACACCGCCGTCAAGCTGACCTTGCAGGAGCTGGAAGCAGCCGCCGGAGCCGAGGGCTGGGTGGATGTCTGCAAGGAACCGGAAGGCGAATAAAAAGGGTCCATCCCGCAGTACTGCTGTTGGATGGACCCTTTTGTGTTATATTTTACAATAAATTAGGCAGTTTCCCGTGTATTCACAGTGCCACGCTGACCGGCAGGACATACACGCCGTCGGCGGTGTAGAAGGTGATTTGAGTGATCGTCTTGCCGATGATGGATGCAAAGTAAGGATCATCGGCATTGAAGCCCAGCTTGGTACCATGCCAGATGTTGGCCAGATGACGCAGGCCGTACTCACTGCCATCGGCGGTGGTCAGAACTGCGCCGTAGACCTTGTTGGCCTTGTAGTCCAAATCAAAACCGGAGATTTTCATCTCGTAGGTGGCGCGGTGACCGTTGGTATTCAGCTCCACAGTGGTGCCCTCTACGGTGGTCTCGGTGGCGTGGACCTTGCCAAACTCCCACTTGCCGCTCAGCAGGTCATACCATGCGGTGATGTAGTAAGCAGGGGTCTCACTGAGCTTGTAGTAAGCGTAGCTCTCGTTCTCAAACAAGGCATCTGCGCCGGTGTAGGTGGTGGTGGATTCCTTGCCCTTCAGGGTAACGGTAATGTCGTAGCTGTCGGCATCGGTGACCTGCTTTGCATTCTTCAGCGCCCACGGGGTCAGCACCTTGACCGGGAAGGAAACGCCGGTGATGTCGGTGCCGTCCGCGTTGACGTGGTAGGAACCGGCGACAAGCTTGCCCGCACGGGGCTTGTTCCTGGTGGCGCTGGTCACAGCGTCGATCTCAGATGCGTTGTCCACACCGGCAGCCTTGTAGAAGTCGGCGTAGGGAATATTCATCTGGACATAGCTGGAGGTCAGGCCGTTTACCTGTTCCACCTCTTCCGCAGCGAAGGCCGGGACTGCCACAGCGCATACCAGCATAGCGGCCGCAAGTACACCTGCAAATACTTTTTTCAATCTCATGATAACACACCTCTATCTCAGTTTTGAAAAAACAGTTAGCTTTTCCTAACAACTGATGCAAAAAAATGCGGGGGCAAAACCCCTCAGATGGTTAGGCAAAACAAATTCACAAAGTAAAAATAGCACTCCCACCGGGCGTTGTCAAGTAGAAACCGGCAAGTTTGCAGAGGTGAATTTTTCGATGCGGGAAACGATCTGCATCCTCTATACCGCAAAGCCCTTGACCTTTTTGCCGGAGCGCAGTATACTGCTTGTGTGGTTAGTTGTATTTAACTGCAAGGAGGTACTACATGATACAAGACGCATTCTGGGGGATATTGATCCCCTTTCTGGGTACAAGCCTTGGGGCAGGCTGTGTGTTCTTTTTGAAAAACTCTCTGCGTGACGGCATCCAGCGCGCCCTCACGGGCTTTGCAGCCGGGGTCATGGTGGCGGCATCGGTATGGAGCTTGCTGATCCCGGCCATGGAGCAGGCCGCAGATCTGGGCAGGCTGGCATTTTTCCCGGCGGCAGCAGGCTTCTGGCTGGGCATCCTGTTTTTGCTGCTGCTGGACCATCTCATCCCCCATCTGCACCAGAACAGTTTGCAGGCCGAAGGCCCCAAAAGCCAGCTCCAGCGCACTACCATGATGGTTCTGGCGGTGACGCTGCACAACATCCCGGAGGGTATGGCGGTGGGCGTAGTCTACGCCGGATACCTTGCCGGAACTGCTCAGATCACCGCCGCCGGGGCGCTGGCACTTTCCCTTGGCATTGCCATCCAGAACTTCCCGGAGGGTGCCATCATCTCCATGCCTCTGCGGGCGGAGGGAATGAAAAAAGGCCGGGCATTCTGGGGCGGCGTGCTGTCCGGCATCGTAGAACCCATCGGGGCAGTGCTGACGATTCTGGCAGCAGGCATCGTGGTGCCCGCGTTGCCCTATCTGCTCAGCTTTGCCGCCGGAGCCATGCTGTATGTGGTGGTGGAGGAACTGATCCCGGAAATGTCGCAGGGGCAGCACTCCAACGTCGGCACGGTGTTTTTCGCGGTGGGCTTCAGCGTGATGATGGTGCTGGATGTGGCACTGGGGTGACGGTTGGGGGTTCCCGAAAGCGAAATCTCTTTCGGAATCTCCGAAAATGCCGAAACTTCTTGACAGAGTAGACGGCAGGGCGTATTATTTTGGCAGAAGGACCGCTGAGAAGCGGCTTTTTATAGAATGAAAAAGTTAGCTTTATCTAACTTACGGCACGAGGAATTGCTGGCCTGTCACCCGGAGCAGTGGGCGCATCTGGTAAAAAGCATTGCATTGTGAACGGTAAATAGAAAGAGGGTGGCGTTATGTCCTTTTTTGAAAACACCCGAAAGCCCGTAGGGCTTGGCGGGAAGATCATGGTTGCCATGATGAACTTTGGACACAGCGCAATGGCAGAATGGGGGCTGAGTTTTTTACAGCCTGCCCCGGATGCCATGGTGCTGGACTGCGGCTGCGGCGGTGGAGCGAACATGAAAACGCTGTTGAAACTGTGCCCCAACGGCAAGGTGCAGGGCATCGACTACTCAGCCGTCAGCGTGGAAAAAGCGCGAAAAGTCAATGCCAGAGCCATTGCGGCAGGACGGTGTACCGTGCAACAGGCAAGTGTGGCAGAGCTGCCGTTTGAAGCGGAGCAGTTTGATGTGGTGACCGCTTTTGAAACGGTCTACTTCTGGCCGGAGCTTGCACAGAATTTCAGAGAGGTCTATCGGGTGCTGAAACCCGGCGGAATCTTTTTCATCTGTAACGAAGCAAACGGCGAAACGACAAAAGACGACAAATGGACGCAGATCATCGATGGCATGGCCATCTATACGGATACTGCACTGAAAGAGTATCTGGAAAAAGCAGGATTTTGTCAGATCCAAAGCCACAAAAATAAAAAGGGCTGGCTTTGCGTTACGGCGCAAAAGCGGTGAAATAGTGCAACCGTAACGCTTGGAACGGTGAAGGGCATGGCATGGTTTGTCTGCCGGAAAGCAGAATAAGGAGAACAGGGAGGAACCTATGAAATACAAAATCGAGAAAAACACCGTGCAGGAGACGCTGATCCTCCCGCTGTATTCCCGGAAGCTGTGCACAGAGCTGTATCAGAACCTTTACCGGGACGAAACATCGGTTTGGCTGCTCGACCAGATCGACTACGACTTTTCAGAGGCAGAGAAAAGCTCCCGCAGCCTGATGCAGCGCTTTGGTGCGCTGGAGGTCGCCATGCGGCAGAATGACCTTGCGTGGGAGGTGCAGGCGTACCTGAAAACGCACCCCTGTGCAGCGGTGGTCAATCTGGGCTGCGGGCTGGACAACACCGGCAGAGCCTGTGACAACGGCAGCTGTAAAATCTACAATCTGGACTTCCCGGATGTTATTGCAGTGCGGCAGCAGCTGCTACCTGCCGGGGAACGGGAGCAAAACATCCCCTGCGACCTGAAAGACTCCGTATGGTTTGACCGTATCGATGCCACCGGCGGGGCGGTGTTCTTTGCCTCCGGGGTGTTCTATTACTTCCTGACCCGGCAGGTCAAGGCACTGGTGCAGGGGATGGCGGACGCTTTCCCCGGCGGAGTGCTGGTGTTCGACGCCGCCAACCGCACGGCGGTAAAGATGATCGCCAAAACGTGGCTCAGGACGGCAAAAATCAAGGATGTGGGGGCATATTTCGCAGTTTCGGATGCGAAAAGCGAGCTTTCCCCATGGGACAGCCGTTTGCAAGTGTCCAGCCGCGGCTATATGCTGGGTTACAACGATTTGAAAGACCCTTCCGTCAGCGGCTTTTTCCGGTTCCTCGCAAAGGTTGGAGACAACGGAATGAAAATGCAGATCGTGAAGATCGGACTTGGAGACAGATAATGAAATATGCCGGAATGCCCTTTGGAATGTGGATGCTGTTTTCAGGCTCCTTTCAAAAGCAGCTGACCGCTTACGATTTGAGCCTTGTAGTGGTTGTTTTGCAAAATTTTTATTCTTTACTTGATAACTGCATACGATAAAACCAAAGGGAGCTCTGCCCGGACATTCGTCCGTAACAGAGCCCCCCTTTTTTAGCTTTATAGAAAAACCATAAGTCATCTGCCACGCTCAGCGGAGCAAGAACCACACGCCCAGCAGGAGCGCAAGGAAGATCAGGTTGGACAGGGTGAACAGCCCAAAATACTGCTTCTTCCCCTGTGGCAGCTCCCGCGCGATCTGCCGGTAGGAAATAAGACTGGCCATGGATGCGATCAGAGTGCCAAGACCTCCCAGATTGGTGCCGATGATGAGGCCTTGTGTCTCTGCCGTGAACCCGGATAGCAGCAGGGCGGCGGGAACATTACTGGTGACCTGCGAAGCAAGAACCGCCACCAGAACTTCCCGGCCGGTCAAAAACTCCTGTAGCCAGCCGGAAAAGGCCGGAATGCGGCCCAGATTGCCAATGAAGATGAAAAAAGCCACAAAGGTCAGAAGCAGGGAATAGTCCACTGCCCGCAAGGTGCGTGGGTCTGCAAAAAGAACGCAGACGAGTACAGCGGCAAAGGCAATGCCATAGGGCAGCACCCGGATCACGGACAGCAGGCAAACGGCAAACAGAACCAGATACAGCAGGATGATCTTCTGATCCCCCTGAGATGCAGAGGAAGAAACAAGCTCATCCACGGAAAGGGCGGCAGAGGTTTTCCGGCAGACCAGCGCTGCCCAAGCCAGCAGCAGGAGCAGAGAGACCAGGGTGTAGGGCAACATAAGAAGCACAAATCCCCCGATGCTCATGCCGCTTTTTCCGTAAAGATAGAGGTTCTGCGGGTTGCCGATGGGGGTCAGCATACTGCCAAGGTTTGCCGCGATGGTCTGCATACAGACCACCGGGATCAGAAGGGAGCAGCGGACATCCGCTCCCAGACGGCTCAGAACCACGAACGTAAAGGGAACGAAGGTCAGCAGGGAAACATCGTTGGTGATGAACATGCTTCCGAAAAAGCACAACCCGACCAGTACCAGCGTCAGCTGAAAGGTGCTGTGGGTGCGGGACAGCAATGCCCGTCCCAGTCCATCAAAAAAGCCCTGCCGCCGCAGCCCGGCCATGACCGTCATCAGGGAAAACAAAATCGCCAGCGTGCGCAGGTCGATGTAGCCGAGATACTGCGCATCCGGCGGAACAAAGAAGGCGGAGACAACGGCCAGCACAGCAGCTGCGGTGAGGACCGTTTCCTGCTGAATGAATTGTTTGAGTTTCATAGAGACACATCCTTGTAGTTGTAAAGGCTGCCCTGCTGCGATGCCGGGCGGCCTTTTTTCGTATTTCAGAGCAGCAGCTCAAACGCCCCGATCATCAGCGGCATGGTCAGGATGGAAAGCAGCGTGCTCAGGACATAGATCGCGCTGGAATGAGAAGCATCCCGGTCATAGAGCTGTGCCATGGAGGTGACTGTTGCACAGGCGGGGGTAATGGCAGAAAGGTAGACCGTCATCAGGATGGACTTGCCGTCCGGAATCCAAAGGGATGCGTGAACTGCCCAAAGCAGCAGAACGATGACCAGCGGAACACCCAGCAGACGCAGGAACACCGGCAGATAGTTGCGCGGGGTGCAGAAAACCTTTTTGAGGGGGACTTCCGCAATGGCCATGCCTGCCAGCAGCATTCCCATGGGGCCGATCATATTGCCGACACTGCTCAGTGTGCTGGTGATCGGGGCGGGCAGCGAGATGTGCAGCAGGTACAGCAGCGCACCGGCTGCAATGGCGATCAGGTTGACATTGGTAAGGAGCTTGCGCCATTCCAGCCGGGCAGACCCCTGCAGGCAGGCACTGGCATGGGTCCAGAGCAGCACCAGCTGTACAATGACAAAGGCACAGGAGTAGACAACATATTCCTCTCCCAGCAGGGCCTGCACGATGGGGATGACCAGCGCGGCGGCATTGCTGTAAATGATATTGACCTGCTCCACGGCGTCCAGCTTGAGAGCTTTGCGGAACAGCGCATTCAGAAGCAGAAATACAACGTGCATTCCAACGGCGATGCCCATGGAATAAAGCAGCCCGGTGCGGATCTCCGGTGTATCCTTGATCTGAAAGGCGTTCAGAACGACACAGGGCATGACCAGATAGACAAAGACCACAGACAGCACCTTACTGTCCGATGCCTTCAACAAGCCGGTTTTTACAACGGCATATCCCATCAGCAGGATCAGAAATAGCTGCGCGATCTGCTGCATCAATAAAAGGCTGATTTGCATTTGGATCTCCTCTTTTGCAATTCGTTTTTGCAGCACCAATCCTACTCCATTGGCGAGGCATCGTCAAGAGAAAACAGAAAAAATGCGATTAGAGCAAGAAAAAAACGGATGGCTCCGCAGAACCATCCCCTATCGCAATTTTCAAAAATAGTGCCTATCAAAATGGCATATTTGCGATATGCAGTTTGCGGATGTTGCTTGTGCATTAAAAACGCAAACTGCTATAAAACTGGTATGATCAGACCTTCCGATACTTATATGCACCCTCCTGCCCGGGCAGCAGGAAAAAGATGTTCATAGCGCTGCCTGCTGCCACGCTCAGCGGAGCAAGAACCACACGCCCAGCAGGAATGCAAAGAAGATCGGGTTTTCGATGCACCGGCTGGCATAAGTGGAGAAGCGCGCCCGGCGGGTGGAGTCGAAGGTGTCCACGGCTTTCATCAGGCCAATGGTGCCCAAAGAACTGCTGTATCCGGTACCTTTGCTGCATAAAAACGATGATACGACTGATTTTTGAAAAGATTGCATGAAATCTTATCAAAATGTTATTCTTCTGTGAATTTTAGCACTCTGCACTTGACAGTGCTAAAAATATGTGCTATAACTATGCCGTGCTCAGGAGAGAGGGGCATGAGGGAGCCGCAAGGCTCCCGGGAAGACTCCGCTCCTGATGCACATCTCATAAATTTTTTACCCGACCCGAACGCCGGGATTGGAGGAATGATTTATGTTTATGCCGACTATTTTCCATGAAAACCTGTTCGATGATTTCTTTGACCCGTTCTGGAACGATGGTGCGCTGGAGCGTGCGATGAACCGTGAAGAGCGTGAGACCTTCGGCAAGCGCGGTGCAAACATGATGAAGACCGATGTGAAGCAGACCACCGACGGCAGCTATGACGTTGCCGTTGACCTGCCCGGCTGCAAGAAGGAAGACGTTCAGATGGAGCTGAACGACGGCTACCTGACCATTCAGGCCGTCCGCAGCCACAGCAATGACGAGAAGGATAAAGAAGGCCGCTACCTGCGCCGCGAGACCTTCTCCGGCACCTGCGCCCGCAGCTTCTATGTGGGCGACGCCGTGAAGAAGGAGGACATCCACGCAAAGTTCGAGGATGGCATCCTGCACATCACGCTGCCCGCACCTCAGCAGCAGAAGGCTCTGCCTGTGAACCCGAACCTGATCGAAATTGAATAACTGTTATGTACCGGTGTAAAATACCGGTGCATAGGACTTGCCCCCGGAGAGCTGCCCAAAGGCTCTCCGGGGGCTTTTTGCGTTCCGGAATCTTTTCGGCAGGGAAGAGCATGGTGTGATCCGGATGGCATAGGGCAGGGGTCAGGCCCAGCTCCTTCATCGCCCGCATTCCCCACGGTATTCTCAGATACTTCATATCAAAACCTCCATTCCATCTTTACGATCTGCATTTTCATCCCATGGTCGCCGACTTTGGCGAGAAGACGAAAGAATCCACTGCCGCTCTTGACAAAGAGTGGTTTTGTACTATGATTGTTGTACATACAACGATGCAGATACATCTTTTTGAGATAAGACCCGGAGGCTGTCTATGGATATTACCGATGAAAAATGAGAAGAACTTCCGCCCGGACCGGATATTCTCCTATTTCCGGGCCGAGTGGCTCCCGCTGGCCTTCGTGACCCTGTCGGGCCTCATCTATAACATCGGCCTGCTGGCCACCCCGTGGTTCGAGGGCCGTCTGGCCCAGTGCCTGGCGGACATCCTGAGCGGCAGCGAACCAGCGGCCCAAATGGCGCTGCTGGTTCTGGCCTATATCCTCGTCACCCTGCTGGTGCAGGCGTCGCGGTTCATCAAGCGCTTTTATGTCCGCCGCTTTGCCAACAACATCAACCGCCGGATGAAGGGCATCCTCTACGCCAATCTGGTGCGCCAGAGCCGGGCTTCGCTGGAAAAAGAGGGCACCGGTGAGCTGATGACCAAGGCCATCTCCGATGTGGACGACTGCGTGGAAGGGATGCGCAAGTTCACCACCGAAGTCTTTGATACCGGCGTGGCGCTGGCGGGTCATGTGGTCATGCTGCTGGTGTACGACTGGCGGCTGGCTCTGCTGAGCCTGTTGTTCACGCCCTTCTCCTACGTCTGCGCGGCATGGATGAAAAAGCCGGTCCAGCGGGCCGGTGCGGCCTACAAAAAGGCGGCGGGCGCACTGAGTGCCGCCACCCTCGACCGCGCCCAGAACGCCGTGACTTACCGCATCTACGGCTGCGAAGATGCCCGCGCGGAGCGGTACGAAGAGGCACTGGATACCTACGAAAAGACGGCAGTGAAGAACAACGTGTGGCAGTCGGCCCTGCCGCCGCTCTATCTGGCGGCGTCAGAGGCAGGCGTACTGTTCATCTTGTGGTTCGGCGCAAAGAATGTCCTCGGCACCGGCTGGCGTGTGTGGGACATCGCGGCTTTTACCACCTTCCTTTCCTGCTTCACCAAGCTGGTGGTCAAATCCTCCAAGGTGGCCAAGCTCTTCAACTCGGTGCAGAAGGCCGAAGTCTCCTGGAAGCGCATCAAACCTCTGATGAAGTCGCCGGAGCAGCTGGACGCGCTGGATGTCCCGGCGGCAGAAGATGTGACCCTCAGGAATCTCTCCTTCGCCTACGGCGACACCCTCATCTTCTCGGGGCTGAGTCTGACAGCCCATCCCGGCGACATCATCGGTGTCACCGGCCCGGTGGCCTGCGGCAAATCCACCTTTGGCCGGGTCTTCCTCTGCGAGGCCCCCTATGAAGGCTCGGTGCAGTTTGGCAGAAAGGAGTTCTCCGCTCTGGCCCCGCGTCAGATTTCGGCCACCGTCGGCTATCTGGGCCACGACCCGGAGCTGAGCGCCGACACGGTGCAGAACAATGTCCTCTGCGGCAGCAAGCAGGACGCCATGCCCTATCTCGCCGCTGCTGCGCTGAAAGGCGAGGTGCTGGCGATGGAGAACGGCCTCGATACCGTCATCGGCAGCAGCGGCACCCGTCTTTCCGGCGGACAGGCCCAGCGTCTGGCACTGGCCCGGACGCTGGCCCATCCGCGCCCTGTCCTCATCCTCGATGACCCGTTCTCGGCCCTCGACCGGGACACGGAGGATACGGTCTTTGCCGACCTGCAGGAATATGCCAAGGATAAGGTCATCTTCCTCATCTCGCACCGCCTGTACCACTTCCCGCAGATGCAGAAGATCGTCTTTATGGATGGCGGAAAGACCACCGTCGGCACCCATGAGGAGCTGATGGCGTTGGTCCCGGTCTACCGCCAGCTGTACGAAAGCCAGACAGGAGGGAAACAGGATGGAGAGCAGGCGTAAAAATGGTGTGTTTGAGGCTATCCGGATGGCCGCCGTGACCCACCGCCTTCTCACAGCGGGGACCGTCCTGTGTGCGGCGGCATCGGTGGCGGCGTCTCTGGTGCCGCCGCTGCTGCTGGCCCGCATCATCGACGGGCTGACGGCAGGACTTCCGCTGACATTCCCTGCGGTGCTTCTTTATTTCGGCAGTCTGGCGCTGGAAGGGATGCTCTCCTCGGCGCAGGAGAGCCTGCTGGTGCTCTTCGGCCAGAAAATGACCCACGCCCTGCGCTCTGAAATGTCCCGGAAGCTGACCAAGCTTCCCGCCAGCACGCTGGTGGGGCAGAACCCCGGCGAGGTGGCCGCGCGCTTCTCGGGCGATGTGGATACAGTGGAGGCGCTGTTCACCTCCGGCATCATCAGCATGGCGGCGGACGCCTGCCGCATCCTCTCCATCATGGCGGTCATCGCCGTGAAGAATACCGGCCTTGCGCTGATTTTGCTGCTGGTGCTGCCGCTGTTCGCCGCGTTCACCCGCCATGTGCAGACGCGGATGCTGGCAGCGCAGCTGGATAACCGCCGGGCGGTCGCCGCTGTGTCCGGCCAGGTACCGGAAACACTGCACAATATCCGCACCATCCGGGCTCTGGGTCTGGAAGACTACATGGAGCGCCGCTATGACCGGTGCATCGGCGAAAGCTATGCCGCGATGGAGCGGACGAATTTTTATGACGCGATCTATTCGCCCGTCGTGCTGGTGCTGAATGCCGCCGTGGTCGGCATCGTCATGCTCCTCTCGGCTTCCGGCAATGCGGCTGTCCTGACGTTGTTCGGGATGTCGGTCGGCACCTCGGTGGCCGTCATCAACTACATTTCCCGCATCTTTGCGCCCATCGAGAGCCTTGGCATGGAGATACAGACCATCCAGTCGGCGATGGCGGGCGTGAAGCGCATCGACGCCTTCCTTGACCAGCCGGAACGCACCATCCCCAAGGAGCGGGAGACCTCTGCCCGGGGTGATGTGGTGATTTCTCATGTGACCTTCGGTTACGGCGAAAAGCACGTCTTGAACGATTTTTCCATGACCGTCAAGCAGGGCGAGCAGGTGACGCTGGCGGGCCGGACGGGTGCCGGAAAGAGCACCGTCTTCAAGCTGCTGCTGGGACTTTATCACCCGGAAGCCGGGTCGGTGACCATCGGCGGCGTGGACGTGGCGGACATCACGGACGCCGAGCGCCGCACCTGCATCGGCTGTGTGGAGCAGCATTTTGCCCGTGTGCCGGGTACGGTGCTGGAACAGATCACGCTGGGCGACCCCGGCATCACCGAAGAGATGGCAAGGAATGCCGCGAAGCTTGCCGGTCTGGATGCCGCCATCCAGACCCTGCCGGGCGGCTATGATACGGTGTGTACTGACGGGATGTTCTCGCAGGGCGAGTGGCAGCTTCTGTCCATCGCCCGCGCCGCAGCGGCAGACCCTGCCGTGCTGCTGCTGGACGAGATAACGGCCAACCTCGATGCTGAGACCGAGGCCCGTGTCCTTGAAGCGCTTCGCCGCGCGTCCGAAGGGCGCACGGTGCTCTCCGTCTCCCACCGCATCTATGAAAACCTCGGCGGCCGGACGGTAGAGGTCAGGACGCAAAACGCATAAGAAAAAGTGAAAAATGAAACAAGAAAAAGCTTACTATCATCTGCCCGGACTGTTCGAGTTCTACGAGCTGTACCGGGAGTTCCTGCCCCTATTCCGGGCGCACAGAGAATACTTTTATGACTGGTGCGACATCGGCTCCATCTACGGCGCACCGGCCGACTGCGTCTGGGGCGGGGGACGGGCTGGTTTCGGGGAGCATGACCCCAAAGAAGTCCTTGCCCTGACGCGGGAATACGGCATCTCGGCGCGGCTGACCTTCAGCAACTCGCTCCTCCGGGAGGAACACCTTTCGGATAAAAAGTGCAACGCTCTCTGCGCCCTGTTTGAGCGAGAAAACCAGGTGCAGAGCGGCGTCATCGTCCACTCGGAGCTGCTGCTGGACTACCTGAAAACACACTATCCGCAGCTTTATTTCGTGTCCTCCACGACGAAAGTGCTGACAGAGTTTCAGCAGCTCCGGGCGGAGACAGCCCGGGAAGAGTTCCGCTATGTGGTGCCGGACTTCCGGCTGAACAAAGCCTTTGGAGAGCTGGACAGTCTGCCGCAGGCGCAGAAAGACAAGGTGGAATTTCTCTGCAACGAGTGCTGCTGGGTCGGATGCCGGGACAGAAAGCGCTGCTATGAAAATGTCAGCCGAAAAAATCTCGGCGAAGCCTGCCCTGACCACATCTGTCACGCACCGGGTGCGGAGGAAGGCTACCGCTTCTCGAAGGCGATGGAAAATCCGGAGTTTATCGGCATCAGGGACATTCGGGATGTCTATATGCCGATGGGATTTTCCAACTTCAAGATCGAGGGCCGGGGCCTGGGCAGTGCGCTGGTACTGGAATTTCTGCTCTACTACATGACAAAACCGGAATACCAGCTGCATGTCCGGGAGGCCATCTATCTGGACAATATGCTCGACCTGTTCTGAGGGAACTGCACGACGGCTGCGACGAGCCGGATGACACCGGGCAGAACGCCAGGAACGGCTATCGGAAAGGCGCGGGCGGATCAATAAAACAAGGGCTGCTGTACAACACGGTACAGCAGCCCTTTACAGTTATTTCCGGCTCGTCAGCTTGTTCAAAAACATCACAGCCAGCACGATGACGCCGATGACCAGCACGATGCTCACCATCCCGATGACCATGATGGGCAGAGTCGTCATCCACGAAGTAAGATGCAGCATATCAGTCCCTCCTTTAGCTCAGCAGGGTCAGCAGCAGTCCGCCGGCGATGACAGAGGCTATCTGGCCCGAGACGTTGACACTGATGGAGTACATCAGCAGGAAATTCTGGTTGTCCTCCTCGAGGCCCAGCTTGTTGACGACGCGGCCGCTCATGGGGAAGGCCGAGATGCCGGCAGCACCGATCATGGGGTTGAGCTTTTTGCCCTCCGGGAGGAAGAGGTTCGTCAGCTTTGCGAACAGCACACCGCCGGCGGTGTCAAACACAAAGGCCACGAGGCCCAGCGCAAGGATGAGCAGAGTGTCGGGCCGCACGAACTTGTCAGCGGTCATCTGGCCGGCCACGGTCAGGCCCAGCACGATGGTGATGAGGTTTGCGAGGACATTCTGCGCCGTTTCACTCAGGGTGTTCAGCACACCGCACTCCCGCAGCAGGTTGCCGAACATCAGAAAGCCCACCAGTGCTACGCTGGCCGGAGCCACGAGCCCGGCGATGATGGTCACGACGATGGGGAACAAGATCTTGGTCAGCTGGCTGACACTGCCCTTCTGGTAGGGCATCCGGATGCGGCGTTCCTTCTGGGTGGTCAGCAGCTTGATGACCGGCGGCTGCACGATGGGGACCAGCGCCATGTAGCTGTAGGCCGCCACCATGATGGCACCAAGGTACTGGGAGTGCAGGACGTTGGCCACGAAGATGGCCGTGGGGCCGTCTGCCGCGCCGATGACGGCGATGGAAGCGGCGTCCTTCAAATCGAAGAAGAAGCCCGCGAGGAAGAGGGTGAAGAAGATGCCGAACTGCGCCGCTGCGCCGAAGAGCATCAGCCACGGCTTCTCGAGCAGCGGGCCGAAGTCTATCATCGCACCGATGCCGATGAAGAGCAGCAGGGGAAACAGCTCGTTGGACATTCCGGCCTCAAACAGAGCCGAGATGGGGCCGACGGTGTCGCCCTGCGTGATAGCGCCCGATAAGGGCAGGTTGACGAGGATGGCTCCGAAGCCCATGGGGAGAAGCAGGCTCGGCTCCATCTTTTTTGCGATGGCGAGGTAGATGAGCAGGGCACCGATGCCCCACATCACCACCATCTGCCAGGTCAGGTTCCCGAAATTGGAAAAGAGACTGGCGAATGCGTTCCAGAAATCCATGTCATTGCCTCCTTTGAAATCTGCGGTGCAATGACGAAAAAAGAGACTTCCGCCACAGCACCAATTACTGTGACAAAAGTCTCAAGCGAACACATGACATCGGGCATTTCTGCCGTGCTGACGCTGCCATGCAGCGCTCCCATAAGGTGGAGCGCCCTTTACTCCCTTTTATCCATGATTATTAAACCAGAATATGCGAAGCCTGTCAAGAAATGTGCGGGACTTTTAGCCGAATCTTAGGGGGAACTCTGAATATAGAGTGAAAAAAGAGGCTGAAGAGTACGAAAATGCTTTTTGCACTTTATTCTTTTACAACGGCCGCCTTCTCGATGCCATAGCGGGCAAAGAGGGGGAGAGCCTCCGGCGGGACCGTCTCGCCGCTGACCACGATGGGGATGGCAGGCGGGCAGGAGACCGCCGGTGCGGCGCAGATGCGGCCCACGGCCTCGGCGGCAGGAATCATCTCCTGCGGTGCAAGGACAGCTTCCCGGATGGTGAAATGGCGGGGCTGTGCCTCGAGCGCCCCGGCCAATGCCGCGAAAGCGGCAGGATCGTCAGCCGTAACGGAGACATCGGCAGCAGGGGCCTCACCGCAGATGGCGTGCAGGGCCGTTTGCAGGCAGGCAAACTCTGCCGCAGAACTCTCGGCGGAAGGCATCAGCACGACGTAACGGGGGTCGGCATACTCGCACTCCACACCCCGCTCCCGCAGAGCCTGCGCCAGCTGCTGGCCGGAAAGACCCAGCGCGGCGGCGTCCAGCGTCAGCTTGAGGGGTTCACGGTGCGCCCCGGTGAGGGGGAGCGCCAGCCCGGGCCGGAGGGCATCCAGCTCCCGGCAGAGCATCCCCAGCCGCCAGCGGCAGATGTCCAGCTTCTCCCGGAAGCTGTCGGCCAGAACCGCGTTGGCGGCGTCCAGCGACTGCAAAATGAGATAAGAGGGGCTGGTGGAGCCGAAGAGGGCCAGCGCATTGCGCACCGCGGCCTCGTCGGCCTGCACAGACGAGCCAAGGTGCAGATAGGCACCGCCCGTGAGGACGGGCAGGGTCTTGTGAGCCGAGTCACAGCAGAGGTCCGCGCCCAGCTGGATGGGGTGGCGGCTGCCCTCCTTCAAAAAGTGGAGATAGGCGCCGTGAGCGTTGTCCACCAGAAGGGGCAGGCCGTGGGTGTGGCAGACCGCCGACAGCCCCGCGATGTCCTGCACGAAGCCCAGATAGTCCGGGCTGGTGAGGTAGACGCCGAAGGGCGTGCGGCCCTCGGCGGCCAGCTCGTCCAGCGCAGAAGAGAGCGCCTCCGGCTCCACAGGGCAGGTGCAGAGCGCCCCGGCGGCGTCCGGCGCGGGCCAGAGCCACTGGATGTCGAAGTCCAGCAGAGCCGCCGCGTAGAGCAGTGCCTTGTGGGCGTTCCGCGCCGCCAGCAGGACAGGCCGATCTGCCTTTGCGGGCCGCATTTGGAGCGCAAGGTGGAGCATGGCCCGGATGCACTGGCTGCTGCCCTCGGTGCTGTAATAGGTGCGGGCGGTGCCGAAGAGCTGCGTGGCGTTGGCCTCGCTCTGAGCGATGATGCCCTCGGCTTCGTACAGCTCGTCTGCGCCCGCAATTTCGGTGATGTCCAGCTCTTCACAGCCCAGCGGGCCGCGGCCCTTGTGGCCCGGCATATGCATCCGGGTGGTGCGCTGCTGGGCGTAGCGACGGACAAAATCGACGACAGGAGTGTTCATGGTTTTATTCGCAGGCTTCGCCGTCTGCGCAGGCGTTGCAGGTGCCGCCCAGCTCGATGGGGACTTCGATGCCCTGAGCTGCCAGCTCCTGATTCTCAGCAACTTTTATCATGATGGCGCACTCGACACGCTTCTTGAACAGCTCACAGCCGTACTCGTAGACGCCGGTGATGCTGCCGGTGGCGTGGTAGGCGTTGGCTGCACAGCCGCCGGAGCAGTAGAGCTTGGCCCAGCAGTCCTTGCACTCGGGGCGGGCGTAGGCGTTGCAGTGCTTGAATTCATCCCGCACGGCGGTGTTGGTGACGCCCTTCCAGATGTCGCCCATCAGGTACTTGGGGTCGCCGACGAACTGGTGGCAGGGGTAGAGGTCGCCCCAGGGGGTGACGGCCATGTACTCGGTGCCGGAGCCGCAGCCGGAGATGCGCTTGTAGATGCAGGGGCCGCCGGTGAGGTCGATCATGTAATGGTAGAAGGTGAAGCCGCGGCCCTCGTGGTCGCGCTTGATCATCTCCTTGGCGAGGATCTCGTACTGCTCCTTCAGGATGGGCAGGTCCTCGGCGGTGAGGGCGCTGGGGTCGGTGGGCTTGGTGACGACAGGCTCCATGCTCAGCTCCGTGAAGCCGAGGTCGGCCATGTGGAAAATGTCGTTGGTGAAGTCGGTGTTGTAGTGGGTGTAGGTGCCGCGCATGTAATAGTTCTTGTCGCCGCGCTTTTTCACGAACTCCTGGAACTTCGGCACGATGGTGTCATAGCTGCCGTGGCCTGCGTAGTCCTTGCGGAAGCGGTCATGGACTTCCTTGCGACCGTCGAGGCTCAGCACGACATTGTGGCACTCCTTGTTGCAGAAGTCGATGACATCGTCGTCGATGAGCATACCGTTGGTGGTCATGGTGAAGCGGAAGTTCTTGTTGTGGATCTTCTCCTGCTCGCGGCAGTAGGCGACGAGCTTTTTGACCATGTCGAAGTTCATCAGAGGCTCGCCGCCGAAGAAATCGACCTCGAGGTTGCGGCGGGTGCCGGAGTTCTCGATGAGGAAGTCCATAGCCCGCTTGCCCACCTCGAAGCTCATCAGAGCGCGGTCGCCCTGATAGCGGCCCTGCGAGGCGAAGCAGTAGGAGCAGTTGAGGTTGCAGGTGTGGGCGACGTGGAGGCAGAGCGCCTTGACCACGGTCTGGCGGTTCTTGAAGTCGAACGCCATGTCTTTGTAGACGTCGGGAGCCCAAAGCTTGCCGGCGGCTTCCAGAGAGGCCACATCCTCGAGGCACTGGCGCAGGTCGGCCTCGGTGACATCGGGGCGGTCGGCATACTTTGCCAGCATGGCGGCCACGATCTCGTCGGCAGAGTGCTCTTTGTACATCGCAATGACGTCGTAAGCCACGTCGTCCACGACATGGACCGAGCCGCTGCAGCTGTCCAGCACGATGTTATATCCGTTCAGTTGATACTGATGTACCATTTCATTCTCCAATCTATAATTGCCATAAAAAAATGCCGCCCTGCAAAGGCGGCATAGGGTCTGCAATGATTACTTATTGCTGTTCTCGCACTTCTGGTTTGCGACGCCGCAGGAGGTCTTGCAGGCAGACTGGCAAGAAGTCTGGCACTCGCCGCAGCCGCCGGTCACGACGCTCTTGGTCAGGTCACGAGTAGCGATAGTCTTAATACGTTCCATAGTTGAAAACCTCTCTAAGCTCCAAAGTTTTGCATACAGCTCTCTGTATACAGTGTTATCTTTATGTATGATAACACGATGTGCGGATTCTGTCAAGATTTCGCGGGTAGGTTTTTATCCCAGCGGCTGATACTTTTTCAGGATGGTATGCAGCCCCAGCTCCCGGGCGCGGGCCAGCAGGTAGCGGTAGCGGCACAAAAGCGCCTGCCGCTCGTAGATGCGCTGCTCGATGAGGTCGGAGTCCACCTCGAGGTCGAACATCATCGCGTTCCGCTGCAGGCAGAACAGGCACTCTTTCAGCTCTTCTTCCAGCTCGGGGTGGTAGCGCTCGTGCTCGTTGTCGCGGGGGATGCGGGGCGAAAGCAGAGTCCGGGTGGTCTTGGATGGGGTTTGCAGCATAAGGCGTCCTCCTTTATAAGTAGAAAATCAGGTACACCTTATTGTATGGTGCAGAACGTGCAGAAAATGCCGGTTCTGAGGTTGGCACAAAGAAAACGCCGCCTCCGGGAGTTCGGGGGCGGCGTTGATGGAAACTATCAGAAAATGCGGTTGGCGCGGTTCATGTACTCAAGCTCGCGCTTGGCGCAGGCATTCACATAGAGATTGATGTCAGAAGTGGTTTGTAGGTTAGCAATGCGGGCATTCAGTTCGGCACCCTGCGACTGGATCCCAGTCAGTTGGTCAGATATGCGCTCGGAGTTGCGGATAAGCTGACCAACCTTGCAGTTGGATTCTTCGATAGCTTCATAAAGGTCCTGCTGGAGCTCTTTGATCTCATCCAAACGCTGGATGACCTGATCCAATTTCGAGATGATTCTGTCCAGACGGCATTCAGTGTCATATTTGTTGTATGCACCTTCATGGCCTTCCAGCTGAGTGCATACGCCAGTATCGAAGTAGCCGTACAAGGAACAGATAGGAACGAGACCCCAATATTTTTTATGGATAACGCCCTTGTTGTATAGCTTGTTCAAAGTGTCTACAGTCTTTTTGTGCGCATCTTTCAAAGTTTTGAGCTGGCCTTGAAGAAGCAGCTTTTTAGGACGCTCTCTTTCTACGCGGAGTCGGTCTTGTTCGACCGCCCGATTGTATGTGGCCATAGCAGTTTCATAAGATTTTTTGGATTGCTGTTTGGCAGCATAACGAGCGTCGGATTGATTGTTCCTTTCGACAAAGAAAACGATTATACCAGCGGCGAACAAAAATATTGCACAAGGGATAGCGAAAGACCTGGCAAGGTAGAAAATTAAAAGAATAGGAAAGAGAAGCAAGCCCATAATTCCCCAATCGGAATTGATGATGGCATCTGATACAGGTGCTAACAAAAGGAATATAAGTGCGCTGCCAAAGCACAACCATGTAAGTCCACTGATTTGGTAGTTGGAGTTTGCTTCGGTATAGACGGGCCTTGTGTACCGGTGAGCATCTGGCAGGCAGGAAAGTTGATACTCTAACGATGCGATAACTTGATTTTGAGTATAGACCTCTTTTTCTAGCTCCATTAACATTTTGAGATGCTCTTTGATTGCCGCAGCGTTCATTATGACACCATCCTTTTTACCTCTGATATTGTCCACTTTCGGGCTATATCAAAATAATACTCCACATATGGATAATTGTCAATATTCGGGCAATCCTTTACCATTTTATTTATAGATGTAATCTGATTCGTTAGGAGTGGGATTGTCCGTGATTTCGTTTGAACCTCTTTGGAAAACAATGAAAATGCGTGGTATCTCCCAGTATAAACTGCTGAAGGATTATCACTTCAGCGCTGGACAGCTGAACCGACTGCGAAACAATCATAATGTCAACACCTATACCATTGACCAGCTCTGCAAGATTTTAGACTGCAAAATCGAAGACGTTGCCGTCTATCGGGAAGAGGAAACTTCGGACACTGAAAAATAAACTTGACGGATTTTCGCAGATTTCTGAAAAAGTACAACTTTTTTCAAAAATCTGCTTGACAAAACGCTGAAAGGCGGCTATAATAGCACACGTTGACCGGCCCGATGCCGCGAAACACAACAGAATATTGGGGATTTGCATAGTGGTAGTGCGGTAGACTCTGACTCTACTTGTGGGAGTTCGATTCTCTCATCCCCAACCAGAAAGCCATCTGATTCGTTCAGATGGCTTTTTTGTTTTATCTCTCGGTGCGTTTTTGGGCCGGTGCGACACAAAGCTCTGATTTTTTCTCACCTGCCGGGGCTATACTGTTTCTTGATGCAACAGGGCAATACGGAAGATAGGAGCCACGCAAATGAGCATTTGGGACGCATTCGGCAAAGGACGGTATAAGGGCTTTTCCCGGGAGGCGGGGCAGCTGCTGGATAAGGCGGTGGAGCTGGCCGGAGGGCTGGGCTGCAAAAAGGCAGACACCGGCCACCTGCTGTGGGCGATGCTGCAAGCGGACGGCGGCCCGGCGGCCCGCTTTCTGGCCGGGAAGAACATCTCGGAGCTGGAAGTGCGGCGTCAGCTGTCCGCCGGGCGGGATGGTTCGGTCACCAGGCTTGCCCGGGGCGATATGGCGGCGGACCTGCGCCGGGCAATGGATTACGCCATCATCGGGGCGCAGAACGCCCACCTGAGCCGGGCCGAGCCGGAGCATCTGCTCTGCGCCATGCTGGAAGACACCGACTGCGCCGCCGGGGTTATGCTGGCATCCATGGGTGTCCAGCTCACCGAGGCGGTGCGGGAGTGCCGCCAGCTTTCAGGGCAGTTCATCCTGCCGATCCAGCCGCGCTCGGCGTCGTCGCTGCCCCGGGGGAGCCGGGCCAGCGACAAATACTGCCGCGATTTGACCCGCCGGGCGGCGGACGGCGAGCTGGACCCGGTGTTCTGCCGGGAGAAAGAGCTGGACCGGATGGTAGAGATCTTATGCCGCCGCCAGAAGAACAACCCCTGCCTTGTGGGCGAACCGGGCGTGGGCAAGACCGCGCTGGCCGAAGGGCTTGCCCAGCGCATCGCCGACAAGCAGGTACCTCGGATGCTCCAGGGGCGGCGTCTGCTGGCGCTGGACATGGCCAGCCTCGTGGCTGGTACGAAGTACCGCGGCGACTTTGAAGAGCGGTTCAAAAACCTGTTGGAAGAACTCGTCCGGGACGGCAGCGCCATCCTCTTTGTGGATGAGTTCCACACCATCGTCGGCGCCGGTGCGGCAGAGGGGGCCATCGACGCAGCCAGCATCTTAAAGCCGGTGCTGGCCCGAGGCGAACTGCAGCTCATCGGCGCGACGACGAATCAGGAGTTCCGCACCCACATCCAGAAGGACGCCGCCCTCGAGCGCCGCTTTGGCCGCGTCCAAATCGAAGAGCCTACGCCGAAGCAGGCCGTGGATATACTGGAAGGTCTGGCACCCCGCTACGAGCGGTATCACGGCGTCCGCCTGCCCAACGAAGCCCTGCGGGAGGCCGTGGAGCTTTCAGTGCGGTATCTGCCGGGGCGCTGTCTGCCGGATAAGGCCATCGACCTCGTGGACGAAGCCTGCGCGGCGGTGCGCATCCGGGCCGAGCGGGAAGGGGAGAAAGACCCCGTCCTCAGCCGGAAGGAAATTGCTCGGGTGGTGGCGCAGGCCAGCGGCGTCCCGGCAGAACGGGTGGGCGAAAAGGAGCGGGAGCGGCTTGCCCGCCTCGAAGAGCGCCTGAACGCCGAAGTCGTGGGCCAGAGCCGGGCTGTCGCTGCCGTGGCCGGGGCTATCCGGCGCAGCCGCACCGGGCTGGGGGAGCCGGGCCGGCCGATCGGCGCGATGCTCTTCCTCGGGCCGACCGGTGTCGGTAAGACCGCGCTGGCAAAGGCTCTGGCGGAGAGCTGGTTCGGCAGCGAGAAAGCCCTGCTCAAATTCGATATGTCGGAGTATCAGGAGCAGCACACCGTGGCGCGTCTGCTGGGTGCGCCTCCGGGCTATCTGGGCCACGACGAGGGCGGTCAGCTCACGGAGGCTGTCCGCCGCCGCCCCTACAGCGTGGTGCTCTTTGACGAAATCGAAAAGGCGCACCCGGATATTCAGAATGTGCTCCTGCAGATGCTCGAGGACGGCCAGCTGACCGACTCCATGGGCCGCAAGGCGGATTTCCGCAATACCATCGTCCTGCTGACCTCCAACCTCGGCGCACGATTCCTCGCCGGGCAGAGCGCACCGCTGGGCTTCGGGGCGGGAAGCGAAGCTGCCTTTGAAAAGCAGTCGGAAGCCGCCGTTGCCGAGGCGAAGAAGTGGTTCCGGCCGGAGCTGGTGGGCCGTCTGGATGAGCTCATCGTCTTCCGCCCGCTGGAGGAGCAGAGCCTCTGCTCCATCGCCGAAAAGCTGCTGGGCCAGCTGGAAGAGCGTGCTGCCCGCAGCGGCTACCAGCTGACCCACACGGCCCGGGTCGGCCCGGCGCTGGCGGCAAAAGCGCGTTCACCCTATGGTGCGCGAGAGCTGCGCCGACAGGTAGACCGGGCCGTGGAGCAGGCCTTCGCCGACCAGATCGCCTCCGGCAGTGTGAGTCTCGGCCAGCACTGGACGGCAGACTGCACCGAGGACGGCATGATCGTGGTGCAGGAGACGCAGACGGCGGGTGTCGGCTGAAAAGCTCTTGCATCTGCTCTGGTTTTCCGCTATGATAGAGGGCAGGAACCACCAGAGGAGGAAGCCGAATGCGCTATCTGTTTTTGCTCAACCCCACCGCAGGCAAGCGGGACTGCACTGCTGAGCTGGCCCCGGCCATCCAGGCCGCAGCCCAGCGGGCGGGCATCCCGCCGGAAAAAAGGAAGGTCGTTGTGACCCGGTACGCGGGCCATGCCCGGGAGCTGGCCGCTGAGGCGGCGCACACCGCGCAGGCCGACGGTGAGCCGGTGCGCATCTGGACAGCGGGCGGCGACGGCACCTTCAACGAGGCGCTGACCGGGGCGCAGGGGTGCAGCCTCGCGGCGGTGGGGTGTCTGCCCTTTGGCAGCGGCAATGATTTTTTGCGCACCTACGGCACGCGGGAAGAGTTCAATGACCTCGACGCCCAGCTGGCGGGCGGCGAGGTGGACATTGATCTGATGCAGACCGACCTCGGCCTTTCGGCGACCATCTGCGCCGCCGGGCTTGATGCACAGGTGGCTTACGGCATCCCGCAGTTCCGGCGCATCCCGTTCTGCGGCGGCGAGATGGCCTATGCGCTCTCCATCGTCAAGCAGCTCTGCGGCCACATCGGCCGGAACGTGACCTTCACCATCGACGGTGAGGAGCTGACGGTGGACTGCCTGATGTGTGCCGTCTGCAATGGCCGCACCTATGGAGGCGGTTTTTATGCGGCCCCCGAGGCACAGCCCGACGACGGCTGGCTGGACGTCTTCATCATCCGCAGGGTGAGCCGCCTGACGATCGCCCGCCTGCTGGGGATGTACAAGAGCGGAAGGCATTTCCGGAACGGTGAGCTGACGGAACAGGCGAAGCCCTACTTCATCTACCGCCGGGCCAAGTGCGTCTCCCTGCGCCCGGCAGACGGACGCGGCCCTATCGTGGCGACCGCCGACGGCGAGTGCGCTCCCTGCGACGCCATCACTGCCCAGCTCAAGCCGCTGGCCGGGCGCGTCCTGCTGCCGAAGCCCGCCTACGAGCGGTTCATGGCCCAGCGGGCCAACGTGTAAAATGAAAGGATGAGAAGCGCCCTGCACGTTTCTTTAGGGGCTCATCGGAGGATCAACAAAGGCGGCGGCTTTCCTTGTCAAGGGAAGCCGCCGCCTTTTCCGTTATCTTACAGCCTGTTTCAGCTGCTCCAGGTCATCCGCATCCGGGTGAGAAAGAGCCTTGTCAAAATTCTCGATCATGGCATCCAGATTGGGCAGATGGATCGGCTGCTTTTTCATCTCTTCGTACCGCTGGCGTACGGACATCGGCATTTTGCCCTGACACATATAGCAGCCGAAAACAGTGTTGCTCTTGTCCAGCGAATGCTCCACCTTTTTCAAGATCTTATCAAAGTATTCTTTGCTGCCGCCGAAGCCGGCCGTGCCAAAGAGAAAGATGTTTTTGCCGTGCAGCTGCTTCAAAAAGTCCGAAGTGCTTTCATCGGCATTTCCCTTGTCCGTCCAGAAGCCCACATAAAGGGTGTCCGCTTCCATGGCGGCAGGATCCGGGATGCCGAAATAATCGCAGCCTTCCTGCGGCAGGCAGTCGTGCAGCGTATCTGCCAAGATTTTTGTGTTGCCTGTTTTGCTGCTGTATACGATCGCGTAACTCATAGCTTCTCCTTTGTGAATGTCTTTTTATTAAGTATATCGTGATTTTTTTCCGGGTGGGTTTATACGTTTTTTGCTTCTTTTTCTCGCAAAGCATCATAAACACAGCGAGTTCCCTGATGTGCCATCAGCCCGCCCAGACACTTCTTGTTGCAGCGGAGACAGCGGTGGATCTGTTCCGCCTGCCCGTTTTTCAGCTTGTTCACCCAATCCGGGTCTGCCAGAAGCTGGCGGCTCATGGCGGCGCACTGGATGCGTCCGCTGGCGAGCTGCTGCTCCACAAGATCCGGGTCGTTCAGACCACCGACACCACAGATGGGCAGGTCGGTGTACTGCCGCACCTCATCGCAGAATTTGAGGAAGCATCCCGGCTGGCTGAAATAGGGATGATCGACGGGCGGGATGGTGTTCTCCAATGCGGAATGGTTTGCCAGCGTTACATGGAAGCTGGTCACACCCGCCTGCTCCAGCAGCGGAACGAACACCGGCAGTTCTTCTTCCACCACACCGGCATTGCCAAAGTGCGGATTTTCCTGCCGGACGGCCAGCTTGTAATCAATGGGCATCCCCGGAACCGCCGCATGGACAGCCGAGACCGCTTCCGCCGCAAAACGGGCGCGGTTTTCTGCGCTGCCGCCGTATTCATCGGTGCGGTGGTTGAAGATGGCCGAACTGAAGCTGCCGCACATCCGGTCGCCATGCACCTGCACCATATCAAAACCGGCCTGTTTTGCCAGCACCGCCGCTTTTCCAAACCCGCTGATGATGGTCCGGATCTTCCGTTTGGACATCTTTGTAATGTAAGGAGCGACTTCGGCGTTCAGTTTTTCCCGCAGCTGATCCGGGGTGATCTTCTTCAGCAGGACGCCGGGAATGTACTTGAACAGGGCCAGCAGGTTGGAATCGCTCTGGTGCAGCTGGGCACAGACTTTGCAATCCGCATCATGGGCGATTTTCACGACCTGCTGGTAGAATGCAAAGCCTTTGGTGTCAAACAGCGATTTTTCAAATCTGCTTTTGCCCACCGGGACATCGCCCACGATGATCATGGCACAGCCGCCCTGTGCAATGGCGCGGATCTTTGCAAGGTATTCTTCATCCGACATCCCGAATGTTGTCGGCGCAAAAATAATGCGGTTCTTCAACTGCAACCCACCGTAATTGATCGGACTCAAGATCGTTTCGTACATCATTTACACACTTTCTTTTGTACTGCTTTTTGCAGTAATGTCAGCAGCTGCTGCCGCTCCTGCGCTGTCAGTCCGCCCAGACTCTGCGCATCCCAGTCGATAAAGACCTGATGACAGACCACAAAGGCGTTTTCACCCTTCTGGGTCAGCTTCAGGTGGTAGCTGCGCCCATTCTTTTCTTTCGTCAGAAAGCCGTCTTCGGCCAGCTTGTTCAGGCTGCGCTGGGAGTGGCCCCAATCCAGATGCAGATCTTTGGTCAGTTCCGAAGGCGTACAATCCGGATGCTTTCCTACATAAATGACAAAATATATCAGCCCGAAGCTCAGACCCAGTTCCTGTAACCGCTGGGTCGTGTAAGCGGCAAACTCTCTGTGCAGGGTCAGAATGCAGGAAGATACCGTGGAGGGTCCCATTTCCTCAACTCCTTCTTTTTTGAACGGAAAGCATTATAGCACTGTTACTTGACAAAGTCAAGTATTTTGACTGTACTGTGTTTCGGAGCGAAAATATGAAGGCGAACCGGAATTGCCCAAATAGAGAGATGATCCCCCTATAGTTTAACGCACTGGTCTTATGACGGGTGCGTTTTTTGTTATCTGAAAGGTAGATGGATCGTACATTGTTCGTACATGGCGAGGGCAAAAAGAACATGGCTCATGGAAAGGACATAAAAACTTAACAAAGAAATTTGCAAAACCCCTTGATTTTTGACTCCAAGATGAGTACAATACACTTAGCACTCAAGGAAAAGGAGTGCTAAACAACCGGAAGGGCAAAGCCCCCGGGACATAAAACAGTTTATCTTTTATATTTATAATAGGAGGGCAAGAACGATGAAGATCATTCCTCTTGCAGACCGTGTTGTTATCAAGACTGTTGAGGTCGAGGAGACCACCAAGGGCGGCCTCATCCTGACTGGCAGCGCGAAAGAGAAGCCCCAGGTGGCACAGGTCGTGGCCGTTGGCCCCGGCGGTGTCGTGGATGGCAAGGAAGTCAAGATGACTGTCAAGGTGGGCGACAAGGTGCTCACCAGCAAGTACTCCGGCACCGAGGTCAAGGTGGACGGCGAAGAATGCACCATCGTGCGTCAGGCCGACATTCTGGCCATCGTGGAGTAAGCGTCTTTCCCTCACACTGGATAATCAAGCATTTACGAAGGAGCGATAAAATATGGCTAAGCAGATCAAGCAGGGCGAGGAAGCCCGCAAGGCACTGTGTGCCGGTATCGACACTCTGGCAGATACTGTTAAGATCACCCTCGGCCCCAAGGGCCGCAACGTGGTGCTGAGCAAGAAGTTCGGCGCCCCCGTCATCACCAACGACGGTGTGACTATCGCAAAGGAGATCGAGCTGAAGGACGAGTTCGAGAACATGGGCGCACAGCTGGTGCGTGAGGTCGCTACCAAGACCAACGACGCCGCAGGCGACGGCACCACCACCGCGACCGTTCTGGCACAGGCTATGGTCACCGAGGGCATGAAGAATGTCACCGCCGGTGCAAACCCGATGGACATCCGCCGCGGCATGACCAAGGCTGTCGCTAAGGCCGTCGAGACCATCAAGGCACACAGCCAGAAGGTCAAGGACTCCAACGACATCGCCCGCGTCGGCACCATCTCCGCAGGCGACCCCGAGATCGGCCGTCTCATCGCCGAGGCGATGGAGAAGGTCACTTCCGACGGCGTCATCACCATCGAGGAGAACAAGACCACTGCCGAGACCTACAACGAGATCGTCGAAGGTATGCAGTTCGACCGCGGCTACCTGACCCCCTATATGGTCACCGATACCGACAAGATGGAGGCTGTTCTGGACAACGCCGCCATCCTCATCACCGATAAGAAGATCAGCGTCATTCAGGACCTTGTTCCTCTGCTGGAGCAGGTCATGCAGAACGGCATGAAGCTGCTCATCGTGGCTGAGGACATTGAGGGCGAGGCTCTGTCCACCCTCATCGTCAACCGCCTGCGCGGCACCCTGAACGTCGTGGCTGTCAAGGCTCCCGGCTTTGGTGACCGCCGCAAGGAGATGCTGCAGGATATTGCTACCCTGACCGGCGGCACGGTTGTCTCTGCAGACCTCGGCTACGAGCTGAAGGATGCTACCGTTGACATGCTGGGTCATGCCCGTCAGGTCAAGGTCACCAAGGAGAACACCACCATCGTGGGCGGCGCCGGCGACAAGGACGCTATCGCATCCCGCATCGGTCAGATCCGCAACCAGATCGAGGCCGCTACCAGCGACTTCGACCGCGAGAAGCTGCAGGAGCGTCTGGCAAAGCTGGCTGGCGGCGTGGCTGTCATCAAGGTCGGCGCTGCTACTGAGGTCGAGATGAAGGACAAGAAGCTCCGCATCGAGGATGCTCTGAACGCAACCAAGGCTGCTGTTCAGGAAGGCGTCGTTGCTGGCGGCGGCACTGCTCCCATCAACGCCATCCCCGCTGTCCGTGAGCTGTGCGATACGCTGGAAGGCGACGAGCGCACCGGCGCTAAGATCGTCCTGAAGGCTCTGGAAGCTCCTCTGCGCCAGATCGCCAAGAACGCCGGCCTCGAGGGCAGCGTCATCATCGACAAGATCATCTCTGCCAACAAGCCCAACTACGGCTTCGATGCTCAGAATGAAGTCTACGTCGAGGATATGATCGCCGCCGGCATCGTTGACCCGACCAAGGTCACCCGCTCCGCTCTGGAGAACGCAGCATCCGTCGCTGAGATGGTGCTGACCACCGAGAGCCTCGTGGCCGATCTGCCCGAACCCCCGGCTGCTCCTGCTGCCGCTGGCGGTGACATGGGCGGTATGGGCGGCATGTACTAAGCCGCAGCCTTTCCCAAAACGCGCATACTGTTTCAGTATCTGGGGCAGAGCTTCTTCGGAGGCTCTGCCTCTTTTGTGTACCGTCCCTCTTTTCTGCCCATACTACCGGGCAGGGAAGGGGGGCTTTTTATGTCGGGCCGAAGAGTGCTTGCGCTGTACGGGGCGCTGCTGCTGGGGTTTGCGGCGGTGGTCTGCCGGTTATACTGGCTCTGCTCGAACACTGACTACGCCGTGCGGGCGGCGGCGCAGAGCGAAGCGGTCCTCCGCCTGCCTGCTGCGCGGGGAAACTTTTACGACTGCAACGGTCTGCCGCTGACGGGCATCTCTCAGCGCTGGCTGGCCCTCTGCTTCCCGGGTGAGGGCAGCTACGCGCGGCTCTACCCCTATGCGGACGCCGACGGGCAGGCCAGGCTTTACCGGGAGCGGAATACTTCCCGGCCCTTTCTGCTGGACGTGGTGCAGGATGTAAGCGGGCTGGGCGTGCGGTGCTATGCTGTTCCCCGGCGGTACGCCGCTGCCCCGCTGGCAGAACAGCTCATCGGCTACCTGGACAGCGAGGGCCACGGCGCAGCGGGCCTTGAGGCTGCGCTGGACGATGTTCTTTACACCGGCGAGCGGGATACACTGCGCTGTGCGGTCACAGCGCAGGGACGGCTGCGGCGGGGCAGTGAGCCGATTTTAGAAAAAGCAGACTCTGCCCCGCAGGGTGTGCGGCTGACCCTCTCCCGCAGCATCCAGAGGGCCGCAGAAGGGGTGGCAGCGGAGAGCATGGCCACCGGGTGCATCCTTATTATAGATGCAACCAGCGGCAAGGTGCGGGCCTGCGTGAGCCTGCCGGACTTTGATGCGGCCAATGTGGGCGAGAGCCTGACGGCCCCGGACAGCCCGCTTCTGAACCGTGCTTTTTCGGCCTATGCGGTGGGCTCGGTCTTCAAGCCGGTGCTGGCCGCAGCGGCGCTGGAAGCAGGAGAAGGGGACTTCACCCGGGAGTGTCCCGGCTACGACGCTCTGAACGGTCAGGTCTACCGCTGTGCCGGAAGCGTACCTCACGGCCTCGTGGGGCTGGACGGCGCTCTGGAAAAGAGCTGCAACGGCTACTTTATCGAGCTGGGGCGGAAATTGGGGCCGGAGCGTGTCCGGCAGATGGCGGCAGCGCTGGGCTTCGGGAAAGGACAGGACATTGCAGACGGCCTCCGGTCGGCTTCTGGCGTTCTGCCCGAAGCAGAGACACTCGAAAACGAGGGGCAGTTTGCGAACTTCTGCTTCGGACAGGGGGAGCTTCTGGCGACGCCCTTACAGGTGGCCGGGATGATGAACACCCTTGCGGCGGGAGGCGTCTACCATACCCCGCTTTTCGTGGAGTGTACCGTGGACGAGACGACGGGCGAAGAGCTCACGCCGCTGGCACATGGCTCGTCCCGGCGGGTGTTCGCGGTGCAGACGGCGGAAAAACTGCAGGAGCTGCTGGCGGGTGTCGTGGCAGAGGGAACGGGCCGGCAGGCCGCCCCCTCCGAGGGGACTGCCGCCGGAAAGACCGGCACCGCCCAGACCGGCCAGTTCCGGGATGGCGAAGAGCTGAAAAACTACTGGTTCGCCGGTTTTTACCCGGCAGAAAAGCCCCGCTGGACCATCGTGGTGATGCAGGACGCCCAGACAGAGCCGGAGGTGTCCAGCGCAGCCGTCTTTGCCCGCCTGTGCGACGCACTGAGCGCCGGAGAGTGAATGGTTTTGCTTTTCTGCTTGCTTTTTTGGCCGAGGTATGTTATTATATACTTGTATTTGTATGTTTGTTATCCAAATTTAACAATAAAAGGAGCGTTTTCATCCATGGCAGTCATTGAAATCGTCGGCGGCGTCATTCTGCTCGTCGTCTCGGTGGTCATCTTTGCCCTCACCCTGATGCAGCACACCCACGGTCAGGGTCTGGCTGGTGTCATCAACGGCAGCGCTTACGGCGCAAACAACGCCCGTCTGACCCCTGCGGACCAGATGCTGGCAAAGGTGACCCGCGTCGCCGGTATCATCTTCTTTGTGGTGGCCATCCTGGCCTGCGTGTTCGCAAGCCGTCTGGCCTGAGTATGCGCCCGCAGCCCCGTGATGAAAGCGGGGCTGTTTTTGTGTCTATCTGTTGTTATAAAAGAGATAAGAGGGAAGAAGCCGCGCCCCGGTGGAGGGCGGGCTATGGTAGTTAAGGAGAAAGAAAATTTATGTCAATGCGCGATAAAATCGAACATGCCATCCAGAACCAGCCCTGCACCGTCAAAGAGCTGAAGCAGAAGTTCGGCGGCGAGCGCGGCGCAGACCGCAAGGTGATGGAAGCTCTGGACGAACTGGTGCGAGAGGCTGTCGTCTGCCAGCGTCAGGGCGTGTTCTTTACCGTCCGCTCCGGCCGTGCCGACAAGGCTCTGCTGTGCAAGGTGGTCAAGCTGGGCAAGAACTTTGCCTTCGTCATGCTGGAGGACGGCACCAGCGACATCTTCATCCCCGGCCGCTTCACCAAGGGCGCAATGCCCGGCGACGACGTGCTGGTGGAGAAATTCGAGCATCCCCGTGTGGAGGGCAGCGACGAGGGCGCGATCCTCGCCATCCTGACCGAGAAAAACGACCTGGTCGGCACTGTGCGCCGGGTCGAGGGCCGTCTGCGCTTCGTGCCGGACGACTGCCCGGCCATCACCATGCCGCTGGCCCGCGACTGCGAGGGCGGCGCAAAGGACGGCGACAAGGTAGCCGTCGAGATCCTGAACCGCGGCAACCGTCAGGAAGACCACCGCGTGGGCGTCGCCATGCGCTTCGGCAGCTCCGACGAGGCCAAGCGCTGCGCCAAGGCTCTGCTTTACGCAAAGGACATCCGCACCCGCTTCCCGGATAAAGTGCGGGATGAGGCCAAGAAGTTCGAGGGCGCAGAGGTCTCTGAGAAGGACTGCGAGGGCCGCATGGACCTGCGCGCCCTGCCCATCTTCACCATCGACAGTGCCGAGACCAAGGACATCGACGATGCCATCAGCCTGACCCGCACCTCTGACGGCGGCTTTGAGCTGGGCGTCCACATCGCAGACGTCTCCAACTACGTCAAGCCCGGCACTGAGCTGGACAATGAGGCGTTCAGCCGCGCCACCAGCGTCTATTATGCAGATCAGGTCGTTCCGATGCTGCCCAAGGCCCTGTCCAACGGCATCTGCAGCCTGAACGAGAACGAGCTGCGTCTGGCTTTCTCCTGCCTGATGCGTCTGGACAAGGAGGGTAATCTGACGGATTACCGCTTCGTCAAGTCCATCATCCGCAGCCGCGTCAAGGGTGTCTACTCCGAGATCAACGCCCTGTTGGCCGGTACTGCCGACGCCGAGATCAAGGCAAAGTATGCCGACGTCATCGACCAGCTGCCTGCCATGAAGGAGTTGTACGGCCACCGCGCCCGCCTGCGCAAGGAGCGCGGCTGCATGGACATCGAGAGCGGCGAAGTCAAGCTCATCCTCGACGAGAATGGCCGTTGTATCGACGTCAAGAAGCGCACTTCCGGCGAGAGCGAGAGCATGATCGAGGAGTTCATGCTGCTGGCCAACCAGTGCGCCGCCCACTTTGCCCGCGTCAAGCAGATCCCCTTCGTCTACCGCGTCCATGAAGAGCCCAACGCCGAGAAGCTGGAGCGTCTGCACGCTCTGCTGCAGGCCTGCGGCATCAACGACCACTTCGCCAAGGACGTTCCCACTCCCAAGGAGCTGAGCGCCATCCTCGAGGGTGTGCGCGGCACCCCCTATGAGCAGATCATCAACACCGGCATGCTCCGCTGCATGTCCAAGGCTCTCTACGAAGAGAAGCCCAAGGGCCACTACGGTCTGGTGCTGAAGGATTACGCCCACTTCACCAGCCCCATCCGCCGTTACCCCGATCTGGCCATCCATCGCATCATGACCGATATGCTCAAGGGTACCGAGAAGGAGACCATGATCCTCCGCTACACCGATTTCGCAGAGCGCGCCTCCAAGCAGTCCAGCGAGCGTGAGGTCATCGCCATGCAGATCGAGCGGAAGGCCGAGGACTGCTACAAGGCCGAGTATGCCCGCCGCCATCTGGGCGAGTGCTACGAGGGTACCATCTCCGGCGTGACCCAGCGCGGCCTCTTCATCGAGCTGGACAACGGCGTGGAGGGCTTTGTGCCTGCCTCCAGCCTGACTCCCTCCGGCACCAGCCTGACCGAGGGTGTCCGCCTGACCGACCCCGCTTCCGGCAAGACCTGGAGCCTCGGCGACAAGATGATGATCACCATCGTCCGCGCCGACGTCAATCTGGGCAAGATCGACTTTGAGGTGGCTCCCGCCGCCAAAGCCTGAGGAGGGGAGAGTATGAGCATCCGTCATGCACTGCCCGCTGACGTGGACACACTGGCCGACATCGAAGCTGCGTCCTACCCGCCCGCTGAGGGTGCGTCCCGGCAGAGCATCGCCGGGCGTGTGGCCGTCTACCCGGACTGTTTCTGGCTGCTGGATGAGGGCGGCGAGGTGAAAGCTTTCGTCAACGGTTTCGTCACCGATATGCCCGACCTCACCGATGAGATGTACGATGACCCCCATCTCCACACGCCGAAGGGTGGGTGGCAGATGATATTCAGCGTCGTCACCGCTCCGGCCCATCGGCACGAGGGCTGCGCCTCCCGTGTTCTGCGTCAGGTCTGCGCCGACGCGAAAGCCGCCGGGCGCAAGGGCATCGTGCTCACCTGCAAAGAACGGCTCATCGGCTTTTATGCGCAGTTCGGCTTCGTGGATGAGGGCGTTTCCGTCTCCACCCACGGCGATGTGGTCTGGCATCAGATGCGGCTGACATTCTGAGTCATCATAAAACTTTTTATCCGTCTCCGGTACGCCGGGGGCGGATTTTTTCTATGCAAACCTGCCTGTTTGCCAAAAATTGCGGCAGTTGGGCGGTTTTGTTTGTTGTAGGGCGGGAAGCAGCGGGGTATACTGATGCCAGAACCAAACAAGCCGGAGCCGAACGTGCTGCCGGTACAGAATAAAATGGAGGTCACGTCTATGTATTATTCCAGCGGCAATTACGAAGCCTTTGCGCGGCCCCGCAAGCCCGAAGGCGTGGATCGCAAATCGGCTTATATCATCGGCAGCGGCCTGGCGGCCCTGACGGCAGCCTGCTATCTGGTGCGGGACGGTCAGATGAAGGGGGAGAGGGTACACGTTTTTGAAAAAGACCCCATCCCCGGCGGTGCCTGCGACGGCTACAAGTACGACGTGGGCTATGTGATGCGGGGCGGCCGTGAGATGGACAACCACTTCGAGGTCATGTGGGATCTGCTCCGCTCCATCCCTTCGCTGGAAACGGAGGGAGCCAGTGTGCTGGACGAGTATTACTGGCTGAACAAGGCCGACCCCAACTACTCCCTCTGCCGCGCTACCGTGAACCGGGGCGAGGACGCCCACACCGACGGCAAGTTCGGCCTGTCGGATAAGGGAGCGATGGAGATCATGAAGCTCTTCTTCACCCCCGACGAGCAGCTTGAGGACAAAAAGATCACCGACTTTTTTGACGATGAGGTGCTCAACTCCAACTTCTGGCTCTACTGGCGCACCATGTTCGCCTTTGAGAACTGGCACAGCGCCCTCGAGATGAAGCTCTACCTCAAGCGGTATATCCACCACATCGGCGGTCTGCCCGACTTCACGGCCCTCCGCTTCACCCGGTATAACCAGTACGAGTCCATCATCCTGCCCATGGTCACCTACCTGAAAGACCATGGCGTCCAGTTCTACTACGACACGAAAGTCGTGGACGTCCAGTTCAGCCTTGAGCCGGGCAAAAAGCAGGCGGCGGGCATCACGGTAGACCATAAGGGCGCGGTGGAGACCATTGATTTGACCGAGGATGACCTGCTCTTTATCACCAACGGCGGCTGCGTGGAGAGCTGCACCGTCGGCGCACAGAACAAGGCCGCAGGCTTCGACCCCACCATCAAGCCGGGCAACGGCTGGGACCTCTGGAAGCGCATCGCCGCGCTGGACGACTCCTTCGGCCACCCGGAAAAGTTCTGCAGCCAGCCGGAGCTGAGCAACTGGGAAAGCGCCACCATCACGACGCTGGATGAGAAGATCCCCCAGTATATCCAGAAGATCTGCAAGCGCGACCCCTTCAGCGGCCGCACCGTCACCGGCGGCATCGTCACAGTGAAGGACTCCAAGTGGCTCATGAGCTGGACCCTGAACCGCCAGCAGCAGTTCCGGGCACAGCCCAAAGACCAGCTCTGTGTCTGGGTGTACGGCCTGTTCAGCGATAAGCCCGGCGATTACGTCAAAAAGCCCATGCGGGACTGCACGGGCCGGGAGATCTGCATGGAGTGGCTCTACCATCTGGGCGTGCCGGTGGAGGACATCGCAGAGCTTGCCGAGCACAGCGCCAACACCGTGCCGGTCATGATGCCCTATATCGACGCCTTCTTCATGCCCCGCGCGAAGGGCGACCGCCCCGACATCGTGCCGAAGGATGCGGTGAATTTTGCCTTTCTCGGTCAGTTCGCCGAGACCGGCCGGGACACCATCTTCACCACCGAATACTCCATGCGCACCGGCATGGAGGCGGTGTACCGGCTGCTGAACATTGACCGCGGTGTGCCGGAGGTCTGGGGCAGCACTTATGACGTCCGGGCGCTGGTGGATGCCTCGGTGAAGCTGCGGGACGGCCGGAAGCTCACGGACATGGAGCTGCCCCTTATGGGCCGCATCGCCCTGAAGGAGGCGCTGAAGAAGATCGAAGGCACCGACCTCGAGAAGTTCCTGCGCCAGTATCACGCTATCTGACAATAACACTCCATTTTTGATCCCTCCATAACCGGAAGACCGGGTCGCTGCAAGCCTGAGGCAGGAAGCAGCGGCCCGGTCTTTTGTGCTGATTTGCGCGAGATTTCATAAAAAGTCGTACTCATAAAGAAAACTATTATGCAGAATGACCATCTTTGTGCTTGCTCTTTCGGCGGTTCTGTGGTAAGCTTAAAACAAAGAATGCGGCACAGCGGAAGAGAGGCTGTGCCGCAAAAACTGGTCTGGAACATAAAGGAGGTCCTTTTCGTGAAACACTTTATTTCTCGCCGCAATTTCCTGAAGGCTGCCGGTGTCACCGCCGCCGCCTCCGCCATGGCTGCTGCCGTTCCTCAGGCTTCGGCCGGTTTCCTGACGGGCAAGGATGCCGCTGTCACCATCCTGTACACCAACGATGTCCACACCTACATCGACAACAAGTCTCCCAAACTGACCTATGCCGCTATCGCTGCCATGAAGCAGGGCTACGTGGATGAGGGCAAGCCCGTCCTGCTGGTGGACGCAGGCGACCATATTCAGGGTACTGCCTACGGCTCCATGGACGACGGCGCTACCATCATCGAGCTGATGAACGAGGCTGGCTACGACATCGCTACTCTGGGCAACCACGAGTTCGACTACGGCATGGCCCGCGCAAAGGCCATCATCAAGGAAGCGGACTTCCCCTATGTCTCCTGCAACTGGGTGGACCTGCGCACCGGCCTGCGCGTCCTGCCCGCTGTCAAGCTGTTCCCCGCAGGCGGCAAGTGGATCGCATTCGTGGGCATCACGACCCCCGAGTCCTTCACGAAGTCCACTCCTGCTTACTTCATGAACGCCAAGCAGACCAAGTACATCTACGACATCCTGGGCGGTGACGACGGCAGGAAGCTGTACGACGCCGTGCAGAAGGCCATCGACAAGGCCAAGACCCTGGGCGCAGACATCATCATCGGTCTGGGTCATCTGGGCGTTGACCCGTCCTCTTCTCCCTGGACCAGTGAGGAAGTCATTGCCAACACCACCGGCTTTGACGCTTTCATCGACGGCCACTCTCACACCGTCATGGAGAACAAGCAGGTCTACGATGCAGCCGGCAAGGCTGTCACCCTGACTCAGACCGGCTCTTATCTGGCAAACGTCGGTAAGATGACCATTGCCGAGGACGGCGCGATCACCACCGAGCTCATCTCCACCGCTGATGTCTCCGACGCCGCTGTGGCCGCTACCGCAGAAGCCTGGATCAACGATGTGGACGCTATGCTGGGCGAGCAGATCGCCACCACGGACATCAAATTCTACATCAACGACCCCGCTACCGGCAAGCGCCGCATCCGTATGGGCGAGACCAACCTCGGCGACTTCGTGGCCGACGGCATCTATACTTACTTCAATGAGGTCGAGCAGCTGGACTGCGACATCGCTATGATGAACGGCGGCGGCATCCGCACCGATGTGGACGCCGGCAAGTGGACCTTCAAGACCTGCAAGCAGGTCAGCCCCTTCGGCAATGTGGCCTGCCTGATGTCTGTTACCGGCAAGCAGATCCAGGATGCTCTGGAGTTCGGCGCCCGCTTCGTCGGCCCGGAGGGCAAGGAGAACGGCGGCTTCCTGCATGTTGCCGGTGCGACCTACGAGATCCACACCGACATCCCCAACACCGTCCTCACCGACGACAAGAATGTCTGGATGGGCAGCGCCACAGGCACGCCCCGCGTCCAGAACGTGCGCATCTACAACAAGAAGACCGGCGCTTACGAGCCGCTGGACCTGAACCGCACCTATGCGCTGGCCGGCATGAACTACACCCTGCGCAATCTGGGCGATGGCTTCGCCATGTTCGACGGCGCAGAGCTCATCAAGGACTATGTCTCTGAGGACTACCTCGTCATGTCCACCTACGCCATGATCTTCGACGCTGCGAACGATGTGCCTGTCCTGAGCAGCGCCAACAGCCCGCTGGCAAGCTATCCGGGCTATCTGCTGAACTACGAGAATCCGTATGGCGCAGGCCGCATTCAGGTCGTTTGAGGGATTTAGCGCGTAACCCTCTCAGTCACCTTCGGTGACAGCTCTCCCGGCAGCGGCCTTGCCCTCTCCGTCATTGCTTCGCAATGCCACCTCTCCCAAAGGGAGAGGCACTGGCGTGCCGGTCAGGCCCACGCAGGACAAGCAAAGTTTGATCTTATCGTAAACAGTAGTGCCCTGCTATAGAGGGCAGCAGCTTCGGAACAATATCCCTTGTCAAGCTGCTGTGAATCTCTGTAGCAGGGCACTATCTTTTACGTTATATTGAGCTTCCAGCGGTCAGGCGAAAGTGGCCCGGTCTGCCAAGGGCTCCCCCTTTGGGGGAGCTGGCGCGAAGCGCCTGAGAGGGCAAGGATGCTACTGAAAAACAAAAACACAGCGATAGCATCGCTCTGACAAAAGCCGGTGCGTATCGCTGTGTGGATGCTCTTGGGAGACGAGCTTGCCCTCTCCGTCACCTTCGGTGACACCTCTCCCAAAGGGAGAGGCTTTTGCTCAAGGCTTAACCCTTCGCAAACAGCCCCTTCAGCGCCAGCGGCGTCACGATAGAGGACACGACGATGAGCAGGATGACGGCGGTGAAGTAAACAGGGTCCACCACACCGACCCCGAGGCCCTTCTGGGCCACGATGAGGGCCACTTCGCCGCGGGTCATCATGCCGACGCCCACCTTGAGGGAGTCGCTCCAGTTGAACCGGCAGAGCTTCGCGGCCAGACCGCAGCCGATAATTTTGGTGAGCAGGGCGACGGCCACGAAGCAGGCACTGAACAGCAGGATGGTGGGTGTCAGGCCGCTGATGTCGGTCTTCAGGCCGATACTGACGAAGAAGACGGGGGAGAACAGCATATAGCCGCTGATGTCCACACGGCGCTCGATGTAGGGCGCATCCTCAAGGGAGCAGAGCACGATGCCTGCGATGTAAGCGCCCGTGATGTCGGCGATGCCGAAATACTGCTCAGCGATGTAGGCCATCGCAAAGCAGAACGCGAGGCTGACGATGGTGATACGCTGGGTGTGGGGGTTGCGATGGTCCAGCCAGAGCATGGCCTTGTGGATGATGAGGCCGATGACGATGGCTGCGATGAAGAAGAGGACGGTGTCCATCAGCACATCGACGAGGCTGGTGTCTGCGCCGCCGCTGGCGCCCAGCACACAGGTGAGCACCACGATGCCGATGACATCATCAATGACGGCTGCGCTGACGATGGTGGTGCCGAGGAAGCTCTTGAGCTTGCCCAGCTCCTGCAGGGTGGCGACGGTGATGGAGACGCTGGTGGCCGTCATGATGGTGCCGATGAAGAGCGCCCGATAAAACTCCGGGCTGCCCAGCGCCGAAAAGCCATAGAACAGGCTGTAGAGCAGGGTGCCGCCTGCCAGAGGCACGGCCACGCCCACGCAGGCGATGAGGGTAGCAATGGGGCCGGCCCGCATCAGCTCCTGAAGGTTGGTGCCGAGGCCGGTGGTGAACATCAGCAGCACGACGCCGATCTCGGCGAAGATGGCGATGGAGTCGCTGGGCTGGACGAAGTTCAGCAGACAGGGACCGATGACAAGACCTGCGATGATCTCACCCACCACCTGCGGCGCCCGGCATTTGCGGGCGAGCAGCGCGAAGAACTTGGCGCTGATGAGGATGAGGGCGAGATTCCGAAAGATGGAATACATAGGCGATCCTTCCTTTAACGTTAGCAATCGTCCTGCTCCCCCGTAAGCCCTGCCATGCGCCGCGCACGAAGACAGAAGGGGAGAAGGACATCTTCTATTATAGTCCATCTTTCGGCGAAATGCAAAGGAAAACTGGCTTGGAAATGACGAAGAATGCCATATAAAAGAGATATGACGGATATACTGGAAAAGCATAAAAAGAATGATGAGGGGGATTTTGCTGTCATGCGCTCAAAAATGCGAAAAAAATCCTGCGGGAGGGCTTGACAATTTTTGCGGGGCTTGCTATAATAAATTGCTGTCTGAACAGACACGCCGCACAGTCCGCGCGACGCCGCGCTGGCTGTGTACCCTTGGCCTCATATTCTTGAGGCCCTTAAGTCCAAAAGGAGGTGCTACAAAATGGCAAAGTACGAAACCATGCTGATTACCAGCGCTGCTCTCGACGAGGAGGCTTCTTCCGCTCTCATCGGTAAGTTCAAGTCCCTGATCGAGGCTAACGGTACCATCGATTCCATCGATGAGTGGGGCAAGCGCCGTCTGGCCTACCCCATCAACGATGAGGAGGAAGGCGTCTACACCGTGATCAACTTCACTGCTGACCCCAGCTTCCCCGCTGAGCTCGACCGTGTGTACAAGATCACTGAGGGCGTTATGCGCAGCCTGATCGTTGCCCACGAGGAGTAATCTTTTCGTGACGAAAAAGGAGTCCGTATTATGTTGAATGTTGTAGCGATCATGGGCCGTCTCGTGGCGGATCCCGAGCTTCGCACCACCCAGAGCGGCACCAATGTGTGCAGCTTCCGCATTGCGTGTGACCGCAACTTTGCCCGTCAGGGCGAGCAGCGTCAGGCCGATTTCATCGACATCGTCGCATGGCGCCAGCAAGCAGAGTTCGTCTCCAAGTATTTCCAGAAGGGCAGTCTGATCGCCATCGAAGGCAGTCTCCAGACCCGCCAGTATCAGGACAAGAACGGAAACAACCGCACCGCTGTGGAGGTCGTGGCAAACAACGTCAACTTTGCTGGCTCCAAATCGAATGGCAGCAATCAGGGCGGCGGCAGCTATCAGAATGCTGCTCCGTCCTACCAGAACGCAGCCCCTGCCCGTCCGGCTGCTGTGGAGGCAGCTCCCAGCTATTCCGCCGGCAATGCAGATGACTTCGCCGTCATCGACGACAGCGACGACCTGCCGTTCTGATTCCCGAACCGGTGTTTTAACCGTAAAAATCCAACAGGAGGTAATAAGCAATGGCTTTTGAAAGAACCGAAGGCTCTCGTCCCGCACGCCCCATGCGTCGCGGCCGCAAGAAGGTTTGCAGCTTCTGTGTCGATCGCATCGACACCATCGATTACAAGGACGTTCCCCGTCTGCGTAAGTACGTCTCTGAGCGTGCAAAGATCATTCCCCGCCGTGTTACCGGCACCTGCGCTTTCCATCAGCGCGCACTGACCGTGGCTATCAAGCGTGCTCGTCACGTTGCTCTGATGCCCTACGTCAGCGACTAATCTGAGATAATCAACCCAATCAAAATAATCAGCGATCAGCAAAGCGCCCTCACCGATGACAAGGTGAGGGCGCTTTTTTGCCCTCTCCGTCATTGCTTCGCAATGCCACCTCTCCCATGGGGAGAGGCCTTGGCAGGCCGGTCAGGCCCGCGCTGGACGAGCAAAGTTTGATTTTGTCGGAAACAGTAGTGCCCTGCTATAGAGGGCAGCGGCTTCTAGACAAGAGAACCTTGTCAAGTTGCTGTGAATCTCTGTAGCAGGGCGCTATCTTTTATGTTATTTGAAACTTCCAGCAGTCAGGTGAAAGTGACCCGGTCTGCCAAAGGCTCTCCCTTTGGGAGAGCTGTCACCGTAGGTGACTGAGAGGGTTACAGCGTCTTGCAGAACTCTTTCAGGTAGGCGCGGAATGCCTCGCCGATCTCGGGGTGCTGCAGGGCCAGCTCCACCTGTGCCTCAGCGACCTTGAGCTTGTTGCCCATGTCGTAGTGCTTGCCGGTGAACTCCACAGCCGTCATGCCGCCGTAGTTGCGGGCATACTCGGCCATGGCGTCGGTCAGCTGGATCTCGCCGCCGGCACCGGGCTTGGTCCTGGCGAGGATGTCATAGATCTCCGGGGTCAGCAGCACACGGCCCAGAATGGAGTAGTTGCTGAACTCCTGACCCTTCTTGGGCTTCTCGATCATGTCGTCCACAAAGAAGTAATTGTCATGGATGGGGGTGGTCTTGAGGCTGCAATAACGGCTCACGTCGGCCCAAGGCACGGCGGACACGCCGGCAGCCGGACGGCCGAACTCCTCGTAGGCACGGATGAGCTGAGCGCAGACCGGGTCCTCGCCCCAGATGACGTCGTCACCGTAGATGACCACGAAGGGGTCGTCGCCGGTGAAGGGCTTGGCCATGCTGACAGCGTGGCCGAGGCCGAGGGTCTGCTGCTGGCGGACGAAGAAGATGTTGGCCAGATTGGAGATGCCGAGGCACTCTTCCAGCATCTTCTCCTTGCCGGGAGCGGCAAGTTTTGCTTCCAGCTCGGGGCTGCGGTCAAAGTGATCCTGGATGATGTCCTGATTGCGGCTCACGATGATAAGGATGTCGGTGATGCCGGAACGGACAGCCTCCTCCACCAGATACTGGATGGCGGGTTTGTCCACAATGGGGAGCATTCCTTTGGGCATCGCCTTGGTGGCAGGCAGCACCCGGGTGCCCAGACCTGCTGCTGGAATGACCGCCTTGGTGATCTTTTTCATGATTCAGACTCCTTTGGTTTATAGTCTCGGCTGAGGGTGCCTCAGCCGGCAAGAGCAGTAAGCAGAGCCTGCAGATCGGGGCCCAGCAGCAGGGTAAAGGCGCTGCCCACCACCATCAGCAGCAGCATACACAACAGCACGGCCCCAAGGCTGACGCCTCCCTGGGCGCGAAGCACGGCCTGACGCTGCTGGGCGTCGGGGAACTCAGACTGGATGCGGCGGATGTGGTCGGCGGCACTTTTGCGGTAGAGCCACTTGCCGTACATACCGCGCACCAGCATCAGCACGAAGCTGAGGACAGAGCAGACCCGGGCAAATACCGTCAGAGCCGAAGCGCTCATGGCGGGGGCGAGGGCGCTGCCGGAGAGCTGCAGCATCTCGATAAAGGTGGGCGCTGCCAGCAGGAGTTCAGCGGCCAGAAAGCCGAAGGCCGGCTTCCACGCCTTGCGGTAGAAGAAGTAGAAGGGGCCGAACAGCAGAGCCGAAAAGCTCATGGATACCTTGCTCTTCTGGAGCTGCATCCGGCTGTAAGCGGCGAGGTAAGCGGGGGCGGCGGGGCCGATATAGTCCAGCCAGTCCTGACGGGCGATGCCGTCCATCTTGGCCTCCTTGCCGAAGGCATCCTCAAAAAACTCCTTCTCCGGGTCGGCGGAAGTGCCGAACTGACGGTACATCTGGGAGTAGTCAAAAGTCTCTTCGCCGCTGTCGCGGGAAGAAAGAGGCTCCTGCCCCTCGGGGGGCAGCACAGCACCACAGCAGCGGCACGTTTCCTCATCCCGCAGGGTGCGCTCGCCGCAGGACGGACAGGTGCGGAGCTGGCTCTCCTCGTAGGGGAACTTCCACTCGTAGCCGGCGGCGTGGGCGGGGCGGTGGATGCACTGGCCCAGCTTCTCGTAGCAGACGCGGTGATAAGGTGCGCCGCAGTCGGGGCAGACCACGATGTCATCCTGAAGTGTGAGGGGCTTGCCGCAGCCTTCACACGGACAGCCATAGTATTTTGGCATAACATCCTCCAATGAATAGGGTAGTTTATCAGTATTATACACTTAAAATACGGAAAAGAAAAGGCGGAAATCTTCAAATTTCCAGCACAATGGTATTTTTTCCTCTTTACTTTATCATGGATTCTGGGTATACTAATGAAGTATCTGTGTATAAACTGTATCTTTTGCAGCCCCCTATAGAGCGATGCCCCGGCAGGACCTCTCAGTCGCTGACGCGACAGCTCCCCTTGAAAGGGGAGCCATTGGCAGGCCGGGCAGGCCCATGCAGGACGAGCAAAGTTTGCGCTGACCTGAAACAGGAGTGCCCTGCTACAGAGATCCACAGCAGCTTGACAAGGTGTGCTTGTCCAGAAGCCGCTGCCCTCGTAAGCGAGGCCCGCTCTTTTGCGCCCTGTCGGGCCATGGGCGTCCAGCGCAGAGCTGCCCGACACGCCAGTGGCTCTCCCTTTGGGAGAGCTGGCGAGCGAAGCGAGACTGAGAGGGCAAGGACGCTGCCAAAAGACGCATCCGTTGACTGAGACGAGAGGAATAAAACGATGATCACCACTGATGAACTGAAAGTACAGCTGGCTGAATACCACACCGCTGTAAAGGACTTGGAGGAGGCGCTGGCCATCGACGCTTCCCGCAAGCGCGTGCAGGAGCTGGAGCACACCATGTCCCGCCCCGGCTTCTACGACGACGCTGAGCTGAGCAAGAAGGTCTTTGACGAGGTGGGCGACCTGAAGGGCAAGCTGACCCGCTTTGAGAAGCTGCAGGGCCTGTACGATGACGCAGAGACCATGCTGGTCATGCTGGACGAGGAGTACGACCCCGAGATGGTGCCGGAGGCCGAAGAGGCCGTCAACGCCGTGGGCAAGGCTGTGGATGAGCTGCAGCTGATGACCATGCTGAACGGTGAGTACGACCACAGCAACGCCATCCTGACCTTCCACGCAGGCACCGGCGGCACCGAGGCACAGGACTGGGCCGAGATGCTCTACCGGATGTACAACAAGTGGGCGCAGGCTCACGGCATGACCGTCGAAGTCCTGGATTATCAGGACGGCGACGAGGCCGGCATGAAGAGCGCTTCCATGATGGTCAAGGGCGCCAACGCCTACGGCCTGCTCAAGAGCGAGAACGGCGTCCACCGTCTGGTGCGCGTCTCTCCCTTTGACGCCAACGCCCGCCGTCAGACCAGCTTTGCTTCGCTGGAAGTCATGCCCGAGCTGGACAACACCATCCAGGTGGACATCCGCCCCGAGGACATCGAGATGCAGGTCTACCGCTCCTCCGGTGCCGGCGGCCAGCACATCAACAAGACTTCTTCCGCTGTCCGACTCATCCATAAGCCCACCGGCATCGTGGTCAGCTGCCAGACCCAGCGCAGCCAGTTCCAGAACCGCGACTACGCCATGGAAATGCTGAAGGCAAAGCTGTACCAGATCGCCAAGCAGCAGCACATGGATAAGATCGACGACATCAAGGGCGTCCAGAACGAGATCGCATGGGGCCACCAGATCCGCTCCTACGTCTTTATGCCCTACACCATGGTCAAGGACCACCGCACCAACTACGAGACCGGCAACGTGGACGCTGTCATGGACGGCGACCTCGACGGCTTCATTTTCGCTTACCTCAAGGCCGCAAGCCGTGGTGAGCTGCAGGATGCCTGAGCCGGAGCACGACCCTGAAAAAAATCAGCACCCGCTTTTCTGCCCGATGGGGGAGAGAGGCGGGTGTTTTTTTTTTTGCCCGGGAAAAAACAGCCCATGGACAAATCGCTCACACCACTGCACGGAAGGTGTGGCCCAGCGGCCTTTTTGTGAGAAATGACAAATATTCGTCCGAAAGATTGTTGACAAAATCTATTGAAAAACCTATAGGGGGGGGGGTAAAATAAAAGAAGGAAAAACCACGAAACAGGAGGTAAAAATTATGCGGTTACGGAAAAATATGAAGCGGACGGCAGCGGCCGTCCTGGCCCTGAGCATGGCAGTGTCGGCAGTTGCTGCCCCGGCCTCGGCTGCTTACATCTGTGATGTGAGTCAGGGCAGTGTGGAAGTCTCGGTGAATGAGAAAGGCGAGAAGACCATCACGGTGGGCGGTGTGGCTGTCAAGAAGAGCGAGGACGACAGTGATGACATCATCATCACCGGCGACAACACCAAGCCCACCGAGAGCCAGAACGCAGAGGAAGAGAACACCTCCGAGGTTGAAAAGTCCGGCGAAAACGCCTCCGAGGTTGAAAAGTCCGGCGAAAACACCTCCGAGGTTGAAAAGTCCGGCGAGGACACCGCCGAGGCTGAGAAGACCGGCGAGGACACCGGCGAGACCGAGGAGCAGGCCCAGGAGCCCGGCTCTCTGGAGCTGCTGGCCCCGGAGGACGAGGAGAAGCAGGCCCAGGAGAAGGAGACTCAGGAGAAGCCCGCCGACTCTCAGGAGCCGGAGCAGACCGAAAAGACCTCCGATCAGGTGATCGAGTACGGCCAGTATGACCCCGAGGCCCAGCAGGAGGCCGCCAAGCCCGCCCCCAAGCCTGCTGCGGAGCAGGAGACCGGGGAGAAAAAGGCCGCTGAGGAGAAGACCTACGAGGACACCAACGCCCCCACCACCCTTACCGAAAAGGCTCAGGAAGCCGCCCGCAATGTGGTGAAGATCATCAATGATTATGCCAGCCCCCTGAAGGTCATCCTCCGTAACCTGAAGGTGGATGCAGGGGATACGGGCAAAGATGCTGTGAAGATCGAGGGCACCGGCGATGTGACGCTGGAGCTGGAGGGCAAGAATGAGCTGACCGGCGGCAACAGCGGCGATTTTGGGACGAGAGGAATAACATCTGGTAAAGGCAAGCTGACGATCCAGGGCAAGGAGGGCTCCTCTCTGTCTACCACCGGCGGCTCGGGCACTAAGGGCGGATCCTTTGGCATATGTGCTACTAGTGGAAAGCTGGATCTGGTGAATGCAACGGTTACGGCCACCGGCGGTTTCGGCGGCGGCGATGGCATATCTGCCAACGATGAAGTTAACATCAAAAATTCGAAGCTCACTGCAAAGGGCGGCGGCCAGCTGCACCCTGGAGAGGATACAAGTACAGGTGGCGGCACAGGCATTAGCCTCTTCGTGAAGGGAAAGGTCGTTGTTGGAGAGGGCAGCGAGGTCATTGCCATTGGCGGCGATCATAAGACTGTGAAGAGAAGTGCCTGGGGTGGTGCTGCTCTCCGCTTCTTGGGGACAGGCGTTGGCTGCGGCTATGAGGTCCAGAAGGGCGGTAAGCTGACGGCGATCGGCGGCAATGCAGAGTCGAAAAGCGGCGTTGTTACCGGAGGCGATGCTCTCAATGGAACGTGTGGAATAAGTGGAATAAGTGGAATAAGTGGCGGTATCGTGTCCGCCGGCGAGACGACGCTCATCGGCGGCAATGCCAAGTCGGGCTCGGGCAAGGCCACCGGCGGCAATGCGAGTTTCTATGATGGTAATAGTAACCAAGTTACTGTGAAGGGAGGCACGACAACTGCGCTGGGCGGCAAGGCAGAGGGCGCCGACGGCAAAGCCACCAATGGCAGCAGCATCAAGACTAGCAGGAATGGCAAGATTGGCCTGAGTGTTGAAACGGGCGGTACCCTTGTCACCGCCATGCCGGGCGAGCGGGATGGAAAGGGAAACGGTATCATCGGAAATGTCGAGATCAAGACCAATGGCGGCAAGATCGAAGAGGTGGAGAACGCCAAGGTAGTCAAGAAGGAGGACGGCAGCATTACCGTCACAGGTGACCTAGTCGGCATCAAGCAGGACGGCCACAGCTACGAGCTGACGGCTACGGTGGAGCCCACCTGCACCACCCCGGGCAAGCGGGTCTACACCTGCACCACCCATGTGGGCGAGACCTACGAGGAGACCATCGACGCACTGGGCCACCACTTCACGGAGCGTATGGAAGTGGTCGCACCTACCTACACCTCCGAGGGCTACACCATCTACAAGTGCGCAAACTGCGGTGAGACCGAGAAGCGGGAATTTGTGCCGATGCTGGTGCCCGAGAGCAACGGAGGCTCCTCCGCTGTCACCCTGACCGTTACCGGGGCAGGGGCCTACGAGACCTCCATGGCCGAGGGCCGGTATATTATTGCAGTGCCAGCCGAGAATGCGGTGCTTTCCGGCTGCCTGGGCAACCTGAAGGAGCTGAAGGCGCAGGGCGTGAACACCCTCGTGTTCCGCACCCAGCTCCGTGAGACCGCCCTGAACATCGACAGCATGCTGTCTCTGGGCGTGGACGACACCCTCTTTACGCTCACCCACTCCGGTGAGAGCGCAGAGCTGACGGTGGGCGGTTTTGCACACAACGAGCTGCTCAACTAAGCTTAGCCTCCCCCGCAGGCGGAGTTTACCGCAAAGCTCCGCTTTCCTATAAACAGGCCCCCGGCACTTCCGCATGGTGCCGGGGGCTTTTTGTACCTATCTTATTGTAAGTCGCCCAGGATCCCCGGCCAGAGCGCTTCCTCCTGCCGCATGGCGACGAAGCAGCAGTCGAGGTACATCTTGTTCACGGCGGCGACGATGGTGCCGCGCAGCAGACGCTTTTCGTCGGCGGCATCCGGGTCGAGGTCGCGGATGGTGCGGCTGGCCCCGAAGATGTAGGGCAGGCAGTTCTCCACCTCGTCGCAGAAATAGTCGTAGGCTTCGGCGGCGGTGCAGTGAGCCCGCTGCATCTGGAACAGGGCGTCGATGTTTTCCAGCGAGAGGACATTTTTAGACAATACGATATAGATGAGAGAAGCCAGCTGTTCGCGGGAATACTTCTTTTTGACGGGGTGGGAGATGACTCCTTTCTTGACGTAGTTGCTCACCATGGAGGGGGTGAGCTCCACCCCGGGGAAGCCCCGGAAGCAGCTGTTGACGAGCTGCACGGTCTGGTCGAGATACAGCCCCACGGAGGGAAGCTCCCGGTAGCGCGGCAGGGAAAACCCGGCGGCGCAGGCCGTGACACGGCGTTTCATTTCCTGATTCATGGTGGTAGTATATCGCATTTTTGAGTCGGGGTCAACCGTTTATGAAAACGATATTAAGAATTTTACAAATCGCTTGACAGGTTTTTGAAAAACTGATATAGTGGACTCATCGAACGTAAAAAATGCGGCGGACACCCGCCGGAATGGAGATAGATGAGATGAAACGAATCGTTGTGGACTCTTCCGCCAGCCTGTATGCGCTGGACGGTGTGGATTTTGCTGCTGTGCCTCTGAAGATCGTGACCGACGAGAGGGAATACCTCGACGACGGCACGCTGGACGCCGTGGAAATGGCGACTGCCCTGCGCACCTATAAGGGCAAGACCAGCACCTCCTGCCCCAACATCGGCGACTGGCTGGAGGCTTATGAGGGCGCAGATGAAATTTATGCCATCACCATCACCGGCACCCTGTCGGGCAGCTGCAACGCCGCCCAGCTGGCCGCAGAGGAGTATCAGGCAGAGCACCCGGGTGCTCAGGTCTTTGTGCTGGACAGCCTGTCTGCCGGCCCGGAACTGGTGCTGCTGGCCGAGCACATCCGTGCGCTCATCGAAGAGGGTAAGGATTTTGACGAGGTGTGCGAAGAGATGCTGCGCTACCGTCACCACACCCATCTGCTGTTCTCGCTGGAATCGCTGGCGAATCTGGCCCGGAATGGCCGGGTGAAGCCCGCTGTGGCCGCTGTGGCGCGGATGCTCAACATCCGGGTCATCGGCAAGGCCAGCGATGTGGGCGAACTGGACGTCCTCTGCAAGACCCGCGGCGAGCACGGCGCTCTTGAGCGCATCGTGCTGGAGCTCAAAGGCCACGGCTACACGAACGGCAAGGTCATCATTGCCCACTGCGGCAACCCCGCCGCCGCCGAGCGCCTGATGCACATGGTGAAAGCTGTCTTCGAGGGCGCACAGGTGCGGGTGACCGAGTGCGGCGGCCTGTGCAGCTACTACGCCGAGCTGGGCGGCCTCATGGTGGGCTTCGAGGACGCGGACGCCTGAGCTTGAAATCTCCGCATCTCTGCGCTATACTATTCCCATAAAAATGCTGCCGAAAGGCAGCGGGGGAGGCGCAGATGTTCTTTCGGCTGCCGGTCGTACGGTTCTTCAATCGTGTCATCAACAGGGCCACGGTCACAGTGGCCCTTGTTTTGCTGCAGATCGGCTGGCTGCTCTGGGCCTTCTTCTCCCTCACCGCCGGAAAGGTGTGGGTGAATGCGGGGCTGAACGTCCTCAGCCTCTTCATCACCCTCTACCTCGTGCGGAAGGACGAGAACAGCGACTATAAGATCATCTGGCTCGTCCTCATCGGCATGATGCCGCTGCTGGGCGGTGCGCTCTATCTGGCCTTCGGCAACAAGGCCCCCGCCAAGCGGATGCGCCAGCGGATGCAGGCGGTGGAGCGCCGGCACACCGCCGACCTCGCCCAGCAGCCGGGCCAGACCGACGCCCTCGACCCCGCCAGCAGGGGACTGAGCCGGTATATTTCGGAGTACGGGCCATACCCCGCATGGAAAAACTCCACGGCAAAATATTACCCCTGCGGTGAGGCCATGTACCCTGACCTGCTGGCCGACCTCGAAAAGGCAGAGCGCTTCATCTTCCTCGAGTTTTTCATCGTCCGCACCGGCAAGATGTGGAAGGGGGTAGAGGACATCCTTGTCCGCAAGGCGGCGCAGGGGGTGGACGTCCGGCTCATCTACGACGATTTCGGCAGTCTGCTGGGTCTGCCGTCCGATTTCGTGGTAAAGATGGAGCGGGCGCATATCCGCTGCATCCCGTTCAACCCAGTGGTGCCGCTGGTGTCGCTGGTCATGAATCACCGCGACCACCGGAAGATCGTGGTCGTGGACGGAAATACAGCCTATACGGGCGGCATCAATCTGGCCGACGAGTATATCAATGAAGAAGAGCGGTTCGGCTACTGGAAGGACGCAGCTCTCCGCACCGAGGGCGCGGCGGTCTGGAACTTCACGGTGATGTTCCTCGACCACTGGAACGCCTTCCGCCCCAGCGAGGAGGATTATACGCCCTTTATGCCGCAGGCTGAGGCCCTGTCTGCCCAGTCGGACGGAGTGATACAGCCCTACGGGGACAGCCCGCTGGACGAAGAGGCTCTGGCCGAGACGGTCTACCTGAATATCATCAATCAGGCCCAGCGGTACGTCTATATCTACACGCCCTACTTCGCGGTGGGCGAGACCATGCTGGAAGCCCTCAAGGCGGCGGCAAAGCGGGGCGTGGACGTCCGGCTGGTGCTGCCGGGCATCCCGGACAAGAAGCTCGTCTTCCGGCTGACCCGCTCCTATTATGTGCCGCTGCTCCGGGCGGGGGTGCGCATCTACGAGTTCACGCCCGGCTTCCTCCACGCCAAGTGCTACGTCAGCGATGACCGCGCCGCCGTGGTGGGCAGCATCAACATGGATTACCGCAGCCTCTTCCTCCACTTTGAGTGCGGGGCGCTGCTGCTCTATAACAGTCAGGTCATTGCGCTGCGGGACGATGTGCTCCGCACCCTGCCAGAGTGCCGGGAAGTGCAGCTGGCCGACTGCCGCACCTCGCTGGCCGGGACGCTGCTGGACAGTGTGCTCCGCCTGTTGAGCCCGCTGATGTGAGAGATACTGTGGTAGAATAAGTGGCAATATGGCTATTTAATAATATAGATACGTTATATTTTGCCAGTTTGCCAACTTGGCATTCTGCCCCTTTTGGCAAAGTGGGGTCAGAGTGCCAGCTGCTTACCAGATTGCCACAGTGGCAAAGTGCGATTTTGCATGATATAACGTCAATATTGCCCCACTTTGCCAGATAACACGTCGGTCTCAGAGCAAACGTGCATGATTGGCTCTGTGTCGGGCTATACTACTCCCAAAGAGATGAAAGGGAGCGTAACGCTTATGACACAGAGACAAAAAGCTCTTCTGAGCTGTGCCGTGGCGGCGGCACTGCTGCTGTCCGGCTGCCGCAAAGGCAGCAGCGATTCCGGCAGCATGAGCAGCTCGAACGCCATGTCCGGCTCGTCCGGTAGCGCCAGCACCACCCAGACCGGCGGCTGGAAGACCGGCCTCGGCATCCTGACCGAGGCCTCCGACGAGGCCCGCACCGGCACCATCCATACCATCGCCGCCGCCGTCCTGCTGGACGGAGACGGCAAGCTGGCCGACGTGATGCTGGATGAGCTGGAAGTGGAAGTTACCGCCGACGGCAAAGGCGTCGTCACCATGCCCACCGACTACCGCACCAAGCGCCAGAAAGGGGACGACTACCCGCTGGCAGCGGCATCTTCGCTGAAAAAGGGCTGGGCCGAGCAGGCCGATGACTTCGCCGACTACCTCATCGGCATGACGCCCGAGCAGGCATCCATGCTGGAAACCGATAAGGACGGCAAGGCTGTGGACGCCGACCTGCTGTCCGGCTGCACCATCCGGGTGGATCGGTACCGCGACGCCGTGGCGAAAGCCTGCGCGAATGCGGTCGCCCTCGGCGCGGCAAAGGGCGACCGGGTGAGCCTCGGCGTGGAGGCGGAAAATGCCTCTTCGGACATCACCGCCACCGACGACAAGGATGTGAACGCAGAAGTTGACCTTACCATCGTGGCCCTGACGCTGGATGCCGATGGCCGTGTGACCAGCGCCATCGGCGACATGGCAGAGCCTGCGCTGACCATCGCGGCAGACGGCGGCGTCACCGCCCCGGACACCGTCCGCTCCAAGCTTGAGCTGGGCGACAGCTACGGGATGCGGAACGCATCCAGCCTCGGCAAGGAGTGGTACGAGCACAGCGAGGGCTATTGCAGCTACCTCAAGGGCAAGACTGAGAAAGAGGTGGCGGACATCCCTGCCGACGGCTCGGACGCCGACCTCGCGGCCCTCTGCACCATCTCCATCGACGCTTTGCAAAAGGCCGCAGGGGATGCGTTTGAGAATGCGTCATTATAAACTGAACGGAAAGTCTGACCGTCACCGTGAGGTGGCGGTTTTTTTGCGCCTGCGGGTAGGCCAGAGCCTCTCCCTTTGGGAGAGGTGTCTGCGAAGCAGACGGAGAGGGCAAGCCCGTCTCCCGAGAGCCGCCGCGCAGCGATAAGCAGGCCCTTTGTAAGAGCGATGCTATCGCCGCGCTTGTACATCTCCGTCAGCGTCCTTGCCCTCTCAGTCTCGCTCCGCTCGCCAGCTCTCCCAAAGGGAGAGCCTTTTCACCCCCAAACCTGCGCGAAAGGGCCTGAAACCTGCGTGAATCGCACTTGCGGGGGGGGGGGGGGGGGGGGGGGGGTATGGTATAATAAAATCACCGAAACACACCCCACGATTGGAGGTAGCGACGATGAAAACTGCAAAACGACTCCTTGCCCTTGCCCTTGCGAGCGTGATGGCGCTGGCCCTGCTCACCGGCTGCTCGGACAGCAGCTCCAAAGCCAAGCAGGTAGAAGAGTGCTTCCGCTCTCTAATGAAAACGAGACAAAATGTTGACTATCAGAAGGACGAGACGCTGGACAAAAAGCTCGAGGCCATCGCACAGCAGTTCCAGCCGAGCTGGCTGAATAATGAAGCGGGTGGGCTGACCGGGGATGCACAGATCATCATTAAAAATGAATTGAAGGACTATCTGGTGACAGGCAGCGTTCGGCTTTGGGTCGGAGAAGTGAAGCCGGGCCAGAGCGCGCTGGCGCAGGCGGAGAGTATGAAGTACAGCCAGGGGATAGAGATTTATCCGCTAGCTTCCGGCATACCGATTCTGAAAGCCATAGCCTTTACAATGACGGACAAGAAGAGTGACGGCCACCGCTATTACCTCGCACTGCAAACACAGGCCACCATCAAGACCCCGCAGAACTGACACAGGAGGAAACGACCATGAAATTGAAAAAGCTGTTTGCCCTTGCCCTTGCTGGCGTGATGGCGCTGGCCCTGCTCACCGGCTGCGGCGATAAGTTGGGCGATAAGTCGGACGACACCCTCCGGGCCGAGGCTCTGGCGGACATCATAAATGTGCGGTATGGTAAGAACATCACCTGCGAGGCCGACCCGCAGCTGAGTGAGGCGGCGGAGAAGTACACACAGGTGAGCTCTGAGGATGGAAGAACTCTTCTCATTAACAAATTGAAGTTGGGCAATTACCACTCTATCGGTTCTGAGCCTCGCACAGCGCTCTTGAATACCATCGGCATCGCCCCCGGCACCGCCAACAAACAGGTCATCTTCTACAATGGAGCGGACAGAGGCTCGGACGACCCCGTCAAGCAGGCCATCGACCTCTGTAACGACTACAGACCGGTACTGCCGGAACCGAATGAGAAAAATTGGACCACTATCAGCTTCCTCGCATCCAGCTACCGGGTCGGCTTCGGAAGGTGGAAGGATGAGAACGGCAACCCCAGGCTCTTCGTCATCATGGTAGGCGACATCCCGGAGAGAAGCTGACGCTCCTGCGGCGGGAAGATAAGAAAAACGGACAGCATCCCCCTCGGAGAGACTCCCCGAGGGGGATTTTTGCGCCTTGCGGAGCGCCCTGTCCTTCATACAACCTCTCCGTCATTGCTTCGCAATGCCACCTATCCTTGTAGGAGAGGCCTTGGCATACCGTAAAGCCTCGCCTCTTCGCCAGAGGCTCCCCTACTAGGGGAGCTGGCGCGAAGCGCCTGAGAGGTTGTACGAAGGACAGCCTGCCCGTGAGCCGCAGCCGTGCCGGAAAGGCACGGCTTTGTTCAATTTTCCTATGTTCCTCCCTTGAATACAGGCGGAAACCGTCAAAACGCGAAAAAATCGGTTTTCCTCTTGCAAAACGGGGCGAAACGCGCTATTCTATAGTCGCAGTTTAACAATTTAGCATGATAAAGCGGTAAAACGAAGCGCCGCTTCTGCTGGATCTGAGGGAGGAATTTGTATATGAAACGTCTGGTATCTGCTTTTCTGGCCGGTGCGATGGCACTGAGCCTTGCCGCCTGCGGCGGTTCTGCATCCACTTCTACGGCTGCTTCTTCTGCCGCCGCATCTGCCGCCCCGGCAAGCTCCGCAGCCGCTGACAGCGACCTGGCTTACATCCAGTCCAACGGCAAGATGGTCATTGGCTACACCGTGTATGAGCCGATGAACTACACCGACGCCGACGGCAGCTTCACCGGTTTCGATACCGAGCTGGCCACCGCCGTCTGCGAGAAGCTGGGGGTCGAGCCGGAGTTCGTGGAGATCAACTGGGACACCAAGGAGACCGAGCTGGCCGCAAAGAGCATCGACTGCATCTGGAACGGCCTGACCCTGACCGATGACCGCGAGGAGAACATGGCCTGCACCAAGCCCTACGTCAAGAACGCCCAGGTCGTCGTGGTGAAGGACGGCACCGACTACACCTCCACCGCCGACCTCATCGGCAAGACCGTGGTGGCCGAGGCCGGCTCTGCCGGTGAGACCACCATCACCGAGAACGCCGACCTGTCTCAGGCTGATTTCATCTCCAAGGCTGTTCAGACCGACTGCCTGATGGAAGTCGCCGCTGGCACCGCTGACGCCGCCATCCTCGACCTGACTCTGGCTTCTGCCATGATCGGCGAGGGTACCGACTACGCAAACCTCAAGATGGTGGATGAGCTGAACGTCGAGGAGTACGGCGTGGCCTTCCGCAAGGGCAGCGATGTGGCCGAGGCTGTGGACAATGCTTTCGACGAGCTGAAGGCTGACGGCACCATGCAGGCTCTGGCCGACAAGTACGGCCTGACTCTGGCTGAGTAACTTACATTATAAACGGATAGGTGTAGTGATTCTGTGACTGTGATTTTGGAGCGTCTGACCGGCGCATTCGCGCTCAACTGTGAGCTGTTCTTTCTGACCTTGCTGTTTTCGCTGCCGCTGGGCCTTGTGGTGGCCTTTGGCTCCATGAGCCGGTGCGCACCGCTGCGGGGCGTCGTCAAGACCTTCGTGTGGGTCATCCGCGGCACGCCGCTGATGCTCCAGATCATCGTCATCTACCTCGGCCCCGGCCTGCTGGGCATGACCAACCCATGGCCCTCCGGCTCTTCGGGCCGTCTGGTGGCGGCGGTGGTGGCTTTCGCCATCAACTACGCCTGCTACTTCTCTGAGATCTACCGCGGCGGCATCGAGGATGTGCCGAAAGGCCAGACCGAGGCCGGTCAGGTGCTTGGCATGACCAGGAGCCAGATCTTCTTCAAGGTCACGCTCCTGCAGGTCGTCAAGCGCATCCTGCCCCCGATGGGCAACGAGGTCATCACGCTGGTGAAGGATACCTCGCTGGCGAATGTCATCGCCAACAAGGAGATCATCATGATGGCAAAGGAGTACAGCGCCAAGGGCCTCATCTGGCCGCTGTTCTCCACCGCGATCTTCTTCCTCGTCTTTGTCGGCGCACTCACCCTGCTGCTGGACTGGGCCGAGAAAAAGATGGACTATTTCCGCTGTTAAGGAGGATACTGAATTATGGCATTACTCGAAGCCTCCGGCATCGGGAAGAATTTCGGCGAGACGAAAGTTCTCAAGGACATCTCGCTCACACTGGAACAGGGCGAGGCGCTGGCCATCATCGGCTCGTCCGGCTCGGGCAAGACGACGCTGCTGCGCTGCCTGAATTTCCTTGAGCGTCCCGACACCGGCGTCATCCGGGTGAACGGCGAGACCATGTGGGACGCCGCCGACCCTGCCACCCAGCGGGAGAGCGAGGTGCGGAAAAAGCGCCTCCACTTCGGCCTCGTGTTCCAGAACTTCAACCTCTTCCCCCAGTACACCGCGCTGGAAAACGTGATGCTGGCGGGGGAGCTTCTGGCGAAGGAGCAGCCCGACTACAAGGCCAACAAAAAGGCCATCCACGCCCAGCTGGAAGCACAGGCCCGTGACCTGCTGGCCCAGATGGGCCTGTCGGAGCGGGAAGGACACTACCCCCACCAGCTTTCCGGCGGTCAGCAGCAGCGGGTGGCCATCGCCCGCGCACTGGCGCTCCACCCGGACATCCTCTGCTTCGATGAGCCCACCAGCGCCCTCGACCCGGAGCTGACCGGCGAAGTCCTCCGCGTCCTGCGGGACCTCGCCGACCGAAAGACCACCATGATCATCGTCACCCATGAGATGCACTTCGCCCGGGACGTGGCCGACCGCATCCTGTTCATGGACGGCGGCGTCGTGGTGGAGGAAGGCCCGGCCCGCCAGCTCATCGACCACCCCCAGGAGGAGCGCACCAAGCAGTTTTTGGCGCACTACTCTGAATAAGACAGGCTATGGCCCTCCCCGCTCGGGAGGGCTTTTTTGCGCCACTCACGCCGAAAACACCACGATTCGCGCAGATTTTATTTACATTCTCTGAATTTTTTGGTAAGCTTGTGTCAGAAAAGGCTGATTCTTCAAAAGACGAACAGACCAAAGGAGGATAGACTATGAGACTGAAAAGCGCGCTCCGGCGGGGCGTGGCCGCCGCCGTCATCGCGGGCATCGTGGTGAGCTCCGGCATCCCGGCCTATGCGGTCCGGTGGGACATCGCTAACGGCGACATCACCGTGAAAGCGGGCGACGCCGAAGGAAAGAACAGGGTCTCACAGGGGGAGAAGGAGGATGTGGAGGACACCAACACCGTCATCACCGGCGAGTCGAAGGAGCATACCGTCACCATCGACACCTCCGGCGGCAAAGTGGACGTCACCTTCGACGACCTGAAAATTGACGTCAGCGGCAAGACCGAGGTGGATGGCAGCGGTGACGGCTCTACCCGGGAGAGCAATGCCGCCGTCACCGTGCAGGGCGGCGGCGATGCCACCATCGAGCTGGACGGCGACAACAAGCTGAAAAGCGGCAGCAATAATGCGGGCCTTGAGAAGAACGAACAAGAGTCGAAAGGCACGTTGACCATCAAGGACGACAAGGGCAAAGACGGCTCCCTCACCGCTGAAGGCGGCGACGGCGGCGCAGGCATCGGCGGAGGAGCGGAGAGAACCGGCAGCAACATCACCATCCGGGGCGGCACGGTCAAGGCTGCGGGTGGCGCAGGAGCGGCCGGTATCGGCGACGGTGTAGGTGTGCGGCAGCCTGAGATAGACCAGGATACACCGCCCAGCAACCCCAATAACATCATCATCTGCGGCGACGCCGAGGTGACGGCCAAGGCGGGGGGGAGCCAGATGTTGGACACCAAGGCCCCGGCCATCGGCGGAAAGTACGGCGAAATACCCACGGAGAACCTTTCTGACGCCGACCACAAGGTGACGGGAGGACGGCTGACCCGTCTGAACGCGGACGGCACCGTGATGGAGGGGATGGGCTACGACTACACCTCCACCCCCACGCCCCAGCCGGACGACGATGACGACGAGAATGACGCCCCGCCCCCGGCACAGGAGAATGCCCCCGAACCCCTGCCCGGCGGCATGGTGGTGGGCGGCTTCTTCGCCGACCGGGTCACCATCCAGCGGCTGGATCCTGCTTTGGCCATTGACAGCGCCGCCGACGCCAGAGCGGATCTCACCCCGGGGGGTGTGGTGCTTATTGAGAGCGCCGCCCCCCGCTCCACCGTCACCACCGACATCTCCAGCCTCCGGGAGGACGGCGTGGAGGACATCTTCTTCCGCTATGAGGACACCATGACCCACTACAGCGTGGAAAAGATGGCCGACGCGGCGGGCGAGGACGCTGACGTGGAGCTGAAGCAGAACAGGGAGGACATCAGCCTCCGGCTGGACGGCGAAACGCGGGATGACCTGTCGGAGCGCTATCAGGAGTGGGTGCCGGTGTGGATGCCAGAGGTGAAGGAGCGGCTGATATTGACCCACGAACACGAAGAGGTAGAGCGAAAAACGAGTGAAGAACTCAGACGTGAACTCGACGAATTACTGAAACAAGAGCGGGAGATGATGGACTTCCAACTCGCGAAAAAAAGGGACGACCTCCCGAGTTTGGATTGGTGGCTCGAGCCTGCGAGAGCGGAAACGGTAAAGCAAAAAACGAGTGAAGAGCTCAGACGCGAACGCGACGAATTACGGAAACAAGAGCTGGAGAGGGGCTTCCAATTTGCGAAAAAAAGGGACGACCTCCCGAGTTTGGATTGGTGGCTCGAGCCTGCGAGAACGGAAACGCCGAGAATCGGGCTTGAGGAGTCCCTGAAACAGCTGGCTTCCCGATTTGAGGCCATCGCTCCCGAGGAGGATAAGCCACGGCTTTTCCTGCTGGAAACCACCGTCCCGGATGGCACAAAGTATACCAATCTGTTGGAGAGTGACCTGCGGAGCTATGCCGACCGTGGTGACGACTGGGATGACCTGCCGGATACCCAGGGTGAGATAAAGCTCTGGATACCGGAGGACTTGGGGCATCTCATAAGCCCCTCAAAGGAGAGCCTGAGCGGCATCGACGGCATTGCATGACACACAAAACGAAAGGATAAGACCGGTGAACCCCGCGGCCCTCGGGGCCGGCACGCGGGACGCGGAAACTGACCTGCGCACAATCACCAAAAACCACCGATAGAAAATAGCAATGTTGTACGAAGAAATCTGAGAAAAACCCCTTGCAAAATCACGATGAGCTGAGTATAATACCACTCATGAAACGCAAAACGTCCTGCCCCTCGTCCGGCAGGGCGTTTTTGTCGGTAAAAATTTGGCAAAGAAATGTTAAGTGACCGCCCGGGGAGGGGCTTTGTATGACAAAAGACATGACACAGGGCAGCCCGCTCAAGCTCATCCTTGCCTTTGCGGTGCCGCTGATGCTGGGCAGTCTGTTCCAGCAGTTCTACAATCTGGCCGATACCATCATCGTGGGCCGTTTCGTGGGCGTGGATGCGCTGGCAGCGGTGGGCAGCGTGGGCGGCCTGAACTATCTGGTGCTGGGCTTCGTCAACGGCATCGCCTGCGGCTTCTCCATCCCCATCTCGTGGACCTTCGGCGCGAAGGACTACAGCGAGATGCGGCGCTACACCGCCAATACCGTCTGGCTGAGCCTCTTTTTCGCCGTCGTGCTCACGGTGGTGACGGTGGCCCTGACCCGGGCGGTGCTGGTCTGGACCAACACCCCCGACAACATCATCGACATCGCGGACATTTACATCCGCACCATCTTCTGTGGCATCCCCTTCACCCTGCTGTACAACGTCACCAGCGCCCTCATGCGCGCGCTGGGCGACAGCAAGCGGCCTCTCTATTTCCTGCTGGTGGCCAGTGTGCTGAACATCGGCCTCGACCTGCTCTGCATCCTCACCTTCCGGATGGGGGCGTTCGGCGCGGCCTTCGCCACCGTGTTCAGTCAGGCGGTGGCGGGCATCGGCAGCCTCATCTACATCCTCCGCCACTACCCGGAGCTGAAATGGAGCAGGGAAGAGGGCCGTCTGAGCGCCAGCCACTGCCTCAAGCTCTGCAACATGGGCATCCCCATGGGCCTGCAGTGCAGCATCACCGCCATCGGCAGCGTCGTGCTGCAGGGCGCGGTGAACGGTCTGGGCAGCAGCATCGTGGCCGCGCAGACCGCAGGCAGCAAGGCGGCCCAGTTCCTCTCGGTGCCGCTGGAGAGCATCGGCACCGCCATGACCACCTACGCCAGCCAGAACATGGGTGCTCACGACCTCAAGCGTGTGGACCGGGGCGTCAATACCGCGCTGGGCATTGGCTGCGTCTACAGCGTGGCGTCCTTCCTCATCCTGCGTGTGCTGGATGTGCCGCTTATCAGCCTCTTCCTCGAGAGCAGCGAGGTGGAGATCATGGCGAATGCCCGCAGCTTCATCTTCTGGAACAGCGTGTTCTACATCCCGCTGGCCGTCCTCATCATCTACCGCTACACCATCCAGGGCCTGGGCTATTCCGGCCTTGCCATGTTCGCGGGCGTGGCCGAGATGGTCGCCCGTGCCATGGTGGGCTTCTGGTTCGTGCCGCTCTGGGGCTACTTTGCGGCCTGCATCGCCAACCCTGTGGCATGGTTCTTCGCCTGCTTCTTCCTCATCCCGGCGTACTTTGCAGTGCGTAAGCGGCTGACGAAAGAGCTTGCCGCAGCGCGGATGGAGGACTGAGGGGAACTTCGCTCAAGCCTCTCCCTTTGGGAGAGGTGGCATTGCGAAGCAATGACGGAGAGGGCAAGCTCACTTCCCAAGAATATCTGCACAGCGATAGGCACTGGCTTTTGTCAGAGCGGTGCTATCGCTGTGCTTTTTGCTTTTCTGTAGCATCCTTGCCCTCTCAGTCTCGCTCCGCTCGCCAGCTCTCCCAGAGGGAGAGCCTTTGGCAGGCCGGTCAGGCCCACGCGGGACGAGCAAAGTTTGATTTTATCGGAAACAGTAGTGCCCTGCTACAGAGATTCACAGCAGCTTGACAAAGTGCTCTTGTCTAGAAGCTGCTGCTCTCTGTAGCAGGGCACTATTTTTTACGCCATATTGAGCTTTCAGCGGTCAGCGCAGAGTTGCCCGGCACGCCAGTGGTGCTTCGCACCCGGGTTGCGGCTCCCAGCATCCGCTGCGCTCCGCTTGCGTCTTGCTGGCCGCTGCCCCAACAGCTCCTCCCTGTTTCCGCCGCTGGCGGCGGTCGTCGTTGTTGCCCCCTTTGGGGGAGCTGGCGCGTAAGCGCCTGAGAGGGCTACTTTTGTTGTATTTCAGCAATAAATCTTGACAAAATGTGGCAGAAGTTGTATCTTCGAAACATAAATACGCCGCCGGTGCAGGGAGAGAGCCTGCGGGGCAGCCAAGATGTAAAGGAGAGATACGATGAGACTGAAAAATACGCTCCGGCGCGGAGTTGCTGCGGCAGTCATTGCGGGTATCGTGGTAACTTCTGGCCTGCCGGTCTATGCAAAGACGTGGGACATTTCCGAGGGCAGCATCACCGTCGAAGCAGACGGAGAAGAGGATGGAAAGTCCTATAATAAGGTCACTCAGGGTGATAAGGAAACGGTGCGGGACACCGACACTGTCATCACCGGCAAGTCTGAAAAGAACACCGTTACGATCAAATCGGGGGGGGGGGGGGGGGGGGGGGGGGGGGGGGGCAGACCTCTGACGTGGCCCTCAAGGACGTCAGCATCAAGTCGGACAAAGACGCCGCCCTCAAGGTAGAAGGCGACGGCAACGTCCGGCTGGAGCTGGACGGCAAGAACGAGCTGAAGAGCGGCGCTAACCACGCAGGCGTCGAGAAGAACAACAGCGACTCTAAGGGTACACTGACCATTAAGGATGATACTGGCGAAAAAGGCTCTCTGACGGCGACTGGCGGCGCACAAGGTGCAGGTATTGGAGGAGCAAAAAACAACAGCGGCAGTAACATTGAGATTACTGGCGGTACTATCACAGCGACCGGCGGATGCAACAACAACGAAGCAGGAAACGGCGGTGCGGCTGGCATTGGTGGCGGTTTTAACGGCAGCGGAACTGACATCAAAATCACCGGCGGCAATGTCACGGCCAACGGCAGCCGGAAGCCGGACGGCACCAGTGGATGTCAGGGTGCAGGCATCGGCGGAGGTTATGGCAAAGGCGGCACCAATATCTCTATCAGCGGTGAAGATACTGTAGTGAACGCCAACGGCGGCAAGTATGGCGCTGGCATCGGCGGCGGTGCAATGGGTGCTGGCGAAAACATTACCATCAGCGATGGCGCTCATGTAACAGCCAACGGTGGTGCACAGGGTGCAGGCATTGGCGGCGGCAGCGGCATTGGCGGCAATGGCAGCAACATCACCATCAGCGGTGACAAGACCTATGTGGAAGCTACCGGCGGCGGCGACGCCGAAGCAGCCGGTGCCGGTATCGGCGGCGGTTTCAGTGGTCGGTATGGTAATGTTGGCAAGGGCAGTGACATCACCATCGAGGGAGGCACGGTTATCGCAACCGGCGGTAGCGTTACCAGCGATTCAGGCGGTGGAGCGGCAGGTATCGGCGGCGGCAGCGGATATGCCCCGCGTGATGACAAGGCTGGAAATGGTGAGCATATCTACATCAAGGGTGATGCGAATGTGACTGCCAAGGGTGGAAATGGTGCTGCAGGCATTGGTGGCGGCAATACCAATAATAAGATGGGCGACGCCATCGACATTGTTATCGAGGGCAACGCTAAAGTAACTACTGAAGCAGGCGGTGACGTGTCCATCGGCGGCAAGAATGGCGAAATTTCCAACGACGACCTTCTTTCGAAGGACTTTACCGGTATCCTGACCCGTAAGGATAACACCGGTAAGGTCATGGAGGACTACAGCAAGGATGCCACCCCGCTGCCCGCCTCGGAGGAGAACGGCGTGGTTTGGGTAGACGCTGACGTCAGCGGATGGGGCGGCGTGCGCATCGCCATCCCGGAAGGGACGCCTACCGACAGCGTGTCGGCCTGCTATCTGGAAGAGGGCGCTCTGCTGATAGTAGATGCAGGCGGCAGTGACTGCCTGCTGGAAGGCCGCGTCAGCGACCTACGCCAGAACGGCATCCGCCAGCTCTGCCTGCGCTGGAACGGCGGTGAGCAGACCCTCAGCACGGACGCTCTGGCCGCAGCAGGCGGCGAGGATGCCTCTTTCCGCCTGACGGAAGTAAACGGCGGACTGACGATGGTTTTGAATGGGCTTACCCGCAATGAACTGCTGGCAAAATAAATGTATCTCTACAGCTCCCCTTCGGGGGAGCTTTTGTTATATTTACAAATCCCCCCAAAACCGCTATACTATATATAGTTGTGTCAAAACGAGGAGGCGGGACGATGGAGCAGGAGCTGGAACGGCTGGAAGGCACGGTAGAGGACATTATCTACCTGAACGAGGACAACGGCTACACCGTGTTCGAGGTGTCGGGCGGCGGTGTTGTCACCGTTGTGTGCGGCGTGGTGGGAGAGCTCCACGCGGGCGAGAGCGTCGTCTGCCGGGGCAGGTACGAGAACCACGCTACCTATGGCCGACAGTTCCACGCACAGGAGTGCGAGACGGATATGCCCAAAGACCTCGAGGCCGTCTACGCCTTCCTCGCCAGCCGGTCGCTGCCCTACATCGGGGCTCGGACGGCGGATAAGATCATTGACAAATTCGGCGCGGCGGCGCTGGAAGTGATCGCCAACGACCCCGCCCAGCTCACCCTCATCCCGGGCATCTCGGCGGACAAGGCCGACCGCATCCAGCAGGAGTTCAAGCGGATGTTCGGAATGCGGGAGCTCATCGCCTATCTGGCTCAGTTCGAGATCAGCCCCCGCCGGGCGATGGAGGTCTTCCGCACCTTCGGGCCGGGGGCCATGCAGGCCATCCAGCAGAACCCCTACCTGCTCTGCGGCGAACCGCTGCAGCTGGACTTCCGCCACGCCGACAGCATCGCCCAGTATTACCAGATGGCAGGGGACTGCGCCCAGCGGCTGGAAGCCGCCCTTCTGCGCACCCTGCGCCACAACGCCGGCAACGGCCACACCTGTCTGCCCCGGGCGCAGCTGCTGGAAACAGCGTCGAACTTCATCCACCAGCCCCCCGAAAAGCTGGCGGCGGCGCTGGACAGCTGCATCCAGACCGGGAAACTGGCGGTGCGGATGTTCGATGGCACGCCGTATATTTATCTGCCGGATCTGCTGGCTGCAGAGCAGGACATCGCCGACCGTCTGGCCATGCTGACCAGGCGCGGAAAGCAGACGGCCCGAAACCTCGACAAGAACATCCAAATCCTGGAACTGGCGCAGGGCTTTGCCTATGCGCCGCTCCAAAAGGAAGCCATCCGCAAGGCCATGACCGAGAACTGCCTTGTTCTTACCGGCGGCCCCGGCACCGGCAAGACCACCACGGTCAACGCCATCCTGCAGCTGCTGGAGAACGAGGCCGAACGGGTAGCCCTCTGTGCTCCCACAGGCCGCGCCGCCAAGCGTCTGAGCGAGCTGACGGGCCGGAAAGCCTCCACCATCCACCGTCTGCTGGAAGTGGACTACACCGGCGGCGTGGTCAGCTTCATCCACAATGACAAGAACCTGCTCAAGTGCGACGTCGTCATCCTTGACGAGATGAGTATGGTGGACGTCAAGCTGTTCCAGGCCCTCATTGCGGCACTGCGGTACAGCTGCCGTATTATTATGGTAGGCGACGCCGACCAGCTGCCCAGCGTCGGCCCGGGCAATATCCTCGGCGAGACCATCCGCTCCGGGCTGGTGCCGACGGTCTGCCTCAACGAGATATTCCGGCAGGCCGCTCAGAGCCTCATCGTGGAGAACGCCCACCACATCATCTCAGGCGAACCGCTGAAAAAGGGCGGAAAGACAGACGATTTCTTCTTCCTTGAAGCCGACGGCGACGCGGCCCAGAAACTGGTCTGCGACCTTGTGACCACCCGTCTGCCCCGCAGCTACCAGTTTGACCCGGTGAAGGATATTCAGGTGCTCTGCCCCACGAAGCTCGGCCCCACCGGCACCCAGGCCCTCAACGCGGAGCTGCAGGCCCTGCTCAACCCGCCAAAGAAGGGCAAGCCGGAGCTGCAGAGCGCGGCCCGGGTCTTCCGGGTGGGGGACAAAGTGATGCAGGTGCGCAATAACTACGAGATCACGTGGCAGCGCATCGGCGGGGAACAGGGTGTGGGCGCCTACAACGGCGACATCGGCATCGTGGAGTCCATCGACGTGCGCAGCCGCTCCATGGTGGTGCGGATGGACGACCGGCGGCTGGTCTACCCGGCGGAGAACCTCAACGAGCTGGAAATTGCGTATGCCATCACGGTACACAAAAGCCAGGGCAGCGAGTTCCCGGCGGTCATCCTCCCGGCGGCACAGGTGCCGCCCCGCCTGTGCTACCGCAACCTCTTCTATACCGGCGTCACCCGCGGGCGGAAGCTCTGCATCGTGGTGGGCCGGCGGGACGTGGTGAACCGGATGATGTCCAACATCCGCCAGAACCTGCGCTACAGCGGCTTGGCCGCCCTGCTGGCCCAGGCTCTGCCGCCGGAGCAGGAGAACCTCTCCGATTGAAGATGAAACTTTACGAAATGCCAAAGCCTCCCCTCGATAGGGGAGGTGGCATCGCGCAGCGATGACGGAGAGGTTTTGTCCCGCAGTGGCTCACGGTCAGGCTGTCCTTCGTACAACCTCTCAGTCTCGTCGCAAGCTCCTCGCCAGCTCCCCTAGTAGGGGAGCCACTGGCGAGTCGGACGAGTTCACGCTGGACGCTGAAAGTCTGATAGGGCGTGAAAGGTAGTGCCTTGCTGTGAAGGTCAGGTGTTTTTAAGAGGGTTTCTTTTTGGATACACCTGTGTTATACTATAATGTGTTTTGATGACCCGCGCCCGGAGATGGGCGATGGAAATAGAGAATGGGCAGCAGAGAAAGGAAATATCACGATTATGGCACAGAATGACATCGGTATCGATCTTGGTACGACGACCATCATCATCGCGCAGGAGGGGCAGGGCGTCGTGCTCAACCAGCCCAGCGTGGTGGCGGTGGATACCCGCAAGAACTGCGTGCTTGAGGCCGGCGACAAGGCCCTTGCAATGGTGGGCCGCACGCCCAACTACATCTCCGCCATCTTCCCGCTGAAGGATGGCGTCATCAGCGACCACACCATGACCCGGGAGCTCATCTGCCGCTTCGTCAATCAGGTCTACAGCTCCCACATGGTCAAGCCCCGTGTGGCCGTCTGTGTGCCTGCTGCCATCACCGGCATCGAGAGCGACGCTGTGGTGGAGGCCGTCATGGCTGCCGGTGCGCGTCAGGTCTACCTCATTGATGAGCCTATCGCCGCAGCTCTCGGCTCCGGCATCGACATCACCGTGCCGGATGGCCGGATGATCATCGACATCGGCGGCGGCACCACCGACATCGCCGTGCTGAGCCTCGGCGGCAAGGTCAAGGCCACCAGCGTCCGCGTGGCCGGCAACCACTACGACGAAGAGATCCTGAAGTTCGTGCGCAACAAGTTCAGCATCGCCATCGGCCAGCGCACCGCTGAGAACCTGAAAAAGAACGTGGCCTGCTGCCCCCAGAAGGCAGATTTCAACGAGACCATGGAGATCAAGGGCCGCAGCCTGCTCACCGGCCTGCCCGTGCGCGTCAATGTCTCCACCGCCGACCTCTATGAGCCGGTCATGCGCCTGAGCGAGCAGATCGGCACCGCCGCCCATCAGGTGCTGGAGAAGACTCCTCCGGAGCTGGCCGGCGACATCTACCGCAACGGCGTCGTCCTCACCGGCGGCGGCGCACAGCTCCACGGCCTGCCTGAGTACCTGAGCCAGGAGCTGAAGGTGGAAGTGACCGTCTCGCCTGACCCCGTCAACTGTGTCGCGCTGGGTACGGCCATGAGCCTGCGTCTGGGCGACAAGCTGGAGACCGGCTTCATGGACGCCACCCCCCGCATGGGCCGCCGCTGAGAGGGAAGCGCTGTTCACAGAACCGTGAAAAACAACATGATTTTTGTTCATAGTTGTTGAATCGACCCGGAAAATATTGTATAATATCTTCAAATCGCTTTTTGCCGCCCGCCCCCCGGGCGGCAAAGAAAAAAGTAAATAGGAGGAAGACCATGGATTTAGGTTATGATGTGATCGTTACCATAACCGGTATTGTGCTGGTGTTTCTGATCCTCGTCCTGCTGATGGCCATCATCACGCTGGAGGGCAAGATCTTTGACGCCATGAACGGCAAGAAGGCAGCTGCCAAGGCTGCTTCTGCTGCAAAACCGGCTGCTCCTGTGAAACAGGCCGCTGCGCCCGCTCCTGCAAAGGCTGCTGCCCCGCAGGTCGAGGCCGGCATCCCCGGCGACGTTGTGGCAGCCATCATGGCAGCCATCTACTCTATGGGCAACGGCAAGTATGTGCTGAAGGCAGTCCGCCGCGGCAAGAATGGCTGGGGCAAGGCTGGCGTCAACGACACCACCGCACCCTTTTAACACAGGAGGAAAAACATGACTCAGTTTATTGAGACTCTGGTCGGTATTTTCCAGAGTTCCGGTTTTGCCAAGTTCGGTGAGCCGGGCGGCTGGCTGTACGCAGTGATGATCTGCGTGGGCTGCTTCCTGCTCTACCTCGCTATCGTCAAAGAGTTCGAGCCTCTGATCCTGCTGCCCATGGCTTTCGGCATGATCCTGGCCAACCTCCCCGGCAGCGGCGTCATCCATATGCAGTACTTTGTCGGTGACGGCCTCGAGCACCCGATGTGGGTCGAGATCCTGAACAACGGCGGTCTGGCCGATATGCTCTACATGGGCGTTAAGCTGGGCATCTACCCGCCGCTGATCTTCCTCGGCATCGGCACCATGACCGACTTCGCACCCCTGATCTCCAACCCCAAGAGCCTGCTGCTGGGCGCTGCCGCTCAGTTCGGCATCTTCGGCACTTACATGGGCGCTCGTCTGCTGGCCGCTACCGGTCTGGTGGACTTCACCCAGAAGCAGTCTGCCGCCATCTCCATCATCGGCGGCGCAGACGGCCCCACCGCTATCTACGTCACCTCCCGTCTGGCTCCTGAGCTGCTGGGCTCCATCGCCGTCGCGGCCTACAGCTACATGGCTCTGGTGCCCGTCATCCAGCCCCCCATCATGAAGGCCCTGACCTCCAAAAAGGAGCGTACCGTCGTGATGAAGCAGCTGCGCACCGTGACCAAGACCGAGAGGATCATCTTCCCCATCATGGTCACCATCATCGTCTCCCTCATCGTGCCGGATGCCGCCGTTCTGGTCGGTATGCTGATGCTGGGCAACCTGATGAAGGAGTGCGGCGTCGTGGACCGTATCCAGAAGACCGCCGGCAATGAGCTGATGAACATCATCACCATCTTCCTGGCTCTGTCTGTTGGCTGCACCACCTCTGCAAACACCTTCCTGAACAGCCGCACCCTGTTCATCATCGTGCTGGGCCTCATCGCCTTCTCCTTCGGCACCGCTGCCGGTGTTCTCTGCGGCAAGGTCATGTATATCCTGACCGGCGGTCAGGTCAACCCCCTGATCGGTTCCGCTGGCGTTTCCGCTGTGCCTATGGCTGCCCGTGTTTCTCAGAAGGTCGGCCAGAGCGAGAACCCCTCCAACTTCCTGCTGATGCACGCAATGGGCCCCAACGTGGCCGGTGTTATCGGCTCCGCCGTCGCTGCTGGTATCCTCATCAACATCTTCGGCTAAGCATTTCCTGAGATCCCCGCTCCATCGTGGTATTGACCGCGGTGGGGCGGTTTTTTGTTTGCATTGTTTTTATGTACAACTTTTTTGAAATGTGATATACTATATTTTAAGTGATATATCCAGAAATGATTGAAAAGAACAGGTGAAACAATGGCAACAGATCTCGCACAACAATTCTGCGCTTTGCGTGATACGTATATTGAAAAGCAGTTCGGACGCCTGAACGATATGCAGCGGGAGGCGGTGTTCACCACCAACGGCCCTCTGCTCATCCTCGCGGGTGCAGGCAGCGGAAAGACCACCGTGCTGGTCAACCGCATCGCCAACCTCATCCGCTTCGGCTCGGCCCACGGCTCCAGGTGGACGCCCCGGGAGGTGACGGAGGACGATGTGAAAGCCCTGCGCACCGCCATCATGACCGGCACCGACGCCCCGTCGTGGCTGGATGGGATGCTGCGGAAGGACGCCGTCCGGAGCTGGAACGTCATGGCCATCACCTTTACCAACAAGGCCGCCGGTGAGCTGAAAGAGCGCCTGCGCCGGATGCTGGGCGGGGAAGAGGGCGACGAGGTGTTCGCCTCCACCTTCCACTCGGCCTGCGTCCGCATTCTCCGCCGCTGGGCCGAGGAGATCGGCTACCCCCGCAGCTTTACCATCTACGACAGCGACGACTCCCAGCGTGTCATGAAGACTGTGTACAAAGAGCTGAGCGTGGACGACAAGTTCTTCCCGGTCAAAAGCGCCATCAACCAGATGAGCCGCTGGAAAGACCAGCTCATCAGCCCGGAAGAGGCCCTGAAGACCCCGGCCCGGGACACGAAGGGAGCGCTTGCGGCCAAGGTCTATGCCGCCTATGAAAAGAAGCTCAAGGAGGCCGGTGCTTTCGACTTCGACGACCTCATCTACCAGACGGTCATCCTGCTGTCGGAGCACGAGGACGTGCGGGAGTTCTACCAGAATAAGTACAAATATCTGCTGGTGGACGAGTATCAGGACACCAGTGTGGCTCAGTTCCGGCTCGTGAGCCTGCTCACCGGCCCGGAGAAAAACATCTGCGTCGTGGGCGACGACGACCAGAGCATCTACCGTTTCCGCGGCGCGACCATTGAGAACATCCTCAACTTCGAGCGCATCTATAAAGGCACCAAGACCATCCGACTCGAACAGAATTACCGCTCTACGTCGAATATCCTGAATGCCGCCAACTGTGTCATCCAGCACAACACCGAGCGCAAGGGCAAGACCCTCTGGACCAAGAACGGCGAGGGCGACAAGGTGCAGGTCTATACCGCCGAGAACGAGCAGGACGAGGCCAGCCATATCGCGGACGTCATCGGCCAGCACCTCAAAGAGGGCGGACATCTGGCCGACCACGCCATCCTCTACCGGATGAACGCCCAGTCAGCCCCCATCGAAAGCTACTTCACCCGTGCGGGCATCCCGCATAAGATCGTGGGCGGCCAGCGCTTCAATGACCGCAAGGAAGTCAAGGACATCCACTCCTATATGTCCATCGTGGCGAACCCCCGGGACGATGTCCGACTTCGTCGAATCATCAACGAGCCTGCGCGCAAAATCGGTGCAACGACCATCGAAGTCATCGCGGATTTGGCGGCTCAGCAGGGCATCAGTATGCTGGATGTCATCTCCCATGCCGACCAGTACGCCAAGCTCAGCCGCGCCATCGCGCCGCTGTTCAAGTTCTGGGACATCTACCAGAAACTGCAGGAATCGCTGGAAACAAAGACGCTGGATGAGTTCGCTTCCGATGTCATCGAGATCACCGGCTACCGCGCCATGCTGGAAGCTGACGCCGCCAAGGGCCACGAGGATGCCGCTGACCGTCTGCAGAACCTCGGCCAGCTGGTCAATAACGTCAAGAGCTACTGCGACCAGCACGGCGAAGAGGCCTCGCTGGAAGGCTATCTGGAGGACATCGCCCTCATCAGCGACATCGACAGCTACAACGAGAGCGCCGACCAGGTGGTGCTGATGACCATTCACTCGGCCAAGGGCCTTGAGTTCCCCTATGTATTCCTCATTGGCATGGAAGAGGGCGTCTTCCCCAGTGAGATGAGCAAGTATTCCGAGGCTGACCTCGAGGAGGAACGCCGTCTGGCCTATGTCGGCATCACCCGCGCCAAAAAGGAGCTTTACATCTCCAACAGCGTCACCCGGATGCTCTATGGCCGCACCCAGCGCAACGAGCCCAGCCGCTTCCTCCGGGAAATTGAACCGGAGTATATCGAAGAGACCCGCAGCCCGGTGCTGGAACAGCGCTCCCGTCTGGGCGGCTGGGGCAGCGGTTACGGCAGCGATACCGTGCCGGGCGGTGCGTCGGGCTACTCCGGCCCCTCCGGCTGGGGTCGTGCGGCCTCCGGTCACGGCTCGGGCTATGGCAGCCGCAGCGGCTATCTGAATAAAGAATATAACGCACCGATGTCCAATAACCGAGGCTTTGGCTCCGATTACGCGGGTCGTGGAAGTGCTTCGTCGGGTCATGTCGGCTGCAGCTCCGGTTCGGGAAGCAGCGGCTTCGGCTCTGGCTATGGCCGTCCGGCAGCGCCCAAAGCGCCGGTCAGACCCGCAGGCGGCGGTGTGACCTCTTCGCCCCGTCCGGCAGCGGCATCCACCGGCCCCAAGCACTATGAGCCGGGCGACATCGTGGAGCACAAGGTCTTCGGGCGCGGCAAGGTGCTGAAGGTCAAGCCCGCCGCCGGCGACCAGATCGTGGAGATCAGCTTCGAGAAGGTGGGCGTGAAGAAGACCATGGCCAACTTTGCGCCCCTTGTGAAGATAACGACGGAGGAATGAGAAAAAATGATGACTGTCCGATTGATAGCACATACGCCGGAGCCGGAGAAGGTCGTGGCGGCTGCGGCGAAGCTCTGCTACTCCGACGCCCACATCACCGACCTGCTGGACGGGCTGGATGAGGAAAAGACTGCCCGCTTCCTGACCATGCTCAGCGATTTGGGCCACGCCAGCCCCATCGAGCACGCAAGCTTCACCTTCGGCATCGAGGGCGTCAGCCGTACCCTGCTGGCCCAGATCACCCGTCACCGCATCGCGTCCTTCAGCGTCCAGAGTCAGCGGTACGTCCGTCTGGACGATTTCCGCTACGTCATCCCGCCCGAGATCGAGGCCATCCCCGAGGCAAAGGCGGCGTTCATCGAGAGCATGAACGAGGACGCCAGGCGCTACCTCGACCTCGTGCAGAAGCTGGAAGACGGCCACACCGCCCGCCTGATGGCCGAGGGTCTGCCCGAAAAGCAGGCCCGGGCCAAGGCTTCCAAGCAGGCCAACGAGGACGCCCGCTTTGTCCTGCCCAACGCCTGCGAGACCAAGATGGTGGTGACCATGAACGCCCGCAGCCTGCAAAACTTCTTCCACCTGCGCTGCTGCAATCGCGCCCAGTGGGAGATACGGCAGCTGGCCGAAGAGATGCTGCGGCTGGTCTACCCGGTGGCACCCCATATCTTCCGCACCGCCGGCCCGGCCTGCGTGTCCGGCCCCTGCCCGGAGGGCAAGATGTGTTGCGGCCGCACCGCCGAAGTCCGCGCCCAGTACGCCGCGCTGAAAGGGGAGAAGGCAGAATGAGCAAGGGCAGGCTTCTTGTCATCGAAGGGCTGGACGGCTCCGGCAAGGCCACCCAGGCAAAGCTGCTGGCCGCCCATCTGGCCGAGAGCGGTCGAAGGGTGATGGAGGTCACATTCCCGGACTACGAGAGCGATTCCAGTGCGCTGGTGAAGATGTACCTCTCCGGCCGGTTCGGCGATAAGCCCGACGACGTCAACCCCTATGCAGCGTCCAGCTTCTATGCGGTGGACCGGTACGCCAGCTATAAGACCAAGTGGGGCAGCTTCTATGAGGCGGGCGGCATCATCATCGCCGACCGCTACACCACGTCGAACGCGGTGCATCAGTGCTCCAAGCTCCCGCCGGAGCAGTGGAACGACTTCCTCCGCTGGGCCTTTGACTACGAATACAGGCTGCTGGGCCTGCCCGCACCGGACGCTGTGGTGTACTTACAGGTAGACCCCGCTGTGAGCCAGAAGCTCATGACCGGCCGCTACCACGGCGACGAGAGCAGGAAGGACGTCCACGAAAAGGACATCGAATATCTGGCCCGCAGCCGCCGTGCCGCCGAGTACTGCGCGGCGCATCTGGGCTGGGCCACCGTCCATTGCACGGAAAATGGAGCCATGCGCACCATCGAGGAGATTCAGGCCGAGGTGCGGGCGCTGGCGGAAAAAGAACTCGGATAACCGCGAAAATGGGAGGGATACTATCAATGTATCGTTTGATGCAGCCGTCGGATGAGGCGGCAGTCGTGGCACTGTGGCAGAAAGAACGCGGCGACAGCGCCGAGTTCATCAAGACTGCGCTGGAAAAGTTCGCCGGGGCGGAAAATATCTACGTCGCTGAGGAAAATGACGAGATCGTCGCTGCGGCGCTGGCGGTCCCCGTCACCCTCAAGGGACGCAGCGGCAGCTACCTCTACGGCCTCTGTGGGCAGGGAAGCCTGCTTCTGGCAGGACTCGTGGACTATCTCTGTGCGCAGCAGAAGCTGCGGGGCGCGGGCTTCACCGTGGCCGTTCCGGCCGGACAGGAGCAGGCCGCGCTGCTGGAAAACAAGGGTTTCCAGCGGGCTTTTGCCCTCCGCTGTCTGCCCCGGGAGGTGTCCCGCAACCTGTGGAGTCAGGCGGAGTTCGACTCCGTGACGGCCCGCAAGCTCTGTGAGCTGCGGGAGCGCTTCTATCCCGATACCGTCCAGTTCCCGCCGGAGCAGATGGCCGTCGTGCTGACCGACCTCTACGCCAGGGGCGCGACCATCGTGTCCAACGAGAAGGGCTACGGCATCTACTTCCGCCGGGAGGACACCCTCTATTTTGTGGAGCTGATGGCCGAAGACGACCGCTCCGCCGAGGTGCTGATGGAAGCGGCCCGGGAGAAGGAGGTCATCGTGGAGCGCGCTGTCATCACAGTGGGCGCGGCTCAGAACCTTTTCCTCGGCGAAGGCACCCGGCAGGACTACGGCATGATACGATTCGACGCGGAGCCTTTCGATGTGGAAGAAAGCTATATGCGGCTGATGATGGAAAGCTGAACGGAATGGTAAAGGAGTGTGTACATGGCACACGATGCAAAACATAAAAAAAGCAGAAAAGGCGGCGCAGCGAAAATGATCCTGATCGTGCTGCTGATCCTGGTACTGGCGGCGGGCGGCTGTCTGCTGGCCATCCGAAAAGAGATCAACGGCAGTGCTTCCGCCGGCGAACCGGTGAGTGTGAGCATCCAGCAGGGCAGCGGCGTGGCAGCCATCGCCCAGAAGCTCAAGGCGGCGGGCGTCATCAAGTACCCCCACGTCTTCCGCTGGTATGCAGGCAAGCAGGGCGCGGCAGGCAAGCTCCAATACGGTGAGTTCGACCTCGCCCCCGGCAGCTCCTACGACGACATCATCGAGGCGCTCTCCGCCTACGCAAAGGCCGACAGTGTCCGGCTGACCTTCCCCGAGGGTACGACGGCCATCGCCATTGCGAAAAAAATGGAGGATGCCGGGCTGTGCAGCGCCGAGGACTTCCTCAAGGAGGCCAACACCGGCGACTTCAGCCAGTACAGGTTCTGGCAGTACGTCCCCGACGACAAGGACGCCCCGGACCGCTTCCTCAAGTGCGAGGGTTATCTTTTCCCGGATACCTACGATTTCCTGAAGGATGACACCGTCCATCATTACGTTGAGACGTTCTATTCTCACTTCGACAAGCAGATCACCGATGAGATGTATGCCGAGATGGAAAAGCAGGGGATGACCCTCTCCGAGGTGGTCACTCTGGCGTCCTTCGTGCAGGAGGAGGCCGGCAACGATCAGGACGATAATGTGGCGCAGGTGTTCCGCAACCGTCTGGCCGAGGGTTCGCCCTACCCCAAACTGCAGAGCAACACCTCCAGCCACGTCCAGAGCGACGCCGACAACAACTACCTCTGGAACTGGGTCGCGCCCTACTACGGCGGCTGGGACAGCATCCCGGAGAACATTCTGGAAGCCTACGACACCTACACCTGCACCGGCCTCTCCGCCGGCCCCATCTCCAACCCCGGCATCGCGGCCATCCGTGCGGCGCTTGTCCCGCAGCCCGACGATGAGGCGAAGGATGCCTATTTCTTCGTCACCGACCTTGCCGGTCACTACTACTACGCCCACACCTACGCAGACCACCAGAAAAACTGCGATGAGGCGGCAAAAGTTAATAAAAGTATGAAGTAAAAGAGGAATACCATGTTACAGATACCGGAACTTCTGGCCCCGGCGGGCGACCTCGAGCGCCTGCGGTATGCCATCAACTACGGCGCGGACGCCGTTTACTGCGCTCTGCCCGAGTTCGGGATGCGCTCTGCACCCACCAACTTCACCCCGGAGCAGCTGAGCGAGGGCGTCATCTATGCCCACGCCCGGGGCCGCAAGGTCTACCTGACCATGAACACCCTGCCCACCAACGAGGAGGCTGACCGTCTGCCTCAGGCCATCAAGGACGCTGCCGCCGCCGGTGTGGACGCCTTCATCGTGGCCGACCTCGGCGTGTTGGACGCCTGCAAGACGTTCGCACCCGACATCGACGTCCATATGTCCACCCAGACCGGCATCACCAACTGGGCCGCTGCCCGCGCCGCCTACAACATGGGCGCGAAGCGGGTGGTGCTGGCCCGGGAGATGACCCTGCAGGACATCGCCACCCTCCGCGACAAGACCCCGCCGGAGCTGGAAATTGAGGCTTTCGTCCACGGCGCCATGTGCATGAGCGTCTCGGGCCGCTGCCTGCTCTCCAACTACATGGCAGGCCGCGACGCAAACCGCGGCCAGTGCGCCCAGCCCTGCCGCTGGAAGTACTATCTCAGCGAGGAGACCCGCCCGGGCCAGCTCTATGAGATCGGCGAGAACGAGAACGGCAGCTACATCCTCAACGCCAACGATATGTGTACCGCGCCCTTCCTCGACCTCATCTGCAAGGCGGGCGTGGACAGCCTCAAGATCGAGGGCCGCGCTAAGACGTTCTACTACGTCGCCAGCGTGACGGCGGCCTACCGCCGCGCCCTCGACCAGTATCTGGCCGACCCGATGAACGAGAACTTCGAGCTGCCGGAAGAGGTTTTGGATGAGCTGACCCGCACCAGCCACCGCCACTATTCGCCCGGCTTCTACTTTGGCCGGGAGCAGGCCCGTCAGGCCACCGACAGCGCTACTTACATCCGCGAGTGGGAGTTTGTCGGTACGGTGGACGGCTGGGAGAACGGCGTCGCCAGCTGCCAGCAGCGGGGCAAGTGGAGCCTCGGCGACACGCTGGAAGTGCTCTGCCCGGATGGCCGCAGCATCCCGCTGGACCCCGAGTGGATCAAGAATGAGGCCGGTGAGCTGGTGGAGTCTACGCCCCACGCGATGGAGCGCTATACCATCCCCACCCCGGAGCTGCCGCCGATGAGCCTGCTGCGCCGGAAGGTCTAATTATAATAAATAAAATGCCCTGTCAGCGTATGCTGACAGGGCATTTATCTTAATATATTATTCCGGCTTGACCTGCAGCTCCTGCTCGCAGTAGATGCAGCGATACTTGCCGTTGGAGCTCAGCTCAAAGATCTGGTCGCACTCTTCCTCGATGGAGGAGATGCAGCGGGGGTTCTTGCACCGCACGATGTTGACCAAACGCTTGGGGGGCTGGGGCTTTTCCTTCTTGACAGCCTTGCCGTTCTCGATGACGGTCACGCTGATGTCAGGGTCGAGATAGGCCAGCACATCGAGGTTGAGCCAGGAGGCGTCGCCCTCCACCTTGATGATGTCCTTTCGGCCCGACTCTGCCTTGTGGCTGCGGGCGTTCTGGATGAGGGCCACGCTGGAGGTGCGGTTGCCCTTGATGCCCAGCAGGTCCATCAGGCCGATGGCCGTGCCTGCCTTGATATGGTCGATGACGATACCGTTCTGAATTTCATCAATGTTCAGCATCTCAGTTGCCCTCCTTTTCAGCCTTGGGGTCCTTGAGGCCCAGCAGTGTCATGATCAGCGCCATGCGGATGTAGACGGCGTTCTGCACCTGCTCAAAATAGGCGGCGCGGGGGTCGTCGTCCACGTCCAGCGTGATCTCATTGACGCGGGGCAGGGGATGGAGTACGGCCATGTCAGGCTTGGCAAGGGCCATCTTCTCTTTGGTGAGGATATAGCTGTTCTTCAGACGGACATAGTCTTCCTCGTTGAAGAAACGCTCCTTCTGGACGCGGGTCATGTAGAGGATGTCCAGCTCGGGCATGGACTCCTCGAGGCTGCGGGTCTCCTTGTAGGGGATGTGGTTGGCCTCGAGCACGTCGGTGATGATGTAGTCCGGCACACGCAGCTCCTCGGGGCTGATGAGGACGAAGCGGATGTTCTCACAGCGCGCCATGGTCTTGATGAGGGAGTGGACGGTGCGGCCAAACTTGAGGTCGCCGCACAGGCCGATGGTCAGATCGTTCAGACGGCCCTTGCGGCGGCGAATGGTCATCAGGTCGGTCATGGTCTGGGTCGGGTGCTGGTGGCCGCCGTCGCCTGCGTTGATGACAGGGATGCGGGAGTACCGGCTGGCCCGCAGCGGTGCGCCCTCCTTGGGGTGGCGCATGGCCACGATGTCGGCGTAGCAGGAGACGACGCGGATGGTGTCGGCCACGCTCTCGCCCTTGGATGCACTGGAGACGGTCTCGCTCGGGAAGCCGAGGACATGTCCGCCGAGGTTCAGCATCGCGGCCTCAAACGAAAGACGGGTGCGGGTGGACGGCTCGTAGAACAGAGTAGCCAGCTTTTTGTGGGCGGCCACGTCCTGATAAGCAGCCGGGTCGGCGCAGATGCGGTCGGCCAGGTCCAGCAGAGAGGTGATCTCCTGCTGACTGAAATCCAACGGATCGATTAGATGACGCATATTCTTTTGTTTCCCTCCGTCAAAGAAGCTTTCGAAGAATCGAGAAGTCGAAGAAGTTCGTGTAGTAGCTCAACGAACGCATGACGGGATGGCAGAGCCGGTTGTAGCATATCTCATCCAGCAGCAGCATGGCCTCGCCCGGGGCCAGACGCATGGCGGCCCGGATGGGCTCGTCGCCGCAGCTGGCCTTGAGGTGGGCCACATTGGAGGCCACCTGCTGGCGGCACTCCCGCTCCAGAACATCGAAGATGTCACCCGACAGGTCGATGCGGGTGTAGTCCCGGTTCCCGAACAGGGCGCGGGGCAGGTAGTCGATGGAGTAGATGACGGGGGTGGTGTCGGCGAGGATGCGCTTCTTGATGCAGATGACATCGTCGCCGGGCTCGATGGCTAAATCACGGGCCAGCTCTTCGCCTGCGCGGACGGGGTAGATCTGGATGCCGTCGGCGTGGGGGTAGCTGCCAAAGCTGCGGATGAGCGGGTAATACTCCAGCTTCTGGTCCAACCGGCTGCGCAGGTTCAGGACACTTCGGTTGACCACTGTGCCGATGCCGCGCACCCGCTCGATGTAACCCGCACGCTCCATCTCGCTCAGCGCATCGCGGATGACGGTGCGGCTGACGCCGAGTTCGGCGGCAAGGTCTACCTCAGCGGGCAGACGGTCGGTCTGTGCATAGCGGCCTGTGCGCAGTTCCTCCAGCAGAGCGCTGACGATGCGGTCGCTGATGACAGCACCACCCAGGCGGCTGGAAGGGGATAAGCTGGAATCTCTCATGGTTCGTTTCCTCCGGTACACGGGCAGGGCGGCCCTGCCTGGACTTCCGGAAAAGCTGTGCCTGAGCACAAAAACTCTTCCTGCAAATATTATAGCATAAATTGACAATGATTCAAACGGCATTTATACTGGAATCAGCCGGAAAGTATGATTTTATTTTGGAGGGATAGAGCAAGAATGGAAATTCTTCTGCACAAAGTGTGCGGCCGGCCCGCAAGCCGCACCATGACCCTGCGCGCCGCCGGGCCGGAGGATGCCGCCGCCTTTTACGCCTTGCAGAACGAGGTGCGGGCCGCGATGCCCCACCCGGAGCAGTTCGTACCCGACACGCTGGAAAACATCGCCCGCTACCTGAAAGAGGACCTGTGCATCGGCGGGTGGGACGGCGGGCGGCTGGGGGCCTACTTCATCCTGCGGTACTGCGGGCAGGACGCGCACAACTACGCCGCCTTTATGGGCATCCCGCGAGAAGAGTGGGACGGCTGGGCCAACGCCGACAGCGCCATCGTCCACCCCGACTACCGGGGCAACGGTCTGCAGCGGAAGCTGCTGGAAGTGGCGCTTGCCCGGCTCCGCCCGGGCATCGTGGGCATCGGGGCCACCGTCAGCCCGGAAAATCAGTACAGCCTCAACAACGCCCTGGCCAGCGGCTTTGAGATCGTCTGCCGCCGGGAGATGTACGGTGGGTATGACCGGTATCTGCTGGCGAAGAGGCTGTAAAATGATACAGCTCCGCGTTTCTTCGGAAAGGCGGGGCTGTTCTTTTTTTGCTATGCCGGAAAAGTCACACTATTCATGAATCTACGCTGGTATGTCATGAAAAGGACTTGACAAAGATATAGGGGGGGGGGGGGGGTAAAATGAAAAAAACGGTGACCCTGCAAAAATATAGGAGGTAAAAAAGTATGCGGTTACGGAAAAATATGAAGCGTGCGGCGGCAGTCGCGCTGGCCCTGAGTGTGGCGCTTTCGGCGGCAGCCCCGGCGGCACTGGCAAAGGATTATTATATCGAAAACGGTGATATTACGGTGACCGTTACGGAAGAGGGCGACACCTATGTCCGTGTCGGCGATGCGAAAGACAAAGATGACATCGGAGTGAAAGACGACACGGACGTGGTCATCAAGGGCGGCGAGGACCCGAACAAAACGGCTGGGAACAACTCTGACGGGGCGGCAGACGACGACACGGCGGACGAGGCTGAAGGACAGAAGCCGGTGGTGGATGCCGAGCCGGGAGAGCCTGCGGAGGAGACCGGCACGGAGCTCGTCGTCTGGCCTGAGAACGTGAACAGCGGGGAAGACCAGAAAAAGGACGAGCCTGCGGATGCCGAGCCGAAGACGCCGGACACGCAGAAGCCTGTCGAGAAGGCCGCAGAGGACGAAGATGACGACAAGGACATCATGACCTATGAGGCCAACACTGCCAGCACGGTGACAAAGGTTGCGAACGAAGCGGTACAGAATATCATCAAGATCATCAATAATTGCACCAAAAAAGACACGACGGTCACGATCGAAAACGTGAATATCTATCAGTACGCCTATGATTATAAGGCCGCGATGTCTGTCGAGGGCGCAGGCGACACGACCCTGAAGCTGGTGGGGGACAATACCTTGAGAGGTGGACATTCTTGTGCGGGCTTGGAAAAGGATGATGAGTACTCTACCGGAAAACTGACCATCACCGCAGAAGATACAAGCGCCTCTTTGAAGGCGTATGGTGGTCAGAATTCTGCGGGCATTGGTGGAGGATCTTATCATAGCACCTCGAAGCTGGAAATTGCAAACGGAAAAATCTATGCAGAAAGTGGTTCCAATATGGGTGCAGGCATTGGCGGCGGCATGCGCGGAAAAGGTGAAGTGACCATTTCCGGCGGGGATGTGACTGCTCATGGAGGGCATACTGCGGCATGTATTGGCGGCGGTTTTAGGGGCTCGGGAGACGTTACCATCCTTGGCGGCACGGTAACTGCGATACCTGCTGAGGGCAGTAACTCTAATGTCACAGGCATTGGCGGCGGCTTTGGCTGCGATGAAAAATCGACCGTTCGTATCCTCGGCGGTGTTGTCGATGCCGTGGGCAACGGATGTGGAAGCGGCATTGGCGGAGGCGAAGGTGATGTAGAGGTCGAGATCGGCGGCGGTGCGCAGGTAACCGCAAAAGGCGGCCTGGGCGATAACGAGTTCAATCGCGGTCCAGGCGCCGCCATCGGCACAAACGGCGATGTAGGCGGCAAAGCCGGTAAAGAGCTGGATGTAAATGCCAGCGGTGAGGGTACGGTCACCCGGATTAACTCCCAGTTGACCTCTGATTGTAAGCATAAATGGACACTTGTCTCCTCTACTCCTGCGGCTGTCGGCCAGCTGGGCGAAAAAGAGTATAAATGTTCTTCTTGCGGCTCCACAAGGACTGTATACAAGTTTGTACTTCCGGAACCTGCACCTGTGGAGGAGCAGAACGGCAGGATCGTTTTGACAGTTATAGGCGCTCCCTATGAGATGCATCAGGAGTCTACCCGCTACATCGTCACGGCAGATTCTGATACCGCCACCCTCTTCGGCTGTCTGGGCAATCTGGCAGAACTGAAAGCGCAGGGCGTAGATACCCTCGTCTTCCGCACGAAGAGCCGTGAGACGGCGCTGGACATCGATACCATGCTGTCGCTGGGCGCAGAGGACACCCTCTTCACCCTCACCCACAGCGGCAGCTCTGCCACCCTCACCGTGGGCGGCGCAGACCACAGCGAACTGATCCACTAAAAACCAACCCCCAAGGCGGAGAGTTTCCGCATCCCTCCGCTTTGTACGAAAAGCCCCCGGCACGTTCCGCAGCGTGCCGGGGGCTTTTTTGGTTATGGGCAGGCTTCCCTTTGTACAACCTCTCCGTCAGCGCTGACGCGCTGCCACCTCCCCTAGTAGGGGAGGCTTTGGCAGTCCCCGCAAAGTGAACGGTTTCGCCAGAGGCTCCCCTACTAGGGGCAACAACGACGACCGCCGCCAGCGGCGGAAACAGGGAGTCGCTGTTGGGGCCGCGGCCAGCAAGACGCAAGCGGAGCGCAGCGAATGCTGGGTGCCGCAACCCGGCCTTGTCGAGCGAATGCGAGACTGAGAGGTTGGACGAAGGCACAGCTTACCGCTGTGCAGCGGCTCTTTCGTGCCGGGCTTGCCCTCTCCGTCTGCTTCGCAGACACCTCTCCCAAAGGGAGAGGCCTTGGCATTCCGCAGCGCTTCGTCTTCCATAGGAAACTTTTCCGCTCCGCCACTGGCGGCGGTCGTCGCCGTTGCAAGTGGCTTGACGGATGGTTCACGGGCCGTAAGCACTAAAAAAGAAGACCCCCTTTCGGAGTTGCAGCTCCGTGAGGGGGTTTTCTTCTTGGTGAGTCAAATGACTAGTTCAATTTCTACTTTCACTATTTATAGTATATGCCATTCCCCGCAAAAGTCAAGCTTTGCACAGAAAGTTTACAAGCGCCCTCTCCGTCACCTTCGGTGCCACCTCTCCCAGAGGGAGAGGCCTTGGCAGGCCGGGCCACTTTTTACTGGACGCCTGAGGCCCGATATGGCGTAAAAGGGCGGGCCTCGCTACAGAGGGCAGCGGCTTCTGGACAACGCTCCTTGTCAAGCTGTCGCTGGCCTAGACAGCGGAGCACTACCGTTTCCGGGACATCGTGCTTTGCTCGTCCAGACGAAAGCTGCCCGACATGCCAATGGCTCCCCCTTTGGGGGAGCTGGCGCGGAGCGCCTGAGAGGGCAAGGACGCTGCTAAACAGCTCTTGCACTGCGATCGTATCGCTCTGACAAAGAGACTGCTTACCGCTGTGCAGCAGCTTTAAGGTTCTCGTTCATCTTATGCCGTACCACCAGCAGGCAGGCCAGATGCACCAGTGTAGTGAGGATCCAGCTGACGGGGTAGCTGAGGTAAAGCATCGTGGTGGTGTGGAACAGCTGGAAGATGGTGGCGATCCAGACGAGGCGGAGCAGGCAGCTGCCCACGAGGCTGACCACCATCGGCAGGACGGAGTAGCCCCGGCCGCGCAGGCAGCTGGCCAGAACATCCATGCCGCCGCAGAGCAGATAGGTGGTGCAGATGATGTGCATACGGGCCAGACCGGCAGTCACCACGACCTCATCGGAGGAGTAGAAGTGGAGCAGCGGTTCGCCCAGCAGGGAAGCACCGCCGCCCAGCACGAGGCCGGTGACGATGGAGCAGAGCAGGCAGTTGCGCATGACGCGGTCCAGGTTGTCGTACCGGCGGGCGCCCATGTTCTGGCTCGTGAAGGTGACAGCGGCCTGGGCGAAAGCGTTCATGGCGGTATAGACGAAGCCCTCGAGGTTGGAAGCGGCAGAGTTGCCGGCCACGACGATGGAGCCGAAGGAGTTGACCGCCGACTGGATGACGACGTTGGAGAGGCTGAACACGGTGCTCTGCAGACCGGCAGGCAGGCCGATGCGCAAGATCTGGCCCAGAGCGCCCGCATGGAAGCCCAGACGGCCGAGGTCGAGGTGGAGCGGGCCTTTCTCCTTCACCAGCAGGGCCGTGACCATGCAGGCGGAGACGGTCTGGCTGATGATGGTGGCCAGAGCGACGCCCGCCACGCTCATGGAGAAGAGGATAACGAACACGAGGTTCAGCACCACATTGATGGCGCCCGCCACGGCCAGACAGAACAGAGGCCGCCTGGTGTCGCCCACGGCGCGCAGGAGGGCCGAGCTGAAGTTGTACAGCATGGTCATGGGCATACCGATGAAGTATATCTTGAGGTAGAGGGTGGACAGGCCGATGACGTCCTCCGGGCAGCTCATCAGCTCCAGCAGGACGCGGGCGGCAAAAAAGCCCACCACGGCCAGAAAGAAGCCGCTGACGAGGCCCAGCGTCACGGAGGTCTGGACGGTGTTGCGGACGCCCTCATCGTCCTTCGCGCCGAAGCAGCGGGCCGCAACGACGTTCGCGCCCAGCGACAGGCCCACGAACAGGTTGACCAGCAGGTTGATGAGCGCACCGTTGGAGCCGACAGCGGCCAGCGCCGTGCTGCCCGCAAAGCGTCCCACGACGACGACATCGGCTGCGTTGAACAACAGCTGCAGGATGCTGGATGCAGCCAGCGGCAGGGAAAACAGGATGATCTTTTGCAGCATGGGGCCGCTGGTCAAATCGCCTGTCCGGGTATTCTGTGCCATGAAAATGCTCTGCCTCCTCAAATATCAGATGGTACTCACGAAAAAACGCGCCGCTCAACAGCGAGCGACGCAGATAGTATTATAATACGGTTTCAGGTAAAATACAAGTAAGATCAAAGCTTTTTCCGTACAAAAATGCACCCCCGCACACAGGGTGCGGGGGTGCGGAGGGATGTTTGCGAAACAGAACGCTTACTTCTGGGGCTTCATGTAGATGTGGTGAGGCAGACCGGCGATGTAGAGCGGGGTCAGCTCAGCCTGGATGAGGGGCCGTGCGTAAGCGAGGAAGTCTTCCGTCATCTGGGTGTGATTCTCGTTCATCCAGCTCAGCGGCACCTTCTTCTCGAGATTTGCGACCTCGCTGATGGGGTGCAGCTCAGTGGTACACTGATAGGGGCTGTTGGAGATGCGCTTCAGGGCCACCATCTGGCCGGTGACGCCCTCAAACGCAGCCTTGACAGCAGCACCGCCGACTTGATAGGCCTCGGTGATGTCGGTGCGGCTGGTCAGGTGGCCGGCGCAGCGCTGCAGGGTGGAAAGCTCGATGCAGCGGGTCTTGGTGTCCAGATTGCGGGCCACGACGTTGGCCAGATAGCGGGCGGTGCCGGTCAGGGCCTTGTGGCCGAAAGCGTCCACTGCGTGGACATCGTCGGCCAGCTCACAGACATAGCGGCCATCCTCCAGCTTGACGCCCTCAGACACCGCGATGACGATGCTGGGCTTCTTCTCCTGCATCACGCGCACCTTCTCGACGAAGTGCTCCACATTGAAGGGGACTTCGGGCAGGCAGATCATGTCCACGCCCTCGCAGTCGTCGCTCTTGGCCAGTGCGGCGGCGGCGGTCAGCCAGCCGGCGTTGCGGCCCATGATCTCGACGACGGTGACATACTTGGTGCCATAGACGGTGGCGTCGCGGATGATCTCCTTCATCACCACGCCGATGTACTTGGCCGCAGAGCCGTAGCCGGGGGTGTGGTCGGTGACCATCAGATCGTTGTCGATGGTCTTAGGCACGCCCATGAAGCGGATGTCGCTCTGGATGCACTCGCCGTACTCAGCCAGCTTGCCGATGGTGTCCATCGAGTCGTTGCCGCCGATGTAGAAGAAGTAGCCGATGTCCAGCTTTTCGAGGATGGCGAAGAGCTTCTTGTACACGGCCTCGTCGGTGTGCCAGTCGGGCAGCTTGTAGCGGCAGCTGCCGAGGAAGCTGGAGGGGGTGCGCTTGAGCAGCTCGATGTCGAGGTCATCGGTCAGCAGGGTGGACAGGTCCACGACCCGCTCCTCCAGCAGACCGGCGACGCCGTTGCACATGCCGTAGACGATGTCCGCGCCGCGGCTCTTGCAGCTCTCGAACACACCAGCCAGACTTGCGTTGATGACAGAGGTGGGGCCGCCGGACTGGCCAACGATTGCATTTTTACCCATGATGATTTCTCCTTTTTTGTTTTTCTGTTTCGGCTTTATAACGAAGCCGTTTTCTAAGCATTGCACACCGTCTGAGCGGTCTTTTTGCCTGCATACTGCGTTGCTTTCCCTTGCAATCCGTCAGGATTGCTGCGGAAAATCGCCTTGTCTGCCGACAAAAATCCTCGCCATTCGGCGTACCCTGCTTACGAAAACAACTTCTTTAATCGTGCAGGAGCACGAAAACAGACGCGGGGAAGGGGAGAAGCGAGTTTCCTTACAGGCAGATGTGGCGGGGAGTACCGTTGACGTAGACAGGGGTGACCTCGTCGAGGATGAGCGGGCGGGCGTATTCCTCGAACGCCGCCGTCACCTGCATCCCGTCGGGGGTGATCCAGTCCAGCGGCACCTTCTTTTCGAGGTTTGCCACCTGCTGGACGTCCACCGCTTCGGTGATGCACTGGTAAGGATACTCGGAAACGCGCTTGAGCGCGATCATTTTGCCCGTCTCACCGGCAAAGGCTGCGGCTGCCGCTGCGCCGCCCACGGCGTAGGCCTCGGTCACGTCGGTGCGGCTGGCCAGATGGCTGGCGCAGCGCTGCAGCGTCGAGAACTCGATGGCGCGGCTCTTGCAGTTCAGCTTGTCGTGGATGAGATCGGACAGATAGCGGCTGGTGCCGCTGAGGATGGCTTTGTGGCCGAAAGCGTCCAGCTGGCCTGCCGTGGACACGAGGTCGCACAGATAGGTGCCGTCGGCGGTCTTGACGCCCTCGCTGGCCGCGATGATGACGTTGGACTTCACCCGCTGCAGCTCATCCACTCTGGCGAGGAACTTATCCTGTTCAAAGGGGACTTCCGGCAGAAGGATGAGGTCGGGGCCGTCGCTGTCGTCGCCGCCTGCGAGGCAGGCCGCACCGGCCAGCCATCCGGCGTGACGGCCCATGATCTCGGCCACAGTCACGCTGCGGATGTCGTAGACGGAGGAGTCACGGATGACTTCCTTGAGGATGGTGGCGATGTACTTGGCCGCAGAGCCGTAGCCGGGGGTGTGGTCGGTGAGGCAGAGGTCATTATCGATGGTCTTGGGTACACCGATAAAACGCACCGCACTGCCTACCTGTGCGCCGTAGCGGCTGAGCTTGGCGATGGTGTCCATCGAGTCGTTGCCGCCGATGTAGAACACCGCGCAGATGTCGTACTTGTCAAACAGGGTGAACAGCTTGACGTAGGGCGTGGAGTCCGCCTCCGGCTCGGGGAGCTTGTAGCGGCAGCTGCCCAGATAGCTGGACGGCGTGCGCTTGAGCAGCTCGATGCTGAGCCGGTCGTCCAGCAGGACGTTCAGCTCCACGAGTTCCTCTTTCAGCAGTCCCTCGATGCCGTACTTCATGCCGTAGACCTTGTCTGCGCCCAGACTGCAGGCGGCTTTATAGACGCCTGCGAGACTGGAATTGATGACGGCGGTAGGGCCGCCGCTCTGGCCGATGATGACATTCTTGGCCATGAGAACCTCCTTGTACCATTTACCGATAAATTGGACTTCCTGTGCGCCGCAGCACCGCTCCGCGCTGTCCCTGTTTCGCGGTCCGTACACCCTGCACAGTGTACAGACGGGGGAACAGCCAACAATCGATGACTGCAACTCGCACAAAAATTCTGGCAGGTCGTGCAAGCACTTCGAGGAATGTGTGCAAAAACCTGCTCTTCTTCTATTGTAACCGTTTTGCCTGTTGTATGCAAGTCCTAATTGGTTGCAGAGGCAAAAAAATTATGATAAAATAGGTGCTGCACAGCTCTGCCGGGCCGGAAAGCGGGGATAACCCGCCGACGCCCGGGCAGACTAAGAGCAGAACCAAACGAAAGCGGGAACACCTTTATGGGCATTTCACACGATTATCATAGCACGGGTCGGCGCCGCAGAGGCGGCCCCGGCGGCGTCATCCGGTTTGCGGGGGCCGTGGCCGGCATCCTGCTGGTGAGCTTCGCCATCACGGCCATCCTTGAGCACGGACAGGCACAGCCCGAAGAGCTGCCCACCGTGACGGCCAACGGCACGGCGCAGAACATTCTGGCTCCGCTGCCCATGCAGGGCGCGGCGGACAGCACCACCGACAGCGGCAGCGCAGGCACAGCGGCAGCGGACGGCACGCCCGCCGTGACCCTCGAGCAGTTCGGCCCGGCCCGTCAGACGGCGGGAGCCTACAGCGTCAAAGCCTACGACAGCAGCGTCATCCGCCAGCCTGCCAGCGGCCAGGTCGATTTGAGCTACTTCTCCGATGCCGCCTTCCTCGGCGACAGCCTGACAGTGGGCTTCTCCGACTATAAGATCAACCTCGGCGGTGCGCTCATCTGCGGCTACACCGGCGTTGGTCCGGATGCCATCGTCAACCGCAGCGCCGTCAAGAGCAGTGTGCGGGGCGAGGAAGTCGCGCTGGACGTGCTGGCCACTGCTCAGCCCAGGAAGCTGTATATCCTGCTGGGTACCAACACCCTGACCACCGTGGGCGCGGCAGACCGCTTCCTCGCTTACTACGGCCAGATGCTGGACGTGCTGCGCCAGACGCTGGGGGAGGACTGCGTCATCTATGTGGAGTCCATCCCGCCCGTCCGCCCCGAGGCCGCAGCGGAAAAGCCGGGCCTTGCCTCGGACATCATCCGCTCGGTGAATGAGCAGCTGGCCCTGCTGGCCGCAGATAAGGGCTGTGTCTACCTCGATTTGTGGGAGACGCTGGCCGACGGCGAGGGTAACCTGAAAGAGGTGCTGGCTGCGCCGGACGGCGTCCACTTCTCGGCGGGCAACGGCTACGGCGCGTGGGTCACTTACCTGCGCAACCACGCCAAGTATTCTGCCGATAATGCCTGGACCCCCGGCAGCGCCTATGCAGGCTGAAATTTCAAAAATACAACGGCAAATGCCCTGAATCGCAGGATCCAGGGCATTTTTGCTGCAAAAAATCTCAAAAGAGAGTTTTATCGGACAGATGATTTGTAAAATAGGAGGCAGAAGAGAGCACGGCCAGAGGGAAGGACGGTAAAAATGAAGTACCTGTTTGTGACGCTCATGTGGAATGCCCGGGCCGAAATGCCCGGGCCGGGCGATATTTTTGCGGTCTGCTGTCAGTCTTACAGCCCGAATGGAATGACGCGGTACGGACGCTACACCCATCTGGACGACATGAGCGCCCTGACGCAGTGGACAAAAGATGCTGTTTACCACAACATCACGGTACTGGAAACAGCAAAGCCGCGAAAAGAGATTTTGAATACGGTAGCGGAGACCTTTCCGGCCTATGACGTTCTGGTCCTGTGGAGCCGGAAAGAATATGAGCTGTTCCGGCAGGCGATGCATGACTGCGGACATCGCCTCTGCACGGCGAAAGTCGTTCTGCTAGAAGAACTGCTGGGAGCAGTCGTCCGCCCCAGAAAGAGGGGCCGGGTGCCTTTTCAGCAGGTGCTGAGGGCGTTTCATGTCCAGACGACCCGGGAGACGTTTTACCAGCCGAAATACCGGGCGGGCTTTCTGCTTGAGCTGTGGGACAGGGTGAGCCAGCTTGCGGCGCAGAGCGAGGAGTGGACGCAGACAGAACTCTGCCTTAACCCCAGGACAAACACCGTCCACCTGCCGGGATGCAGTCATCTCGGCCTGACGGGCGGACAGCCCTGTACGCCGCAGGTGCTTCTGGAAGGTGCTGCCCTCTGCAGAGACTGCCAAAAGAAGAAGGCGCTGTATCTCTGGGAGATGGAGCGGCTGCACACAGTGAAGTTCCAGCCTCACGCAGGTGCTCTGGGGACGCCGCAGAATTATCCGCCGGCACCGAAGCTGTTCTACCGGGAGGGCGACCCGCAAAAGCTTTACCATGACCGTGCCTGCCCCTGCTGCAAACCGTTCCGGGAGGGGCCGGACTATCTGCAGTGGAAGCCGCTTTTCGGGAGAGCCGATGCGGCAGCCCTCGGCCTGACGGCCTGCGACCGGTGTTCACCGCTGGGCATCCGGTATGGGCAGACCCGGACGCAGATAGAGTCCTTCTGCAGCCAGAGAGGGATGCAGTGTGTGCTGCGGGATGGCGAGATCGACGTCACGACGTCCATCGGCGGGTGGCGGCTCGTCTGGAAGGGAAAAGATAAGATCTGGCTCTATCACAAGAACACCCATAGGAGCCATCTGACTGAGAGTGAGGACATCCCCGGCTATCACAGTCAGGCCATTCACAAGAAGACCATCATGGAGTATTTGGAATACATCGTCCAGCACGACCTCTACCGGAAAAACAGTCCGCTCCCGGAGACGGGGAGTGTCCCTGCCGCAAAACCGCCGAAGCCGACCCATCGGGGACACGGCCATCACCGGGACGCAAAGGGGGCAAAGCATTTCCAAAAGCACAAGACGAACAAGGTGAAGGTGAGCTCACTGGAAGAACTGCAGGCGCTGGCCCGGCAGAAAATGACCGGAGAAGAGGAATAAAGACAAACAAAAATCCCGCCCTTTGCACATAGAGTGCAGAGGACGGGACGTTTTGTTTTTATGGAGAAGGGCAGAGGGACGAATTACTTCATCTTGCTCTTGGCCTTCATGCGCTGCTCGTGGTTGAGGATCTGCTTGCGGATGCGCAGGTTCTCGGGGGTGACCTCCAGCAGCTCGTCCTGAGCCAGGAACTCGAGGCAGCCCTCGAGGCTCAGCTTGCTGATGGGGATGAGGCGCAGAGCATCATCAGAGCCGGAAGCACGGGTATTGGTCAGGTGCTTGGTCTTGCAGACGTTGACATCGACGTCCTCGCCGGAAGCGGTGTAGCCGATGACCATGCCCTCGTAGACCTTCTCGCCGGCGCCCACCAGCAGAGTGCCGCGCTGCTGCGCGTTGAACAGGCCGTAGGTGACGGCCTCGCCGGTCTCAAAGCTGACCAGAGAACCGGTGGAGCGGTTGGCGATCATGCCAGCCCAGACGTCATAGCCGTCGAAGATCTGGTTGATGATGCCCTCGCCGTGGGTATCGGTCAGGAACTGGTTGCGGTAGCCGAACAGGCCGCGGCTGGGCATACGGAACTCCAGACGCACACGGTCGGAACCCAGAGACTCCATCTGCTGCAGGATGGCCTTGCGCTGGCCCAGACCGGTCATGACAGCACCCTGATACTGGGAGGGAACGTCGATGACGACGTGCTCCATAGGCTCGTAGGTCTTGCCGTCGATGACCTTGGTCAGAACGTGCGGGGGAGAGACCTGCAGCTCATAGCCTTCGCGGCGCATGGTCTCGATGAGGATGGACAGATGCATCTCACCACGGCCCATGACACGGAAGGAATCGGTGGTGGCGGAATCCTCCACCTTCAGAGCGACGTCCTTCAGCAGCTCTTTCTGCAGACGGTCACGGATCTGGCGGCTGGTGACATACTTGCCCTCACGGCCGGCCAGCGGGCTGTCGTTGACGGAGAAGGTCATCTCGACGGTGGGGTCGTTGATCTTCACGAAGGGCAGCGGCTCAATATTGGAGGGGCTGCACAGAGTGTTGCCGATGGTGACGTCGGGCAGACCGGAGAAAGCCACGATGTCGCCTGCGGTGATGTTATCGCAGGGCTGACGGCCATTGGCCTGGAAGTCATACAGCTTGGTCAGACGGCCGCGCATCTTGAGGTCGGGGTTGTGCCAGTCGCACACGACCACTTCCTCGCCCACCTTGGCGACGCCGTTCTGGATGCGGCCGATGCCGATGCGGCCAACGAACTCGTTGTAGTCCACAGAGGACACCAGCATCTGGAAGGGAGCCTCGGGGTCGCCCTCGGGCGGCTTGATGGTGCTCAGCAGGGTGTCGAACAGGGGGACAAGGTCGGTGCCGGGTACATCGGGGTCAAGGCTTGCAGTGCCGTCACGGCCGCAGCAGAACAGCATGGGGCAGTCCAGCTGCTCGTCGGTAGCGCCCAGGTCCATCAGCAGGTAGAGGACCTCGTCGATGACTTCCTTGATGCGGGCATCGGGACGGTCGATCTTGTTGATGGCGACCACAAGGCTCAGATTCTGCTGCAGAGCCTTCTGCAACACGAAACGGGTCTGGGGCATGCAGCCCTCAGCAGCGTCCACCAGCAGCAGAACGCCGTTGACCATCTTCAGCACGCGCTCGACCTCGCCGCCGAAGTCGGCGTGGCCCGGGGTATCGACGATATTGATCTTGACGCCCTTATAGGTGCAGGAGCAGTTCTTGGCCAGAATGGTGATGCCGCGCTCACGCTCGATGTCACCGCTGTCCATGACACGCTCTGCCACAGCCTGATTGTCGCGGAAAGCGCCGCTCTGGCGCAGCAGGGCGTCCACCAGCGTGGTCTTGCCGTGGTCAACGTGAGCGATGATAGCGACATTGCGCAAATCGTTACGAACCATAAAATACAACCTCTCTATTTTGAATCTCAGTAGAAGTTACGTCATACAATTTAAGTTTATATCATCCGGGGGTGGTTTGTCAAGATTGTATAAAAAATTTTTGATGGATTCGGCGTTTTGCCCGAGAATCGGCGATCGATTTGGGCGGCATTACAGCGCGAAACGTGATATACTTAATGTACCAAAGTTGGATAATCCTGTTGGAGGTGTGTCTATGAAACTGACGTTTTTGGGTGCCAACCACGAAGTGACCGGCAGCTGTACCCTCTTGGAAGCGGCGGGACAGCGCTACCTCATCGACTGTGGTATGGAACAGGGCAAGGATGTCTACGAGAACCAGCCCATCCCCGTTGCGCCGGGCGAGATCGACGGCGTGCTGGCCACCCATGCCCATATCGACCACACGGGCCTTCTGCCTCTTCTGGTACGCAACGGCTTCCGGGGCAGGATCTACGCCACCAGGCCCACGGCAGAACTGTGCAGCATCATGCTGCGCGACTCGGCGCACATCCAGGAATTCGAAGCCGAGTGGAAGAACCGCAAGGGCCAGCGCTCCGGTGCAGAGCCTGTGGAACCCATGTACACCATTCAGGACGCCGAGGCAGCCATCGCGCTGTTCCGGGGCTATGATTACAATAAAGAGATCGAGCTTGCGCCCGGCATCGTCATCCGCTTTGTGGATGTGGGCCATCTGCTGGGCTCGTCCAGCATCGAGATATGGGTGACGGAGAACGGTGCGACCACAAAACTGGTCTTCTCCGGCGACATCGGCAACCTCGACCAGCCTATCATCAAAGATCCCACGTATCTGAAGGACGCAGACTATGTCTTTATGGAGTCCACCTACGGTGACCGCAGCCACGGCCCGCGGCCCGACTATGTGGCCGAGCTGACGAAGATCCTGCAGCGCACCTTCGACCGCGGCGGCAATGTGGTCATCCCGAGCTTTGCAGTGGGCCGCACCCAGGAACTGCTCTACTTCATCCGCGAGATAAAGGAAAAGAACCTGGTCACCGGCCACGGCTGTTTCCCGGTGTACATCGACAGCCCGCTGGCCATCGAGGCCACCCGCATCTTCAAGGACACCGACTCCTCCTGCTTTGATGAAGAGACCAACGCCCTGCTGGCAAAGGGCATCGACCCCATCCAGTTCCCGGGCCTGAAGGTCAGCGTCACCAGCGATGAGTCCCGTGCCATCAACACCGACCCCGTGCCGAAGGTCATCATCTCGGCCAGCGGCATGTGTGAAGCGGGCCGTATCCGCCACCACCTCAAGCACAACCTCTGGAGGAAGGAATGCACCATCCTCTTTGTGGGCTATCAGGCCGTGAACACGCTGGGCCGCTCTCTGCTGGAGGGTGCGGACAACGTGAAGCTCTTCGGCGAATCCATCGAGGTGCAGGCGGAGATCTGCCAGCTCACCGGCCTTTCGGGCCACGCCGACAGGGAGGGCCTGCTGAAGTGGGTCAACTCCTTTGAGCCGAAGCCCAAGCGGGTGTTCATCATCCACGGCGAGGATGAGGTGGAGAACATCTTTGCCCAGACCCTCACGGAGCAGGGCTTCAACGCCTGCGCACCTTATAATGGTGAGCAGTGGGCCATCGGTGCTGAAGGTGCGGTCTGCCTGAAGGAAGGCACCCGTATCCGCATCGAGCACCACATCAGCGAGGGTGCAGCCCGTGCGGCTACCGTCTTCCAGCGCCTGCTCAATGCCGGCAAGCGCCTGCTGCGAGTCATCGAGCACAACGAGGGCGGCGCCAACAAGGACCTTGCCAAGTTCGCCGACCAGATCAACGCTCTCTGTGACAAGTGGGACAGATGAGGCAAACATCCCGGCGGAATAGCTGCTCCGAAAACATCGTTCTGAAATAAAATGATGGAAAACCGACCTGAGTTCGTGTGCCCTCACACGGCTCGGGTCGGTTCTTTTTTGCGTCCAAAAGAGGAAAATACAGTTTGCTGTGCGCTTTTGCACGAGTTTCCGACTATTTCATGAGAATCGTTGACTTTGAATGCGCAAAATGCTACCATATGGCACAAGAAAAGGTAAAGATGACAAAGTAAAGTTGTTTCATAGGCGCAGAGGCCGGCATCTGTGCGGGAAACGGCTCGAAGTTTTTGTCTGCGTGCGGATGGTATCGGCAGAAGCTTCCGCACAGGAAATGACCGCATTGCATCATTCGATCAAAAAGTCAACAAAAAGAAAGGTCGTGGTCTCTATCGCAATCAAGGAATATTCCATGTCCCGGGACTCCACCCGGCAGCTCTCACCCAGCTTCAAGGTGCGGGAGTTTGCCTGCAAGGGCAGCGATGTCGTGCTCCTCGACGAGGAGCTTGTGGTGCTGCTCCAGTGCATCCGGGAGCACTTCAGAAAGCCGGTGCATATCACCAGTGGATACCGCACCGCCGCCCACAACGCCGCCGTGGGCGGCAGCAAGTCCAGCCAGCACCTTCTGGGCCGGGCGGCGGATCTCTACGTCGAGGGTGTGCCGGTGGCTGCCGTTGCCGCCTACGCCGAGACCCTGCTGCCCTCCCGGGGCGGCATTGGACGGTATCCGAAGGACGCCGCCCACCCGAAGCGCCGCACCGGCTGGGTGCATATCGATACCCGGGCGGGCAAGAGCCGGTGGAAGATGTAAAAAGACTCTGAAACTGTTATTGCTATTACGTTATTGCTATTACAATATGAAAGCGGCCCTCTCCCGGAAAAGGGAAGAGGGCCGTTTTCTTGCAGCAACGCCCCCGCTGGCGGAAACACCGGCGAGGGCGTCAGGTTTATGAATCGGCGCGCAGGAGGTCTGCGGGTCGGATGTGCAGGATGTCGCAGAGTGCAAAGAGATTATCTGTTTTGGGCATCCCGGCGCCTCGCTCATAATAGCCGATCGTGCCGATGGTGACACCAAGCTTCTCCGCAAGCTCCAGCTGCGTCAGCCCGGCGGCCTGCCGTGCCTCGCGGATGATACGGGCAGATTCGGGGTGGCTGCGGGTGGCCATAAAGAATCACCTCAATTCTGAATTATATACATCGGCCGCTTTGGTCTGGCCTTCGTCGTTGAGCTGGTCGAAGGTTGCAAGGAAGGTGGACTGCTGGGAAAATCCTAATCAAACAAATCCGAATGCGTACCGGTACGGAACAGGAAAAGCTCAAGAGCATCGCCGTCCACACGGTAAACGAGCAGCCAGTCGGGCCGGATGTGGCACTCCCGGAAGCCGATATAATCTCCGGTGAGAGCGTGGTCACGGTTCCGGTCCGGCAAAGCCTGCCCGGCGGCGAGCCAGTCCACAACGGTGTTCAGCTCATCCAGCGGCAGGCCGCGCCTGACTGCAAGCTTGAGGTCTTTCTTGAATCGGTTGGAAAGGACGACTTCAAGCATCCGTCAGCACCTCATTCATGGCGTCCTTGAAGGAAGCATAGCGCTTATACTTTTCCGGGTGAGCCTTCATCTCGGCATACTCATTCAGAGCTGCAGCCGTCTCCGCGTTGGGATTTTCCCGGGTGACGACGAAAGGCAGGCCCTGCACGCGAAGGGACTGCTTCAGGAAGAGGGTGATCGCCGTGGACAAATCAATGCCGAGGTCTGCAAAAAGCTCCTGACTCGAGCGCTTCAGCTCCGGGTCAAGACTGATGTTCGTGCTGGTTTTTGCCATAACAGAACGCCTCCTTGTTGGTTTTCTATTCTCACTATAGCATTTTTTGGTCAGAATGTCAACATAATATGCGCGTATTGTGCGCACAAAAAGGAAGAAAAGCCATTCAGGCCGACGCCGAGTTTGAGCGGCTGAGGAAGAGCGTGAAGTAAGAGACCGGCCATAACTGTATAGCATGACAACGCCCCCTTCAAAAATTTTTGAGGGAGCGTTGTCATGTGAATGAAAAAGAGGTGAGGTAAAAAGTGGGGCAATGGAATAAGAAGACCGCCCAGATCCTGACGGATCTAGGCGGTTTTTGGTGGAGCGGGCAATGGGAATCGAACCCACCTCCTCAGCTTGGAAGGCTGATATACTAGCCGATGTACGATGCCCGCATATTCTGTTTTGCCGGGATGCAAGCAGTATTATAGCATGATTCACGGCAAATGTCCAGCATTTTTTGCCCAAAGTGCAGAAGGAGAAGAAACCTTTGCCGCTGAGCTGGCGTTTGCCTGTTTACTTTGGAGCAGTTTTATTGTAAAATAGACAGGAGATAAAACCGGCGGCGCACAGCGCGGCCAAATCTGATACAGGTGGTGTATGTTATTATGGCATTGAAATATCAGCGTATCCTTCTGAAGATCAGCGGCGAGGCCCTCGGCGGCGAAAAGGGGACCGGTTTCGACGAGCCGACCATGGACGCGATCTGCGGCGGCGTAAAGAAGGCCCATGAGCTGGGCGTTCAGATCGGCATCGTCGTAGGCGGCGGCAACTTCTGGCGCGGCCGTTCCAGCGGCAGGATGGAGCGCACGCTGGCCGACAAGATCGGTATGCTGGCAACGGTGATGAACGCTCTGGCTGTCTCCGACAAGCTGGAGCAGCTGGGTGTGCCGACCGAGGTGTTCACCTCCATCACCATGCCGCAGGTGGCCCCGGCCTTCACCCGCAAGGACGCTCTCCGCGCAATGGACGAGGGCAAGATCGCCATCTTCGGCGGCGGTACGGGCAACCCCTTCTTCTCCACCGACACGACCACTGCCCTGCGCGCCGTTGAGGTGAGCGCAGACATCATGTTCAAGGCCACGATGGTGGACGGCGTCTATGACAAGGACCCCCACAAGTACCCCGACGCAAAGAAGTACGAGACCCTTACCTTTACCAAGGTGCTGGAAGACCGTCTGGCTGTTATGGACGGCACTGCCGCCACCCTCTGCCGGGACAACAAGCTCCCCATCCTCGTGTTCGATCTGGCCGACCCCGACAACATCGCCCGTGCTGTGCAGGGTGAGAACGTGGGTACACTGGTCTACGAGGGCTGAGCATACCGCCCCGCTTCCGACAATAGAATATCCCAGACGCCTTTTCGCGGCTGGTGAGAATTGATAACAAACAGGAGACAAGGACAATGAGCAGCAACACCAAGGCATTCGAAGACAAGATGAAGAGCGCAGTCGAGCATCTGGAGCGCGAGCTGAAGACCGTGCGCGCAGGCCGCGCCAACCCCGGCGTTCTGGACAAGGTGACCGTGGATTACTACGGTTCTCCCACGCCCATCCAGCAGGTGGCTTCTGTGGCTGTCAGCGAGGCCCGCACCCTGACCATCACCCCGTGGGACCGCACCCTGCTGCGCGCCATCAGCAAGGCGATCCTGGCCAGCGATGTGGGCATCAACCCCATCGATGACGGCCAGACTATCCGTCTGAACTTCCCGGCTCCCACCGAGGAGCGCCGCAAGCAGCTGGCCAAGGAAGTCTCCAAGATGGGCGAGGAGGCAAAGGTCGCCGTCCGCAACGTCCGCCGTGACGCCATGGATAAGGCCAAGGCCATGAAGAAGGCCGGTGAGCTGACCGAGGACACCCAGAAGACCATGGAAGAGGACGTCCAGAAGCTGACCGACAAGTATGTGAAGAACATCGACGCTGCCGTGGAAGAGAAGCAGAAGGAGATCATGTCCGTCTGATTCCGACTGCAGGCAAAGCAGGGAGGTGCCGTGCGCTGAAAGAAGGTGCGCGGCACTTTTTGCCAGACGAGACGTAGAGGAAGAAGAGCATGGAGCATTCAAAGGATTTTGCGAAGGGACTGTCCATCGGCATCATCATGGACGGCAACGGCCGCTGGGCCAAGAGCCGCGGCCTGCCCCGCACCGCCGGCCATAAAAAGGGCGCACAGGTCTTTCAGGACATTGCGGACTACTGCGATGAACTGGGCGTAGAGTCGGTGTATTTTTACGCATTCTCGACCGAAAACTGGAAGCGTCCCGCCGAGGAGGTAGGCGCGATCATGCGGCTGTTCGGCGAATACCTCATCAAGGGCTTCGACTACGAGAACCGGAACGTCCGCATCTGCTTCATGGGCGACCGCACGGTGCTGGAGCCCAAGCTGCAGGAGCTGATGAACAAGCTGGAGCGGGACTCTGCCTGCAAGACCGGCCTGACCATCAACATCGCCATCAACTACGGCGGACGGCCTGAGATCGTCCGGGCGGCCCAGAGCCTCGCGGCCAGGGCGGCTGCGGGCGAGTTGAAGCCTGAGGACATCACGGAAGAGGCTCTTTCGGCCCAGATGTACACCGCCGGCCAGAAAGACCCCGACTTCATCCTCCGCCCCAGCGGAGAGAAGCGGCTCTCCAACTTCATGCTCTGGCAGGCGGCCTACTCCGAACTGGTGGAAATGGACGTTCTGTGGCCTGATTTTACCCGTGATGACCTCGATGCCGCCATCATGGAGTTCAACCGGCGCTCCCGCCGCTTCGGCGGACTCTGAGAGTAGCGACTGATACGCAAGATGCCGCGCAGCGTGCGCGGCCCCCGGAGAGCGCCCGGTATTTCCTCGGGCGCTGACGCTGCAGACCCTGCCAGAGCAGGGGAGCGGCTCCCGGACGAAACAAAGGAGAACATGAAACTATGAAAACACGAATCATCACAGCCGTGGTGGGCCTGATCGTTCTGGCAGGCGTCCTGTTTACCTTCGATACGCTGGTGTTCAATCTGGTCATCGCGGCCATCACCCTCATCGCCCTGCATGAAATTTACTCTGCGCTGGGTTTTGAAAAGCAGGACTGGCCGCTGCTGGCTGTTCTGGTGCCCTACACACTGCTCATCATGCTGTCGAGCTACAGCGTCTTCCGGGCGATGGTGATGCCCGCTTCCTTCCTCGTGGTGCTGTTCTATGCCATCTACCTTGTAGTGCGCAACGGCGTTATCAGCTACCAGAAAGCCAGCGGCCTCGCCATGTTTTCGGGCATTGTGATCTTCTGCTTCTACTCGTTCATCCGGCTCAAGGAGATGCTGCCGGTGGAGGAGTATGGCTACGACGCCATCTTCTTCATCCTGCTCATCCTCTGCTTCGCCTGGGGCGGCGATACCTGCGCCTACTTCGCGGGCCGCGCCTTTGGCAGGCATAAGCTCTGCCCGGTGGTCAGCCCCAAAAAGACGGTGGAGGGTGCTATTGGCGGCGTGCTGGGCACGATGGTGTTTGGTGTGCTGGTCACGGTCATCTACTCCATCGCAGCAGACCGGATGGAAGAGTTCACCCGCTCCAACATTGGCGTATCCATGTATGTTATCATTGCGCTGCTGGCCTGTGTGGCTGCGGTGCTGGGCATCTACGGCGACCTGTTCGCCAGCGTGGTCAAGCGCCAGTGCGGCATCAAGGACTACGGCACCATCTTCCCGGGCCACGGCGGCATCCTTGACCGCTTCGACAGCGTGATGTTCATCGCGCCCTTCGTCACCATGGTGGTCATCGCAGCATTCTACAATTAAAATCAGCAGGAGATAGATTCTTTATGGCTAAGAAAATCACGCTGCTGGGCTCTACCGGCTCCATCGGCACCCAGAGTCTCGATGTCATCCGCGCTCAAGGGTATGAGGTGTTCGGCCTGTCGGCTCACAGCCAGACGGATAAAATTTTGCAGCAGATAGAAGAATTCCACCCGAAATACGTCTGCATGACCAGTGAGGGCGGTGCCGAAAAGCTTTCGGCTGCGCTGGCCGGCCGCGCCGATGCCCCTAGGCTCCTGATCGGCCCGGAGGGCCTGAAGGCCCTCGCCGCGATGGACGGCCCGGACGTGGTGCTGAACAGCGTGGTGGGCATCGCGGGCCTCGGCGCAAGCCTTGCCGCCATCGAGAGCGGCCATGACCTGGCCCTCGCCAACAAGGAAAGCCTCGTCACCGGAGGCCATCTCGTCACCCAGGCTGTGGCAAAGCACGGTGTCAAGCTGCTGCCTGTGGACAGTGAGCACTCGGCCATCTTCCAGTGCCTGCAGGATAAGGAGAGCGCCAAGAGCCTGACCAAGATCCTGCTGACGGCTTCCGGCGGCCCCTTCTTCGGCATGAAGACCGAAGAGCTGCGGGGCAAGACCAAGGTCGATGCCCTCAAGCATCCCAACTGGAACATGGGCGCAAAGATCACCATCGACAGCGCCACCCTGATGAACAAGGGCCTCGAGCTCATCGAGGCTGTGTGGCTGTTCGGTCTGCCTCCGGAGAAGATCCAAATCGTCGTCCAGCGCCAGAGCATCGTCCACTCGGCGGTGCAGTACAGCGACAACTCCATCATCGCCCAGCTGGGTGTGCCGGATATGCGCATCCCCATCCAGTATGCGCTGACCTATCCGGCCCGTGTGCCGGGCGTCGTGCCGGAGCTGGACTTCACCACCCTCAAGCTGCTGACCTTCGATGTGGCCGACGAGGAGACGTTCCGCTGCCTCGCCGCCTGCAAGAAGGCCATCCGAAAGGGCGGTCTCGGCCCCTGCGCCGCCAACGGTGCCAACGAGGAGGCCGTCAAGCTCTTCCTCGAGGATAAGATCGGCTTCCTCGACATCGGCCGTCTGGTGGAGGCTGTCGTGGACAGCGACAGCTTCGGCGGCGACTACAGCCTCGCGGATGTGTATGAGTGTGACCGTATGGCCCGCGCATTCGTGAGAGCACATCTGTAATATAGGAGAAATAATGTCAGTTTTCATCACCTTTGCAGCCGCGCTGCTCATCTTCGGCGCAGTCATCGCCATCCACGAGTTCGGCCATTTTGCAGTGGCAAAGCTCTGCGGGGTCCAGGTCAACGAGTTTTCCATTGGCATGGGTCCGACCCTCATCAAGACCTACCGCAAAGGCACACAGTATACCCTGCGGCTCCTGCCCGTAGGCGGCTTTGTGGCGCTGGAAGGGGAGGAGAGCCCCGAGAGCGAGCAGGCCGAGGGCGGAAGCGGGGACGATGACGGCCCGGACATCCCGCCGGAGGTGCTGGCGCAGCGGACAGGCAAGCCGCTGAACGAGGCGGCTGTCTGGCAGCGGATGCTGGTGATGGCGGCAGGCGCGGTGATGAACTTCGTGCTGGGTTTCGTGGTGCTGCTGCTCCTCATCTCGCTGCGCAGTGAGCCCATCACCAGCAAGGTCATCTATGCCGTGGAGGACAACGCCCTCTGCGGCCAGACCGGCCTGCAGGCTGGCGACGAGATCGTGGCCGTCAACGGGCGGCACTGCTTCGTGGCCAACGATATGCTCTACGAGCTCATGCGCACCGAGAGCTACCGTGCGCACTTCACCGTCCGCCGGGACGGCAGGCTCGTGGAGCTGCCGGACGTCCGGTTCGACACATGGCAGGACGAGCAGGGCCAGACCCACATGACACTGGGCTTTACAGTCTATGGCCTCAAAAAAACACCGCTGAACGTCCTGAAAGAGTCGGCCAACAGCGTTATCTACTATGGACGCATCATCTATACCTCGCTGGCCGACCTTCTGCGGGGCCGCGAGAGCATCAACGACCTGTCCGGCCCGGTGGGCATCGTGACCGCCATCGGTCAGGCTGCAAGCTACGGCTGGGAGGATGTGGCTGAGCTGCTGGTGCTCATCACCATCAACCTCGGCGTCTTCAACCTGCTGCCGTTCCCGGCGCTGGACGGCGGCAAGATCGTCTTCCTGCTCATCGAGGCAGTCACCGGCCATGCAGTGCCGGAAAAGATCCAGGGCAGCCTGACCGTCGCAGCCTTTGCGCTGCTGTTCGGCCTGATGCTCTTTGCAACGTACAATGACATCGTCCGGCTCGTGACCGGAGCAGTTTGAAAGAGGTAAAACCATGCGGCAGCTGAAACGTGAAGTGAAGATCGGCAATGTGACCATCGGCGGCAAGAATCCCATTGCCGTACAGACCATGCTGAACGTCCCGGTGGAGGACATCGAGGGCAATGTGGCGCAGGCAAAGCGCTGCGAAGCGGCAGGCTGTCAGATCTTGCGCGTGACCTGTCCCAGCGCGGCAGACGCCAAGTGCATCGAGGCTGTCAAGAACGCCGTGAATATCCCCATCGTGGCGGACATCCACTTCGACTACAAGGCTGCCATCGCCTGCGCCGACGTGGGGGTGGATAAGATCCGCATCAACCCGGGCAACATCGGCGATGATGACCGCGTGAAGGCGGTCGTGGATGCCTGCCAGCAGAAAAATATCCCCATCCGCATCGGCGTCAACGGCGGCAGTCTGGAAAAGCACATCCTCGCCAAGTACGGCGCACCTGTGCCGGAAGCGATGGTGGAGAGCGCTCTGTATCATGTCCACCTGCTGGAAAAGTTCGACTTCAACAACATCGTCATCTCCATCAAGAACTCCAACGTCCCCCGCATGATGGAGGCATACCGCCAGCTCAGCGCTGTGACCGACTACCCGCTCCATGTGGGCGTCACGGAGGCCGGCACTTACCAGATGGGCCTGCTCAAGAGCGGCATGGGCATCGGCGGGATGCTGCTGGAGGGGATCGGCGACACCATCCGTGTCTCGCTGGCTGCTGACCCTGAGAAGGAAGTGGAAGCAGGCTACAATATCCTGCGCGCTGTCGGCTTCCCGGTGGCCGGCCCGGAGGTCATCACCTGCCCGACCTGCGGCCGCACCCAGTACCCCTGCACCGAAATCGCCAATGAGGTGGAGCGCCGACTCCAGGGCTGCAAAAAGTCCATCAAGGTGGCCGTCATGGGCTGTGTCGTCAACGGCCCCGGCGAGGCCCGTGAGGCTGACATCGGCATTGCCGGCGGCAAGGGCGAGGCAGTGCTGTTCGTCCACGGCGAACCCGTCAGGAAGCTGACGGGGGATAATATCCTCGACCAGTTCATGGAGGAGATCGATAAGCTGTGATTTTACAGAATAAGCTTGGTCTGACGAGTGAAGCGGAGCTTGCTCGGGCAGAAGAAAAACTCAGCAAGATCCGGGCGCTTGAGCTCTATGACACCGGCCTGTTGGATACCTTCGAGGTAGGCACCTTCAAAGGGCTTGCGGCCATCCATAAATGCCTGTTCGGTGATGTCTACGAGTTCGCTGGACAGATGCGGACAGTGAACATTGCAAAAGGAAATTTCCGCTTTGCACCGGTGATGTATCTGCGTCCGGCACTGGAAAGCATCGACGCGATGCCGCAGTCTTCTTTCGATGAGATCATCGAGAAGTATGTGGAGATGAATGTGGCGCATCCGTTTCGGGAGGGCAATGGCCGAAGTACCCGAATCTGGCTGGATGCTATTCTGAAAAAAGAACTGCATCAGGTCATCGACTGGAGCAGGGTGAATAAAGAAGATTACCTTCTTGCAATGGAGCGCAGCCCGGTCAAGGATGTGGAGATCAAAGCGCTGCTGCACACTGCTCTGACCGAAAAAATCAATGACCGCGAAGTCTATATGAAAGGCATCGACGCCAGTTACCACTACGAAGGCTATTATGTCTTTAAGACAGAAGATTTGACTTAAAAACGACCTGCTGCCACGCCCTTTTCCGGGGCGCGGCAGTTTGTGCTGTTATCGGATAGAAAAGGAGTACCACTGTGACACCACTTGTTTCCCAGCTATGGCCGCAGTTTATGGCGGACCCGGACTTTGCGGCCTGTTTTGGCCGCGTGGTCGTCGAGCACGCCCAGATGCTGCGGCAGGAGCGGCAGGTCATCTTTACGCTGCGCAGTTCTGCCCCGCTGGACAAGGGGCTGTGCGCCCGGCTGCTGGCCTCGCTGGCACCGGATTACGAGGGCTTCGAGCTCCGCATCAACAATCTTTTCGGCTATGCGACGCTGGATGAAGCCGGTCTGCGGGAGCTGATGGAGGAGATGAAGCGGGACGGTGTCCCCATCAACGGTTTCCTCGACCGCTGCCGCATCACCATCACCGGTCAGAACATCACCATCGGCGTCTGCCATGGCACGAAGTTTTTGCAGGAGATGCAGTTCGAGCGCCTGCTGGCAGAGCGTATCGCTGCCCACACCGGCGTAAAGCCCAAAGTGACGCTGGAAAGCAGCGTGGGCGAGGCCGAACAGCGCCAGATGGAAGAAAAGCTCGAGCGGAAAATTGCGCCGCCTGTCGTCAAGTTTGAGAAAAAGAACACTGCCCCCTCCATCAAGGTGGAGGGCCTCGACCTCACGGACAAGCCCGTCACCATCTTCCACGGCAAGATGTTCACCCCGAAAAACCTCACCCCCCTCAAGGATCTGGGCGGCGAGGGCGGCAAGTGCATGATCTGGGGCGACGTCTTCTTCACCGAGGTGAAGGGCAGCTTCCGCAAGATATACACTGTTTCCATCACCGATTACACCGGCTCCATCAACCTGAAGATCCGTGCGCAGGAAGGGGAGGACTGCTCCAAGTGGGAGTCCATCCCCAAGGGGACGACGGTCGTGGTGCGCGGCGACTGCTCCTACGATAAGTACGAACACGACTATATCGTCTGGCCCTACGACGTCCTCTTTGTCGAGCGCAAAAAGCGGGAGGACAACGCCCCCGTCAAGCGGGTGGAGCTGCATCTGCATACCAAGCTGTCCAGCATGGACGCCTTCTGCGACCCCGGCGGCATCGTCAAGCTGGCCCACCGGATGGGCCACCCGGCCATCGCCATCACCGACCACGGCGTCTGTCAGGGCTACCCCGAGGCCATGCTGGCGGCGGACGCCATCCACAAGACAGACCCGGACTTCAAGCTCATCTACGGCTGTGAGGCCTACTTTGTCGATGACATGATACCCTGCGTCTACGGCGTGAAAGACGAGCCGCTGAACGGCGAGTTCTGCGTCTTCGACACTGAGACGACGGGTCTCGACCCCGGCGTGGAATATCTGACAGAGATCGGCGCGGTCATCGTGCGGAACGGAGAGGTGGTGGAAGAATTCGACACCTTCGTAAAACCCGGAAAGCCCATCACCTCCAAGATCACCGAGCTGACCGGCATCACCAACGAGATGGTGGCTGACGCCCCCGGCGAGGCCGAGGCGCTGAAAGCCTTCCTCGACTTTGTAGATGGCCGCATCCTCGTGGCTCACAATGCCCACTCCTTCGACATCCGGTTCCTCCGCGCCGCCGCCAAGCGGGGCGGAATCGAGTTTGAGCCGACCTATATCGACACCCTGACCATGGCTCAGGCTATGTACCCCGGCCTCCACAACTACAAGCAGGGGACCATCAACAAGCATTTGGAGCTGCCCGCCTACGAGGCCCACCGCGCCTGCGAGGACTCTGCCGCACTGGGCCGCATCTTCTGCGTCATGCTGAAAGATCTGGAGGAAAAGCAGGTGACTGCCGTCAGCGGCATCAACACCGGCCTCGGCGGGAACCGCGAGGTGCTGAAAAAGAAGTATTATCACCTCATCATCCTCGTGCGTAACCAGATGGGCCTGAAAAACCTCTATAAGATCGTCAGCGAGGCCCATGTCAACTACTTCTTCAAGAAGCCCCGCGTTCCCCGCAGCCTTCTGAACAAGTACCGGGACGGCCTTATCCTCACTTCTGCCTGTGAAGCAGGAGAACTTTACAGGGCGATCGTGGAGGGCCGCTCCTACGAAGAACTGAAGAAAATTGCATCGTACTACGATGTTTTGGAGGTCCAGCCCCTGGGCAACAACGCCTATATGGTGCGGGAGGGCAAGGTGGAGAGCGAAGAGGTCATCAAGGACTTCAACCGCACCGTCATCAAGCTGGGCGAAGACCTGCACAAGCCCGTCATCGCCACCGGCGACGTCCATTTCACCGAGCCGGAGGACGCCATCTACCGCTCTGTCCTGCAGGCGGGCAACGGCTTCAAGGACGCGGACAACCAGCCGCCCCTGTTCTACCGCACCACCGAGGATATGCTGAACCAGTTCAGCTACCTGCCCAGGGAAAAGGCCTACGAGATCGTCGTGACCAATCCCCGCAAGATAGCGGCCAGCATCGACGGCAACGTCCGCGCCATCCCGCGCGGCACCTACCCGCCCAGCATCGAGGGTGCAGAACAGCAGCTCCGGGATGCGACCTGGGAACACGCCAAGCGGGACTATGGCGACCCTCTGCCCGAGATCGTGGAGAAGCGCCTGCAAAAAGAGCTGGACTCCATCTGCGGCCACGGCTACGCCGTCCTGTACGTCATCGCGGTCAAACTGGTGGCCTATTCCAACGCGGGCGGCTATCAGGTGGGCAGTCGTGGTTCGGTCGGCTCGTCGGCTGTGGCCCACTTCTCCGGCATCTCGGAGGTCAACAGCCTGCCGCCCCACTACCGCTGCCCCAAGTGCAAGTACAGCGAGTTCATCACCGATGGCAGCGTGGACGACGGCTTCGACCTGCCCGACAAGAACTGCCCCCACTGCGGCACCCGGATGCTGGTGGACGGCCACGACATCCCTTTCGAGACCTTCCTTGGCTTCTACGGCGACAAGGAGCCTGATATTGACCTGAACTTCTCGGGCGAATACCAGTCCAACGTCCACCGCTACACGGAGGAGCTGTTCGGCAAGGCCAACGTCTTCAAGGCCGGCACCGTCTCCGGTATTCAGGACAAGACGGCCTACGGTTACGTCAAAAAGTATCTGGATGATCGGGGGAGAACGGTCAACCACGCCGAGGAGAACCGTCTGACCCTGGGCTGTACCGGCGTCAAGCGTACCACCGGCCAGCATCCCGGCGGCATGGTCGTCGTGCCGGACACCTATGAGATCTACGATTTCTGCCCCATCCAGCACCCGGCGGACGATGTGGCGGGCGGTCTGCTGACCACCCACTTCGAATTCAAGTACCTCCACGACACCCTGCTCAAGCTGGACGAGCTGGGCCACGATATGCCCACCTTCTACAAGTATTTCGAGGAGTACACCGGCATCCCCGTGGACAGCATCCCCATGAACGACCCCAAGGTCTACAGCCTGCTCACCAGCCCGGAAGAGCTGGGTGTGACGCCGGAGCAGATCGACAGCCAGACCGGCACCTTCGGCATCCCCGAGATGGGCACCAACTTCGTGCGCGGAATGCTGGTGGAGGCCCGTCCCAAGAATTTCTCCGAGCTGATCCAGATCTCGGGCCTGTCCCACGGCACCGACGTCTGGACGGGCAACGCCGACGAGCTCATCCGCAGCGGCACCTGCACCATCGCGGAGGTCATCGGCTGCCGTGACAGCATCATGCTCTACCTGCTCCGCAAGGGCCTCGAGCCCAAGATGGCCTTCGACATCATGGAGGCTGTCCGTAAGGGCAAGGTGGCCAAGGGCGGCTTTGCCCCCGGCTGGGAAGAGGCCATGCGGGAGCACGATGTGCCGGACTGGTACATCGAGAGCTGCCGCAAGATAAAATATATGTTCCCGAAAGCCCATGCGGTGGCCTACCTGATGTCGGCCATCCGGCTCATGTGGTTTAAGCTCTACCACCCGCAGGCGTTCTATGCGGTGTACTTCACCGTCCGCGGCGATGACATCGACTATGAAGCCGCTGTGGGCGGTGCGGCGGTGGCTCGCGCCCACATGAATGAGGTGAAGCGCCGCCTCAAGGAAGAGAAGAACGCCAAGGATGAAGATGTGCTCGTCTCGCTCCAGCTGGTCAACGAGATGCTGGTGCGCGGCTACGAGTTCCTGCCCATCGAGCTGGGCAAGAGCCGGGGCTCGAAGTATGTGGTGGAGGACGGCAAGGTGCGCCTGCCCTTCTGCTCCCTGAAAGGTCTGGGCGGTGCCGCCGCCGATGCGCTGGAAAACGCCACCCTCCATGGGCAGGAGTACCTCTCCATCGAGGAGCTGCAGCAGGCCTCCGGCGTGGGCAGCAGCATCATTGACCGCCTGCGTCAGGTGGGCGCTCTGGGCGACCTGCCGGAAAGCAGTCAGGTGAGCTTTTTCTAAAAAAGTGTTGACACCGTATGTGACACCACATATAATAAAGATGGGGGAATCGGAATGTCAAAGTGGGAGAAGCTATTAGCAAGGATATGTTCTTTGAGCAAAGACCTCCGGTTTGATGAACTGCGCAGGGTATTGGAAAGCTATGGCTATGAGATGGGCGCACCCCGCAGCGGCAGCAGCCACTACACCTTCCGCAAGGCGGGATGCTACCCGATCACGATCCCTAAACACGAACCCATCAAAAAAGTCTACGTTGAGTTGGTGCGGCAGATCGTAGAGAGTGAGGCGAAAAACGATGAAAACGCTGAATGATTATCTTGCAATGTCCTACCGGCTGGAGATCGTGCGGGATGATGCGGAGGGCGGCTTTGTGGCCTCCTATCCCGACCTGCCGGGCTGCATCACCTGCGGAGAAACCGAAGAGGAAGCGGTAAAGAACGCATTGGACGCAAAAAAGGTCTGGCTGGAAGCTGCGCTGGAGGATGGGCTTGCCATCCCTGCACCGGACAGTCTGGAGGCATACTCCGGGCAGTTCAAGCTGCGCCTGCCCCGCAGCCTGCACCGCTCGCTGGCAGAGCATTCGCAGCGGGAGGGTATCAGCATGAACCAGTATTGCGTGTATCTTCTGGCGAAAAACGATGCGCTCCATGCCGGGTGAGCCGGAGAGCAGTCAGGTGAGCTTTTTCTGACAAAACTGCATAGGACTTCAAAACACACGGTCTGCCGTAAAAGGCGGGCCGTTTTTTTTTTGTCCTCCCGGCAGGGGTAGGGGGCCTTTGAGGGTCCCCGCAAAATTGACGGTCCGTGGAAACGATACCGGTGTTACCGGGATTCCCGAAAATTGAGCTGATTTTTTGATATGCTTCGGCAATATGCCCATAAATACGGGGAAATGTATGCTAAATTCACAAAAACACAGAGAAATGTAAAGAATATTTGTTGAAAACAGGCCTTGAAATATACAGGGGGGGGGGGGGGGGTGTAAAATGGGGTGCGAACGGTGGGGGTCAAGTATCTGCTCAAACAGGTGCAGCGCCCCGGGCAAAGTCCGCCATGCGGAGGCGGCCGGGATGCTCTGCTGCGGCAGAGCCCACGCCCTGAGACAATAGGGAGAGAGTATTTATGCAACGAAAAGATTTGGCTCTGCGGGTGCTGTCTACGGCAGCAATTATGTCTATTGTTACTTCTATTGCAGCCCCGGCCTTTGCGGATGTTTACTATATCGGCAACGGCAGCATTGACGTAAAGACCATGACGGGTGCGAACGGCGAGTATGTACAAGTGACGCAGAACGGAAAGACCTACACCGACACCAGCAAAGAGATCGTGATCAAGGACGGCACCAGCGAGAAGAACACCACCCAGATAGAGGAAAGCCGCATTGATGGGAAGAAGGCAAATGTAGCAGTCCCGGACAATGAGCGCACTGATACGCAGGAGCTGGAAGCAGCCGGTACTGCGGACGCAGCCGGGCCTGCTGCCGGGGAGAGCCAGCTTGATCCGGACGATGCTTTTACCCTGAGCGAGGAAGAGGAGGACTCTGAGGAGGGCAAGGACTCCACGGACAACCCCACGGAGAATCCCACGGACAATCCCACAGAGAAACCCACGGAGAATCCTACGGACGACCCCACGGCGAACTCCAAGAAGGATGTGGTGTACCAGTACGACCCGGCAGACCCGGATTCGGAGCAGCAGGCCACCAAACCCACCCTCAGCGTCTCTGCCGCCCCTACGGCAAAGACCCCGGAGACCACTCTGGCCGCCGCCCCTGCGGCTGATCCTCCGGCAGAGGGCAGCGCCAAAAAACCCACCAAAAACGTCATCCGGGTCTTCAATGACTGGGTGGGCGAAGCGGCCAAGGAGCTCAAGATCCGGCTCAGTAATGTGAATATTAAGGCGGACAATGCAGGTCGGAAAGCTGCAATGGATGTCTCCGGCGGCGGAAAGACAAAAGTTGAGCTGGACGGCCAGAATGTTTTGGACAGTTATAGCGTCCTGTATCAGGCAGGACTGCGCAAGCAGGGAGAGGGAACGCTGACCATCACAGACGAGACCGATGACAGGGGAAATAAGATCACCGCCACCAAATCAGGTACCTCCGGCAGCCTGACTGCAAAAGGTGCAGGTGGGAACGGAGCGGCAGGCATCGGGGGAAGCGTTGCCGAAGGCACAAAAAACATCACCATCGAGGGCTATGCAACGGTTCACGCAGCAGGCGGCGGGAGTGGCGCAGGCATCGGCGGCGGCGGCATCTATGGAGATACACAATCTGGAGATGCAGAAAACATCATCATCCAGGGCTATGCAACTGTTGACGCAAAAGGCAGCGGGAGTGCCGCAGGCATTGGCGGCGGCGGCAATGGAGGAAATGCAGAAAACATCATCATCCGGGGGCATTCCAAGGTGACGGCAACCACCCTAGGTGGCGCTGCCATCGGCGGCGGCTATGGTTCTACGTCGGGAGGCTCGGCAAAGGGCATCGTGATCCGTGACCATGCAACGGTCGTTGCAAAGAGTGATGGTGGCTATTGGCTCGGGGACAGTTGTGCCGCCATCGGCGCTGCCGGAAACAAGGACAAGGACACCGAAGCAGAGGTGACCATTGGCACGCCCGGGGCTACAGCAGCGACGGAAGATGTCAATGTCACGGCAAGCGGGCTCTACGGCTCTGCCATTGGCAGTGGCACAAAAGATACCAAGGTCACCATTCAGGGCCATTCGACCATCCGGATGGAGAGCAGAAGAAATTCCACTGCGATCGGAAGTAACTATGGAGATGTGGAGGTCAATATAAAGGACAATGTTACCATTGATGCCAAGGATGAGGGCACTTCAATCCGATATGAAGGAGGAGGCTCCAGTATCGGCGGCGGGGATATTCGCGGAGATTCGAACAGAAAAGTTGTAGTGAACATTGACGGCGGAACAAACGGAAAAGTTAAGATCGGCGATTACATTCAAATAATTGGAGAATATGGTGCGATTTCCGGTACCGAGGTCAACATCGGTGACAATGTGCTGCTTAAAATGAAACCATGGGAATCGCCGGATGCTAAGTATATCAATGTGAAAGGTGCTGAGGCTGCGGTAGGCACAAGAAATAACTCCGCAGCCGGCGGCCTTGTAAACACCATTGGCGATAATACGGAGCTGTGGTACTACAGTAAAGGCTTGCTGCAAAAGATCGTCCATGGCAAAAATGTTTGCACCAAAAAAGAGATCGGCCGCAAGGATGCCACCTGCACGGAAGATGGCTGGGTGAAGTACGGATGCACCTATGAGAGCAATAGGTATGCCACTGACCCGGAGCATATCGACGAGTGGACGGAGACTATCCCCGCCACCGGCCATCACTGGAAGGACAACGGCAACGGCACCCACACCTGCACCAAGTGCGGTGCCACCGAAGCCCTGCCCTCCGACACCAACAGCGCCCTTGAGCTGCGGGTGGTGGACGCTGAGGGCATGGACCAGCCCTTTACCGTGAGCCAGAACGGCACCCTGCGCACCTACACCGGTGCCTACGACACCGCCACCCTTACCGGCGACCTGGACACCCTGCGCTACCTGCAGGACCACGGCGCACAGACCATCCAGTTCGTCACCAATGGCCAGACCAGCAGCTTTGCCATCAACGACCTGCTGGCACAGGGCAGCGGCAGTGAGGTGTTCTACCTCACCCACCGTGGGGCTGAAGAACCCACCCTGCTGCTGGTGGAGGCAGACCACAGCGAACTGGTGAAAGACTAACCATCCCCGGAGGCGGAGTTTACCGCAAAGCTCCGCTTGCCTCCTTATTGCAAAAGCCCCCGGCACGTTCCGCATCGTGCCGGGGGCTTTTTTGGTTATAGAGATGACGCTTTCCCTCACCTTTAAGGCTCTCCCTCTGGGAGAGCTGGCGCGTGAGCGCCTGAGAGGGCAAGGATGCTGAGACAAAACAAAAACACAGCGATAAGATGACTCTATCAAAAGCCAATGCTTATCGCTGTGTAGATGCTCTTTGGAGACGGGCTTGCCCGCTTCGCAGACACTGCCCGGGTTGCGGCTCCCAGCGTCTGCTTCGCTGCCGCTCGCATCCTGCTGGCCGCGGCCCCAACAGCTCCTCCCTGTTTCCGCCACTGGCGGCGGTCGTCGCCGTTGCAGAGGGAGAGGTTTTCAGGACGATGAACAGGGCAGCAGCTTACTCCACGCTGATCATATAGTAGTAGACCGGCTGACCGCCCCGGATGTGGCTGACCTCAACGTGGTTGGGGCATTTTGCCTTGACGATCTCGGTCACCTTCTCGGCATCCTCGTCGGAGACGTCGCAGCCGGAGATGATGGTGACGAAGCTGGAATCCTTCTTGCACATACCCCGGGCCAGACGATAGGTGGCCTTGGTGATGTCGTTGGAGGTGGAGACGATCTTGCCGTTCTCCAGGGCCATGATCTCGCCCTTTCTGATGCGCTTGCCGTCGTACTCGCTGTCGCGGGCGGCGTAGGTGATGAGGCCGGTGGAGACCTTATCGGCAGCAGACATCATGTTGATGGTGTTGGCCTCCACGGTGGCAGAGGGGTCGAAGTTCAGCAGAGCGGTGATGCCCATGGGGACGGTGCGGGTGGGCAGGACGACCACCTGACGGTCAGCCAGCTTCTGGGCCTGCTCAGCAGCCATGATGATGTTCTTGTTGTTGGGCAGAACGAAGACGGTCTTGGCCGGGACGCTCTGGATGGCGGCAAGGATGTCCTCGGTGGCGGGGTTCATGGTCTGACCGCCGGAGACGACAGCGTCAGCGGCCAGGTCGGTGAAGACAGACTTCAGGCCCTCACCGGCGGCAACAGCAACGAAGCCATAGTCGCGGCTGGGGTCAACGGCAGCGTAGATGAACTCGCTGGCGGGGTCGGGCTTCTTCTCGGCGGAAGCCTGCTTCTCGAGGCTCTTGCCCTGCTTCTGGCGAGCCAGGAACTGCTCGTGCATATTCTCGATCTTGAAGTTGGTGAGGTAGCCGTACTTGATGGCCTCGCTCAGGATCTTGCCGGGGTCGGCGGTGTGGACATGGAGGTTGATGACGTCATCGTCTTCGATGCAGACGACGCTGTCGCCGTTGGACTCGGCGAAGGCGCGCATCTTTGCGGCGCTTGCGCCCTCGTTCTTGTTGATGAGGAACTGGGTGCAGTAGCCGTTCTTGATGTCCTCGACCTTCATCAGGTCGTCGGTGAAGACGCCCTTGCCGGCGTTTTCGGTGGAGAGCTTAGCCTTGTTGGGGACAGCCTCGCCGCCGGCCACCATGTCCTCACCGTGGAAGACCTTGCCCATGCCCTCGAAGATGATCATGATGCCCTGGCCGCCGGCGTCCACGACGCCGGCCTTCTTCAGGACGGGCAGCAGGTTGGGGGTGTCCTCCAGAGCCTTCTGACCGGCGGTCATCACGACGTCCCACAGCTCGGCCACATCCTCTTTGCCGCAGGCAGCAGCTTCCTCGGAAGCGACGCGGGCGACGGTCAGGATGGTGCCTTCGGTGGGCTTCATGACAGCCTTGTAAGCGCCCTCGACGCCCTTCTTCAGCGCAGCCACGATGTCGGCGGCGTCAGCCTCCTTTTTGCCCTCCAGAGCTTTGGAGAAGCCGCGGAACAGCAGGCTGGTGATGACGCCGGAGTTGCCGCGGGCGCCGCGCAGCATGGCGGAGGCGGCGGTCTTTGCGGCCTCGCCCACGGTGCAGCTGTCGTCCATGGCCTGCAGCTCACGGACGGCTGCACCGACGGTCATGCCCATGTTGGTGCCGGTGTCGCCGTCGGGGACGGGGAACACGTTCAGCTCGTCCACGCGGGAGCGCTGGTTGTTGATGTTGTTTGCGCCGGAAATAATGGCGTCGCGCAGGATCTTACCAGAAATCATTGCTTTTTACTCCTTATATCTTCCCGGTACCCCCGGGCGGGCTTTGTCTCATCAGGCAACCACGTCATCGACCGATACGACCACGCGGGCGACTTTCAGGCCGGTGGCCTGCTCCACCTCGTCCTTCACGCGGTGCGAGATGGAACGCGCGGCGGTGGAGATGTTCAGCCCGTAGCTGACGGCAATGTGCAGCTCGATCACGAGACGGCCCTCTTCCTGTGTGACACGGACGCCCTTGGCCGAGTCGTCCACGCCGCGCACGGCGCTGCGGACACGGTCGGTCAGATCACGGGGGGCCATTGCGGCCACGCCGTAGCATTGTTTGGTTGCTTCGCCCACGAGCGTGGAAAAATACTCGGCTGAGAAGCTGACATCTCCCAGCGGAAAACGGGAAGTGATCATAGTCGCTCTGCTCCTTTTATTCATTATGATACCCCGGTCCGCAGGGCGGCGGGGCGGTGCGCGGGCCTAAGAAGGCGGCGTACCACTTTTATTATACAACTTTATGAGGAAGCTGTACAGCACATAATTGCTGACAGAAAGAAAAAAGTCAGGCACGGCTTACCCGTCTCGGTCTGTTTCGACACCGCAATGCCGGTATACTGAAAGACAGACAGAGCCGCAAAGGGCCGCGTTCCTGTTGTTAGTATAGCACAAAATCCTTCGCAGTGCATCCATTTCGTGAATATTTATCCGACAAAACAAAAGGTGATTGTGAATAAAATATAAAAGATGGCGCAGACATCTTTATCTTACTATGAAAAAGTGCTAAAATCTAAGGTGGCAAGAGTAAGACTGTATCCGGCACAGGATGCAGGGGCATTCGGCTGCCAAGGTGCTGAAGACAGGAATTTGCTGCGGCTGCACAGGAGCTGCGGCCCGGCGGCGGAAAAGTTCACAATAGGAGTTGTTTTCATGAATATTCTGTTTTTCCTTTCCCCCAAGCAGGACCTGATGTATGTGTACGACGACTTCACCCTTCGCCAGACGCTGGAAAAATGGGAGAACAACCGCTACGCATCCATCCCGGTGCTCAACCGCAAGGGAGAGTATGTGGGAACTCTGACGGAAGGGGACATCCTCTGGGGGCTGAAAAAGTTCCACGGCCTCGACCTTGAGGCGGCAGAGGACATCCCCATCCGGGACTTTGCCCACAAGCGGGACTACAAGGCCGTCACCGTCACCACGAGCATGGACCAGCTCATCGAGGCGGCCATGAACCAGAACTTCGTCCCCGTCGTGGATGACCGGGGAATGTTCATCGGCATCGTCCGCCGTCAGGCCATCATCCGCTACTGCTACGACCGCTCCCGCGCTGCCGCCGCAGAGCAGCGCAGAAAGCCCGAAAAGCAGGAAAAACGAGTCCCGGTTCCTGCCGGGGTGCAGTAAAACAGGAAAAGGTCCCGCCGCTCTGCATGAAATGTGCAGGGCAGCGGGGCCTTTCTATGCCTGTGGGAAGGGGAGAGTGGTGCTTCAGCCCACGGTGAGGCTGGAATCGGTGAACCGGTGGGTCAGGACAGCATCGGCGTCCTCACCGCCCATGGCCAGAAGCTCGTCCACCGAGAGGGTGGTGGAGCAGAGGATGGTCTGGAAGGTGATGGTCTCGATGCCCTCAGCCCGCAGCTGACGCAGGGCGGCCAGCGAGATGCGGAAGGAGGCTGTGAACCGTCCGACGCAGACGGTGAGGGTATTGCCGCTCTGGGTGCTGGTGTAGGAGATGACCGCGCCGCTCTTGTCGGTGACAGTCAGGCCGGGGAGAGGAGAGGCGGGTGCGGACGGGGCGGCAGAGCCGCCGTCAGAAGAGGAAGAAGACTCTTCCGGCTCCACAGGACGGGGGGTAGAGACCTGATCGATGACCTTGCCGTCGGCATCGGTGGCGGTGACTTTTGCGCCCGGACCCAGCTTGTCCTTGATGGTGTCGAGGACAAGCTCACTGCCGTTCTGTGAGAGGGCCTTGCCATTGGGACTACCAGCCTTGGCGGTCAGCTCGAGGCTGCCCGACAGATCGATGCTGCCGCTGACGCTGTGGATGCCGCTGCCGCCGTAGCTGTAATTGCCGTTACCGTCGTTACCGCCAGCGGCGTTGACCGTACCGCCGGAGATGGTGATGCTGCCGCTGCGGCCGCCGTTGCAGATGCCGCTACCGCCGTTGCTGTAATCACCGGTACCGCTGTTGCCGCCCTTGGCGTCGACCGTACCGCCGGAGATGGTGATGCTGCCGCTGCGGCCGCCGTTGTCGATGCCGTTGCCGCCGGCGCTGTAATTGCCGTTGCCGCTGTTGCCGCCCTTGGCGTCGACCGTACCGCCGGAGATGGTGAGGCTGCCGCTGCTGGAGATGCCGTTGCCGCCGTCGCTGTAATTGCCGTTACCGCAGTTGCCGCCCTTGGCGTCGACCGTACCGCCGGAGATGGCGAGGCTGCCGTTGCTGGAGATGCCGCTGCCGCCGTCGCTGTAATTGCCGTCACCGCCGTTACCGCCCTTGGCGTTGACCTTACCGTCGTAGATGGTGAGGCTGCGGCTGCTGATGCGGATGCCGCTGCCGCCGTCGCTGTAATTGCCGTCACCGCAGTTGCCGCCATTGGCGTTGACCGTACCACCGTAGATGGTGAGGTCTTTGCTGAAGATGCCGCGGCCGCCGGAGCCGTCTGTGCCGCTGCCACCTTGGGCCGTCAGGCTGTCAGTTTCGCCGCCGGAGATGGTGAGGCTGCCGCTGCTGGAGATGCCGCTGAGGCCATAGCTGCCGTTGTCGCTGATACCACCGGTGAGATGGTTGTCGCCATCCAGCTTAATCGTGGTATTGCCGCTGCCGGTCACACTCACGGCGGCTTCGTTCCGGCTGCTGGCGTCGATGTTCAGGTCGTCGAAAGTGACGTCCACGTTGCCCTTAGAAGTATCGATGGTGACTGTGTTCGTATCCGACGTGCCGGTGATGATGGTGTCGGTGTCCACCACATCCTTATTCGTGCCCTGTGAGACCTTGTTTGTCCCTTTGGTGTCACCTGCCTTCACGGTAATGTTACCATCCTCGATATACCATTCCTTTGCAAAGGCCGGGGCAGCAAGGGTGATGAGCATTGCGGCAGTCAGGATAAACGCTGCTGCCCGCTGAGAGGCCGGACGGGGTGAATCGCTACCCCCCGTATGGAGAGGGCGACCCAGAACACGCATCGCAAGCTTACGATAAGACAGCATACAAAAACCTCCTTTGAACGGTGAAAAAAATGGTGAGACCGTAGAATATCAGGTTACTTTGAATATACCACATCTGCGGGGAAAAAATCAATAAAACCTGCGCGAATCGCCCGGTTTCCTGCGTGAATGGAGAAGTTCGGACAGAGTTTGGCTCTCTCAAAGAACCTGCTTATCGCTGCATGGCGGCTCTCGGGAGACGGGCTTGCCCTCTCCGTCATCGCTTGCGCGATGCCACCTCTCCCAAAGGGAGAGGCTTTTGCATCCCGTAAAGCCTGCCCTCTTTGCCCAAGGCTCCCCCTTTGGGGGAGCTGTCACCGAAGGTGACTGAGAGGGCAAGGACGCTGACAGAGAAGAGCAGGCGCAGCGATAGCATCGCTCTGCCAAAGAGCCTGCTTATCGCTGTGCGGCAGCTCTCGGGAAACGGGCTTGCCCTCTCCGTCATCGCTTGCGCGATGCCACTGCCCGGGTTGCGGCTCCCAGCGTCTGCTTCGCTGTCGCTTGCATCCTGCTGGCCGCTGCCCCAACAGCTCCTCCCTGTTTCCGCCACTGGCGGCGGTCGTCGCCGTTGCTCCCAAAGGGAGAGGCTTTTTGCGCCTTTTTGCTCAAAAAACTTCCTGAAGATACAGTTTATTGGACTTTTATTCTGCTATACTCCTGTCAGAACAAAAAGACACAGGAGGGAAGAGGAATGAAAGACGTTGAACTTCGGTATGTGGGCGGTCATGTGGAGGTGTATACGGTGGCGGGCGCGTTCCTGTTCTCGGCGGACACCCTGCGGGAGGCGATGGAAGAGCTGGATGCCGCCTGATGCATTCCCGGGAATACCGGAAAGCACCGGGCGGGAGTTAGAAAATACTAATGTAAAATGAATGTAAAATTCAAGAAAAGAACCGTCTAAGAAGGCCCGGAAATCTTAAAATTCCGGTCAAAAAAGTGATTTTCCTGTAAAATAATGCTTGTTGAGCCGGGGGGTTCGATGCTATAATAAAAAGGACGGCGTTTTGCGTATGGAGAGCTAAGCACAGCCGTCTTGTGCAATGGAGCAATAGGAAGATTTTAGGAGCATTGTTTTATGGACATTACACACATCACCTCTCTGCTGGGCGGTATTGCGCTGTTCCTGTATGGCATGTCGATCATGGGTGCCGGCCTCGAAAAGCTGGCCGGCGGCAAGATGCAGGGCATATTGCAGAAACTGACTTCGTCCACCATCAAGGGCGTCATTTTCGGCACCCTCATCACCGGCGTCATCCAGTCGTCGGCCGGTACGGTCGTCATTTGCGTCGGCCTCGTCAACTCCGGCATCATGACCCTTACGCAGTCGGTAGGCGTTATCATGGGTGCAAACATTGGTACTACGGTCACCGGTCAGCTCATCCGCATGGCGGATATTTCGGGCGACAGCCTTATCCTGACCCTCATCCAGCCCAAGACGTTTGCGCCGGTGGTGGCGTTTATCGGCTGCATTTTTTATGTGTTCATCCGCAACGCGAAGAAAAAGAACATCGGCCAGATCATGCTGGGCTTCGGCATCCTGTTCACCGGCATGAGCCTGATGGACACCGGCGTGTCGCCCCTGCGTGAGAGCGCAGCGTTCCAGGAGCTGTTCGTCACCATGACCAACCCCATCCTCGGCGTTCTCGTGGGCGTGGTGGTCACGGTCATCATCCAGTCCTCTTCGGCCTCTGTGGGTATCCTGCAGGCGCTGTCCAGCACCGGCCTCGTCACCTTCAGCTCGGCCATCCCCATCGTGCTGGGCGCCCACATCGGCACGGCCTTCACCCCGCTGCTGACCATCGGCGGCTCCTCCAAGGACGGCAAGCGCGCCGCCCTCATCCACCTGTACTTCAACATCATCGGCAGCGTCATCCTGCTGGCGCTGGTCTATGCAGTCCAGTTCACCATCGGCATCCCCATGTGGGGCGATGTGATGAACAAGAGCAGCATTGCAAACATCCACACCATGACCAGCGTCATTGCGATGCTGTTCTTCCTGCCCTGCAGCGGCGTGCTGTCCAAGCTGGCCATGATGACCGTGCCGAACAGCGCGGAGGAGGCGCAGGAGCTGAGCATGCCTGTGCTGGATGAGCGTCTGTTCAAGAGCCCGGCTGTGGCTCTGCAGCAGGCTAAGAACGCGGTGGTCAAGATGTCCCGCCGCGCAGCCCGCAACGTCGGCCTCGCCACCCCGCTGCTGCTCAAGATGGACGAGGACGTCGTGAGTGCCATCGATGTCCGCGAGAACCTCATCGACCGGATGGAGGTGGACATCTCCAACTACCTCATCAAGCTGGCAGACCAGGAGCTGGGCGACGCAGAGAGCCATGAGGTGACCGAGCTGCTCAACTTTGTCACCGAGTGCGAGCGCATCGGCGACTATGCAGTCAACATCAAAGAAAAAGCGCAGGAGCTGACCGACAAGGAAGTCACCTTCAGCGAGAAGGCACAGCAGGAGCTGAAGCTTCTCGACAATGCGCTGGAAAAGATACTGACCCTCACCACGGACGCCTTCGAGTTCGACGACGCCCGGACCGCCAGCCAGGTGGAGCCGCTGGAACAGGTCATCGACATCCTCGTGGAGCGGCTTCGTGCGCAGCACATCAAGCGTCTGAAGGAGGGTGCCTGCTCCATTGATACCGGTGTCGTCTATCTCGATGTGCTGAACAATGTAGAGCGTATCTCGGACCACTGCTCCAACATCGCCGCCCGTCTGGTGGGCATGGAGGCAGGCGAGGACTATGACTCCCATACCCTCAAGAACATGATGCACCACAACCCCACCAAGGAATATATGCTCAACTACGAGCAGTGCCGTAAGGACTACCTTATCCCGCTGGAACAGCTCGAAGCCTGATTCTGATAAAGGATAAAAACAGTGCAGACCCTCCCCGGGGAGGTCTGCACTGTTTTTGTTTATTCACCCAGGTCTTCCAGCAGCGCCCGGAGGGCTGTTTCGCCGGTGACGTAGAGACCCTGCTTGAGCCGGAGGGCATCGGCCTCGGGCAGGAGATTGACATAGATGCCGGTGCGCAGGAGCCGCTTGTCGGGCAGTCCGTTGTCGGAGCAGGTGTAGACGACCACCCGCCCGCCCTCGTCGCAGAGGTAGAAATCGGTGCCGCTCTGCCCGGCGGAGCCCTGCGCGGCCAGACCCGGCTCGGAGGCCGGCGTCTCTTCGCCGGAGTCGGCAGGGAAGGGGAGACTGGGCAGGGCCATCCAGAACAGGCTGAACACGATGGTAAAAATGCACAGCGCATAAAAAATGCAGAGCCAGACCTTGCGCATGGCAGTGGACTCCTTTCGGCTGAAATGGTGTTTCAGACGGTAGTATGTGCAAAAGAAAACTGCCTCAGACAGGAATGCAGAATTTTCACACCCGGATGCTGTACTTTGGCGGGGCAGATGTGCTATACTAACATCGTATCCGGTCGATTTCCCCCTTGCGGAAGCGGGCGGTGCGGACTATAATGTATTATTATGGCTGTGGGCAGTCTGGCCGCAGCAGGAACAGCAAACGGCATCGTCAGAGGATGCTTTGAGATGCAGAACAGTGAAAATTGCGATAGGAGGCGATTCTTATCTCAAACAATGAAAGACGGAGACTCCACAGTGATGGTGCGCTCCGGGAGCAGCGGCCCGCAGCGGAGCAGAACCGGCGGGTCCGTGAGCCCCGCGGACCGCAGGAGCAGGAAGAAAAGCACGGCCATCCCGTTCTCGGATTCCTGGGCCGGACCATCGTCACCCTCGTCTGTCTGGGCATTATGGCGGGCAGTCTGGTGGCAGTGGGCGCTGTGTACTATGTGGTGCAGGCTACGGCCAGTGACGGCGACCTGCTGGACCTCGACAACATCGAACTGAGCCAGTCGAGCCTTGTGGTGGCCACCGACCCCGACACCGGCGCACAGGTGGAGTACGCCACCCTGCGCTCCTCCAACAGCCACCGCGTCTGGGCGGACCTCGAGCAGATCCCCACCAACCTACAGTATGCATTCATCTGCACCGAGGACAAAGACTTTTACAGCGAGCCGGGCGTCAACTTCAAGCGCACCATCGGCGCGATGATCAATGAATACCTGCTGCCCATCTACAGCTCCAAGCAGGGCGCCTCCACGCTGGAACAGCAGCTCATCAAGAACCTGACCAGCGACAAGAGCGCCAGCGGCATCGAGGGCGCACTGCGCAAGCTGCGCGAGATCTACCGCGCCCTCATCCTGAGCCGCAGCTACTCCAAGGAGACCATTCTGGAAGCCTACCTGAACACCATCAGCTTCACAGGTACCATCCAGGGCGTCCAGACGGCGGCAAACGAGTACTTCGACAAGGATGTCAGCGAGCTGACCCTCTGGGAGTGCGCGTCCATCGCGTCCATCACCAAGAATCCCACCAACTATAACCCCTACACCAACCCCGAGAACCTCATCAACCGCCGAAACTTCCTGCTCTACAATATGTGGCAGCAGGGTGTCATCTCGGAGGATGATTACCGCAACGCCGCTGCCCAGCCGCTGGTGCTGGCAGAGACGGACAACACGAAGAAGAGCAGCTCCACCACCTCTTACTTCACCGATGCCCTCTTCAACGAGGTGGTGAAGGACATCATGGCCAAGGAGGGCGTGGACGAGTCCACCGCCCAGAGTATGCTCTACACCGGCGGCTACACCATCGAGGCAACGGTCAACCCCAAGATCCAGACCGCGATGGAGAACCTGATGCTCAACACCGACGACGCCTACTTCCCGGCCGGCTGGCATGAGGAAGAGGTGACCAGCATCTCCGACGACGATGTGCAGGTCTACAATGAGGACGGCACCCCCAAGACCCGCACCGGCGACGACGGTACGGTCTACTATTACCGCAACGTCCGCACCCAGGCGGCGATGGTCACGCTGGACTATGACGGCAATGTCATCGCCATGGTGGGCGGTCTGGGCGAAAAGACCAAGAGCCTTTCCCTGAACCGCGCCTACGGCGTCACCCGTCAGACCGGTTCTACCATCAAGCCCATCGGCGCCTATGCGCTGGGCATCGAGTATGGTCTGGTCAACTGGTCTACCATGCTCAACAACTCGCCCCTCTACCTCAAGCAGGACATGGTCATCCGTGACGAGGACTACTGCCGCCGGAACGGCCTCATGGGTCTGACGGACAAGCAGCTGAAAGCCTACCCCAACGCATGGCGCAGCTGGCCCCGCAACTACGGCGGCAACTATGGCGACGGCTCCGACCTGCCGCTCTGGAACGGCCTCGCACGCTCCCTGAACACCATCGCCATCCGTGTTGGCGACCTCGTGGGTGCGAACAACATCTTCAACTTCGTCTACAATACCCTGCAGCTCAGCACGCTGGACCCCGTCAACGACGTGGGCCTTGCACAGATGGTCATGGGCAGCCAGACCCACGGCGTCACCCCGATGTCGCTGGCGGCGGCGTTCCAGATCTTCTACGACGGCGAGTACACCACGCCTCATCTCTACACCCGTGTGCTCGACCGGGACGGCAACATCTATATGGAGAGCAACGACACCAGCTATCAGGCTCTGACGCCCCAGACGGCCTATGTCATGAACCGTCTGCTGAAGAACGTCCTGTTCTCCAGCGTCGGTACGGCCAGCGGCCGCTACCCCAACTCCAACGGCATGGAGGCCTTCGGTAAGACCGGTACGGCCAGCGATGAGAAGGACCTGTGGTTCGTGGGCGGCACGCCCTATTACGTCACCGCTGTGTGGTGGGGCTATGACGCGCCCTTCGATATGACCAAGACCCTCGGCAAGCAGCAGGCCAAGACCCGCACCTGCGTTATGGCCTGGAAGGCCCTGATGGAGCAGATCCAGACAGACCTGCCCTATAAGGCATTCCCGGCGGCTGACGGCGTCGTGGAGCGCAGCTACTGCACCCAGAGCGGCCTGCTGGCCAGCGGCTCCTGCCCGAGCACGGCAGTGGGCTACTACCGTGCCGACGACCTGCCCGACGTCTGCAATTATTCCCACGGTCAGGCAGCTGTCGCCAGCCAGCCTCTCGCGCCTGAGCCGGACACCACCAATCTGGACACCGACTGAGGCAAAAATCATACTTTTCAGCACATCGGGTTGCAGATTCGGTGCGCTGAAGGGGTACTTCACGGCTCAAAACTGGATAATCTGACAAAATAGCATCCGACCTCTTGCAATGCAGGGAGTCGGATGCTATTATATTTTCTGCAAGAACACTTGTGTTTGAGAGGTGAACAAGTTGGAACGCCGTTTTTATCTGGTGGATGCGCAGGTCCTGCCGGAAGTTTTCCTCAAGGTCGTCCGGGCCAAGGAGCTTCTGGCCAGCGGAGAGGCACGCAGCATTTCGGCTGCGACCCGCAGTGTAGACCTGTCGCGCAGTGCATTTTATAAATATAAGGACTGCATTTTCGACTCGGAGAATGGCCGCGAGGTCATCACTGTCATGGCGACCCTGCGGGACGAGACGGGTGCATTGCAGAGCCTTCTGGCCGGCATCAGTGCCGCCGGTGCCAGCATCGTGACCATCAATCAGTCTACTCCGGAGAACGGAGCCGCGCTGGTGGCTGTCACCATCCGCACCGACACCATGCAGATGACCCCCGAGGAGCTGACGGAAAAACTTTCGCGCCAGCGGATGGTCGTGGGCGTACACTGCGGCTACAATCTGTGACAGTACATTCATAGAAAAAGGAACGAGGGCAGTATCATGGCAAAAATCGCGATTCTGGGCTTTGGTACGGTGGGCAGCGGCGTGTACGAGGTGCTCTGCCGCAACGCCGCAGGCGTCTCCCGCCGTGCAGGCGAACCGGTGGAGGTCAAGTACATCCTTGACCCAAAAGACTTCTCGGGTCATCCGGCCGCAAAGCTGTTTATAAAGAATTTTGACGCCATTCTGGAAGACCCCGAAGTAAAGGTCGTCGTCGAGACCATCGGCGGCACCCGCTTCGCTTACCCTTACGTCAAGGCCTGCCTCGAGAGCGGCCGGAGCGTCTGCACCTCCAACAAGGAGATGGTGGCTACCTACGGCGCAGAGCTGCTGGCTCTGGCCAAGGCACACAACTGCGCCTTCCTGTTCGAGGCTTCCGTGGGCGGCGGCACGCCCATCATCACCCCGATGCACCAGTGCCTCGCGGCCAACGTCATCACCGAGGTGGAAGGCATCGTCAACGGCACCACCAACTTCATGCTGACCAAGATGGTGCGGGAGGGTCTGGGCTTTGACGAGGCGCTGAAGATCGCCCAGGAGCTGGGCTACGCCGAGACGAAGGACCCCGGCGACGATGTGGACGGCCGCGACGCCTGCCGCAAGATCGCCATCCTGTCCTCGCTGGTCTGCGGCCACCAGATCTACCCCCAGAACATCCCCACCCGCGGCATCCGCGGCATCACGGTGGAGGATGTGGCTGCGGCAGAGAAGCTGGGCTGCGTCATCAAGCTCATCGCCTGGATGAAGCGGGGCGAGGACGGCAGCGTTGCCGCCGGTGTCGAGCCCTGCCTCGTGCCGAAGGCAAACCAGCTGGCCGGTGTCGATGACGTCTTCAACGCCGTCCTCGTCAAGGGCGATATGCTGGGTGACGTGGTCTTCTACGGCAAGGGCGCGGGCAAGCTGCCCACCGCCAGTGCTGTCGTGGCCGACGTGGTGGACGCCCTCAAGAACGGCGTCAAGGTCCACGACAGTCTGTTCTGGCAGCCCGCCGAGCCGGTGGAAGGAATGCTCACCGACCCCGCTCCCGCCGCATACTATGTGCGTGTGGAAGGCATCGCCCCGGCGGTGGCCGAGGCCATCTACGGCAAGGGCCATGTGGTGGAAGAGCACTTCGACGGCTGCTCCTACTTTGTGGACAGCGCCGACGGCAAGGCTCTGGCCGAAGCAGCCCGCAAGGTAGAGGCCATGGGCGGCAGCGTGAAGCTGGTGCTCCGCCGCCTGCCTGAGGACGCCTGAGCGCGAGAAAAGAGGGAACTGCGATGAAGATAAAAGTTTCCGTCCCGGCCACCAGTGCCAACATCGGCTCCGGCTTCGATGCGCTGGGTCTGGCTGTGACCTTGTACAATACCGTGACCTTCGAAGAGAGCGACCATCTGGACATCTCGGCGGCGGACGGCACCCGCATCCCCCGCGGCGAGACCAATCTGGTCTACCGCTCGGCCAAGGGTCTGTTCGATAAGGTCGGCAAGACCATGCCGCCCCTCAAGCTCGTCCAGACCAACGCCATCCCGATGGCCCGGGGCCTCGGCTCGTCCTCGGCCTGCATCATCGCGGGCCTGCTGGGTGCGAACCGGATGCTGGGCGATGTGCTCAACACCCAGGAGCTGCTGACGCTGGCTACCTCCATCGAGGGCCACCCGGACAACGTGGCACCGGCCCTTCTGGGCGGTCTGACCAGCAGCGTTTTCGAGGACGGCGTCGTCTACTCCGTCAAGCGGGACGTGGACGAGAGCCTCTGCTTCGCGGCCATCGTGCCGGACTACAAGCTGCTGACCGAAGCCGCCCGTGCGGCCCTGCCCAAAGAGGTCACCCACAAGGATGCGGTGTATAACCTGTCCCGTGCGGCCCTCATCCCGGCGGCGTTCTGCGAGGGCCGCCACGACCTGCTGGCCATTGCCACCGAGGATAAGCTCCACCAGCCCTACCGGATGCCCCTGATGCCCGGCTCGAAGGAAGTCTTCGATATGGCGCGGCTCTGCGGTGCCAAGGCGGTGTACGTCTCGGGCGCCGGCAGCACCGTGATGGCTGTGGCCGAAAAGGCCAACGCCGAGAAATTCTACTCCAAACTGGAAAAGGGCCTCGAGCTGCTGGAAGGCTTGGACGGATGTGAAGCATTTACACTGCTGCGGCTGGATGCCGACAACACCGGTGCGACAGTGGAATGATAAACAGGATCGGAAGTGCAAGACCGCTTCCGCCCGGTGTACCCCTCACACACTGAGGGAGCAAAAAGAGGAGAGTGACAAGATATGGCGTTGATCGTACAGAAGTTCGGCGGTTCTTCGGTGAAGGACCGGGACCGTATCTTCAACGTGGCCCGCATCGTGGCCAACACCCACAACGCGGGAAATGACGTGGTCGTGGTAGTGTCCGCACAGGGCGACACCACCGACGACCTCATCGCAAAGGCAGCAGAGATCACCCACAACCCTTCTGCCCGTGAGATGGATATGCTGCTGGCAGCAGGCGAGGAGATCAGTATCGCCCTGCTGGCTATGGCTCTGAACGAGCTGGGCTGCCATGCCACCAGTCTGACCGGCTGGCAGGCAGGCTTCCGCACCGACCGTGCCTACACCAAGGCCCGCATCACCAAGCTGGAGACCGAGCGCATCTCTTCGGAGCTGGAGCGCAACCGCGTCGTCGTCGTGGCAGGCTTCCAGGGCCTGAACAAGCTGGACGACATCACCACGCTGGGCCGCGGCGGTTCCGACACCAGCGCTGTCGCCATCGCAGCAGCGCTCCACGCCGACCGCTGCCAGATCTTTACCGACGTGGAGGGCGTCTACACCGCCGACCCGCGCAAGGTGCGCAACACCCGCAAGCTGGATGAGATCACCTTCGACGAGATGCTGGAACTGGCATCCCTCGGCGCACAGGTGCTCAACAACCGCAGCGTGGAGCTGGCTAAAAAGTATAATGTGGAGCTGGAGGTCCTCTCCAGCCTGAACCCCGTGCCCGGCACGGTCGTCAAGGAGGTTGTAAAAGACGTGGAAGGTATGCTGATCAAGGGTGTCGCAAAGGACACCGACGTTGCTGTTATTACGATCCTGAATGTTCCCGATGAGCCGGGTACCAGCTTCAAGATCTTCGGCCTGCTGGCCCAGAAGAATATCAACGTGGACATCATCCTGCAGTCCACCGGCCGCGACGGTAAGAAGGACATCAGCTTCACCTGCGCGGAGAGCGAAGCGGAGACTGCCATGCGCGTCCTGCGCGAGAGCGCAAAGTTCGATCAGGTCACCTGCGACGAGACCTGCGCCAAGGTGTCCATCGTGGGTGCCGGTATGCAGAGCCACAGCGGCGTGGCCTCCAAGATGTTCGAGGCTCTGTCCAACAACAACACCAACATCAAGATGATCTCCACCAGTGAGATCAAGATCTCCTGCATCATCGACCGTGAGGACGCCGACAAGGCTGTCAGCTCCATCCACGAGATGCTGTTCGAGTAAGACGTGGCTTCAAAGCCGCCGTGCCGTGCGTCCTGCGCCGGTGCGGCGGCTTTTTGCGTACACAATTTTTTTACAGCCCCTGCCGTTTACACCCAGATAAAAGGGGTGTATAATATTATTATGTGCCTGTATCCAGGGCGAACGTCAAAAACAGGAAGGAAGCTGCATCATGGAGCAAAATCGACCCGCACCCCGCCGCGCTCTGTCGCCGAAAGAACGCCGCCGGAGACACCGTATCCGTCTCGTGCGCAACTGGACGGTCTTTCTGCTCAGCTGCGGCGCGGTCATGGCTGTGATGACCGGCGGCATCCTCTGGCTGCTGCCCAGGGCCTATGCCCTCATCGCACCGCCGACGGCCTTCGAGGCCCGGGAGTATGAGGGCGGCGCGGAGACGGACCTTTCGGATAAGCGCCTCATGCTGGTGAATGCAAACCTTCCCCTGACGGAAGAACCGACGCCGGAGCTGGCCGTGGCCGATGATGCCACCGGCGTTTCGCTGGAAGCCGAGGCTGCCGCAGCCTACCGCGAAATGGCCGAGGCCGCAAAGCAGGATGAGATAGAGCTGGTGCTGACGGCAGGGTATCAGGATGCCGCCGCCCGCCAGAGTGCCTATGAGGCCGCGGTCCAGAGCTACCGGGAGTCCGGCTGCTCGGAGGAAGAGGCCGCTGCCAGGGCTGCGACCGTTCAGCCTGCGCCGGAGGCCAGCGAATATGCCACCGGCTACGGTGCCGACATCCTCGCGGCAGACAGCCTGGAGAAGGACACCGGCTTCGCCGACACCCGTGCCTATGAGTGGCTGGAAGCCTATGCCGCAGAGCACGGCTTCATCCTGCGCTGGCCGCAGGAGCGTCAGGCCGCCACCGGCATGGTGTTTGAGCCGTGGCACTGGCGGTATGTGGGCAGGGACAACGCCCTCGCCATCCGCGCCTCCGGTCTCTCGCTGGAAGAGTATCTGGCGCTGGAACAAACGAAATAATACAAAAGGACGATAGAACATTGAGACGATCCCAAATCGCACCCGGCGTCCATCTCTCGTATGACGCCGCACAGAAATTCAACCGCTGCCGCATCAGCATCCACTTCGCGTTCCCGGCCCGCCGCGAGACGGCCACGGCCCATGCGCTGCTGCCGCTGGTGATGGAGCGGGGCTATGCCGACTGCCCCGACATGACCCAGATGACCAAAAAGCTGGCCCGCCTCTACGGTGCCGACCTGACCGTGGACGCCCGCCCCATGGGCTGCAGCCACAACCTCTGCGTCAGCATCACCGGCATCAAGGACCAGTTCGCACTGGAAGGGGAGAAGCTGACGCAGGAGTACGCCGCACTGGCCCTCGGCACGGCGTTCCACCCCTATTTTGTGGGCAGCACCTTCGACCCCGAGGCCGTGGGCATCGAAAAGCAGATGCTGAAGAAGGCGCTGGAAGACGAAGTGAACGACAAGCGCCTTTACTGCCAGCGGCAGGCCAACCGGGAATTCTTCGGAGACAGCCCCGCCGGCGTCCGGCAGGAGGGCTACTTAGAAGAAGTGGACGGCCTGACGCCCGAAGCGCTGACCGAGGCATACTACGAGATGCTGCGGACGGCGAACATCGAGCTCATCGTGCTGGGCTGCGACGAGGCCAGCACCACCGCCGTGAAGGACGCCCTTCTGGCGGAGCTTTCGGCCATCGACCGCGCCCCGCTGCCCCGGGCCGAGAACATCGCCATGCCCCGGCGGGAGCCGGTGCGGAAGGTGGAGCACTTCGACACCACGCAGGCCAAGCTCTGTATGCTGTTCACGCTGGGCCGGCCCATGCAGCCTGAACAGCTGGCTGCTGTCCGGCTGGCGATGGCTCTCTACGGTGGCAGCGTGACCAGCCGCCTTTTCCTGAACGTCCGGGAGCGCGACCATCTGTGCTACTACTGCTCGTCGTCCTTCCAGAGTTTCACGGGCAGCATGGCCGTCAACAGCGGCGTCGAGCACACCGACGCGGCCCGCGCTGAGCAGGCGGTGCTCAAAGAGCTGGCGGACCTCTGCGACGGCCCGATCACCGACGAAGAGCTGGAAGACTGCCGCCGGGGCCTGCTGGCCGGGATGAACGGCCTGGAGGATACGCTGGGCGGCATCGAGACATGGTACTATATGGAAGTGCTGCGGGGCGGCCCGGTGCAGACGCCGGACGACGCCCGCCGCGCCCTGCTGGCGGTGACCAGGGAGGATGTGCGGGATATTCTGAAGCAGTTCACCCTGTCGGTGAGCTGTCTGCTGACGCGGGAGGAGGGGAACGAGAATGGCTGAGAACACCCAGAGCGTGCTGGAACGCACCGCCGCTGACCAGTGGAAGGTTCTGCCCTCGGGGCTGACCGTACTCGTCCGCCCCATGCCGGGCTACTCCGGCACCCATGTCATCTACGCCACCCGCTTCGGTTCCATCGACCGGGATTTCCGGCTGGGGGAGCGGGAAGTGCATCTGCCCGCCGGTGTGGCCCATTTCCTTGAGCACAAGATGTTCGAGGATGAGGACGGCGACGCCTTTGCAAAGTTCGCCAAGACCGGCGCGAATGCCAATGCCTTCACGGCCTTCGACCGCACCTGCTACCTCTTTACGGCCACGGAACAGCTGGACGAGAGCCTTGACGTGCTGCTGGGCATGGTGGGGCATCCCTACTTTACCGAGCAGACCATTGCCAAAGAGCAGGGCATCATCGGGCAGGAGATAAAGATGTACGACGACAGCCCCGACTGGCGGCTCATCACCGGCCTGTGCGAGTGCCTGTATCACAGCCACCCCATCCGCAGCGATATTGCGGGAACGGTGGAGAGCATCGCGGAGATAACGCCGGAAATGCTCTACGACTGCTGCAAAGCGTTCTATGCGCCGGGCAATATGGTGCTGGCCGCAGCAGGCAACACCAGCATGGAGCAGATCCTGGCGGCCTGCGCCCGCCACGGCCTGATGGACGAGCGCCCGGCGGAAAAGGTCGAGCGCCTGCTCTGCCCGGAGCCGATGACGCTGGCAGCGGCCGAAAAGACCATCGCCATGCCCATCGCCAAGCCCTGCTTCGGTCTGGGCTTCAAAGAAGAGCCGCTGCCTTTCGGCGACCTGCGCAGCGAGATGCTGTACGAGCTCATCCTCTGCTGCATCTGCGGCGGGATGTCGCCGCTTTACCGCCGCCTCTACGACGAGGGCCTGACCAACCCGGGCTTCGGCGGTGAGGTGCTGCGGGTGGACGGATGCTGCTGCATCCTCTTCACCGGCGAGAGCGACCAGCCCGACACCGTCCGGCAGCTTCTGCTGGACGAGATCGAGCGGGTGCGCAAAGAGGGCGTAGACCGGGAGATCTTCACCCTCTGCAAGAACGAAAAATACGGCCAGCTCATCGAAAATCTGGAAAACGTCGAGGATTCGGCCAGCCAGATGGCAGATTTCGCGCTGGCAGGTCAGACTGTGGCCCAGCAGATCACCATGCTGGCGGGCCTGACGGCAGAGGACGCCGACGCGGCATTGCAGCACATCCTGCGGCCTGAGCGGATGGCCGTGATGCACATCGAGCCGGACGGCACTGCCGCCGAAGAGGACGAAGAAGAGGAGACGGAAGAATGACGAATCTGGTACAGTTCCCGGGCCTCGGCCTCAGCTTTGAGCTGAGCCGGGTAGCCTTCAGCATTGGCGACATGGATATTTATTGGTACGGCGTCTGCATCGCCTTTGGCCTCTGCCTCGCATTGGTCTTTGCGTTCCGCCGCTGCACGGAGTTCGGCATCGACGCCGATTCGATGGTGGATGTCATCCTCATCGGCGTGGTGCTGGGCATCGCCAGCGCCCGCCTGTATTATGTGGCGATGGCACCCTATAATTACGATACCATCTGGGATGTGCTGGCTGTCCGCGACGGCGGTCTGGCCATCTACGGCGGCATCATCGGTGCCTTTGTGTTCGGCGGCCTGGCCTGCAAATGGCGGGGCGTGCCGGTGCTGCCCATGTTCGACCTGGCCGGCATGGGCTTCCTCATCGGACAGGGCTGCGGCCGCTGGGGCAACTTCTTCAATCAGGAGGCTTTCGGCTGCAACACCACCCTGCCCTGGGGTATGTTCAGCGAAGCAACGGAAGAATACCTGATGGGCAGCACCGTCACGGTGCCGAAGGGCGTCACCATCGACCCCGCCATGCCCGTCCACCCCACCTTCCTCTACGAGAGCATCTGGTGCTTCGTGGGTCTGGCTCTGCTGGCGGCATACATCAAAAAGCGAAAGTTCAACGGCGACATTGCCCTGCGCTACCTTGTCTGGTACGGCGCAGGCCGCTTCTGGATCGAATCTCTCCGCACCGACAGCCTGCTGCTGGTGCCGTCGCTCGGTCTGCGCGCTTCCCAGCTTGTGGCGGCTGCGGCCGTCGTGGGCGGTGTGGCACTGGAAATTTTCCTGACCCGGAAATATAAGTCCAGGCCTCTCATGGTGACGCTGGCTCTGACGGCAGAGAACCGCAGTCTGCTGGCAAAGGTGCGCAAGGCAGAGCCGGAATTTACGGTGGAGAGGGAAGAGCTGGTGGCTTCCAGCCCCCGCAAGCTCTTCCTCGAGCGCACGAATGCCTATAACGAGCGGGTGAAGCAGCAGCTCAAAGAGAAACAGGCAGAGAAAAAAGACGCCTGATCAGAATATTTCGAAAGAGCCGCAGCGCAGAGAACCTTGCGCTGTGGCTCTTTTTGGTGTATAATATAGCCACAGAACATAAAGGGGGCATTACGATGCAGATCATTCCGATGAGAGAACTGAAGAATACCGTGGAGATCGAGCGCCGGTGCGCCGAGGAGAACGGCCCGGTCTTTGTGACGAAGAACGGCTATGGCCGCCTCGTGGTGATGGACATTGATTACTATGAGCGCACCATGCAGGATATGGAAGAGCTGAAGCTGGTAATGGAGGGCCTGAAGGACGTAGAGGAAGGCCGCGTGGTGGATGGGCCGACGGCGATGGCAGAAATCAGGAGGGAATATGGACTGTGAGTACCATTTCGCCCTGACTCAGCGTGCGAAACAGGATGTCAGACAGAATGTCGGATATATCCGAAATGAGCTGGGAAATGAAAAAGCCGCAGGGATGCTGATGAATGAGCTGGATAAGTGCATAGAGCGTCTGTGTATTTTTCCAGAGAGCGGGAAGCTGGTATTTGATGAATATCTGCCGGGCATCCATGTGCGCAGGAAGATAGTGGGAAAGTATATCCTGTTCTATCAGGTGTTGAAAGAGGAAAAAGTCATCCGGATCCTCCGCATCGTCTATGGCCGCAGGGATATGGATGAGGTGCTGAAGCACGTGAACAGCTGAAAGAGAAGAAAAACTGAAAATATTTCCGCAAAAGCGGGATTTTCCTCTTGAAATCCGCACATTTTTTTGCTATACTATTCTAGCCGCTTGGTGTGGGCGCCTCAAATGGCCCCTGTGAGGGCCTGCCTTTACGACCAGCGAGTACAACGAAAAGGAATGAACAAAATGTACGCAATCATTGTTACCGGCGGTAAGCAGTACCGCGTGGAGCAGGGCGACATCGTCTACATCGAAAAGCTGGACGTTGAGGCCGACTCCGAAGTGAAGTTTGATCAGGTTCTCGCTATTGGCGAGGAGGGTTCGGTCAAGGTTGGCGCTCCTGTTGTTGAGGGCGCTTCCGTTTCTGCCAAGGTCATCAAGAATGGCAAGGGCAAGAAGCTGAACATCATCACCTATCGCGCAAAGAAGCACAGTGCTCGCCGCATGGGCCATCGTCAGCCCTTCACCAAGGTTGAGATCACTGCGATCAACGGCTAAGTAGGAGGTATATTACAATGGCACATAAAAAGGGCGTAGGCAGCACCAAGAACGGCCGTGATTCTGCGGCTCAGCGTCTGGGCACCAAGCGTGCAGATGGTCAGTTCGTTCTGGCCGGCAACATCCTCGTTCGTCAGCGCGGCACTCACATCCAGCCGGGTGAGAATGTCGGCAAGGGCAGCGATGATACCCTGTTTGCTCTGGTCGATGGCACCGTTCGTTTCGAGCGCGTGGGCAAGAGCGGCAAGAAGTGCAGCGTCAAGCAGTAACTTCTTTCTAAAATCTGCAACACAGAGAGCCGGACCCTCGTGGCCCGGCTCTTTTTGATGAAAAAACAGGAGGGCCTGTATGGCAGCACAAACCAATTTTATCGACATCGCCACCATCTGGCTCCATGCCGGCAAGGGCGGCGACGGCGCAGTGAGCTTTCATCGTGAGAAGTTCGTGGCCGCCGGCGGCCCGGACGGCGGCGACGGCGGCCGGGGCGGCGACATCATCTTCGTCGTGGACGACCACCTCACCACTCTGATGGACTTCCGTTATAAGCGCAAGTACACCGCCGACGAGGGCGGCAAGGGCGGCGCAAGCCTCTGCCACGGCAAGAACGCCGAGAATCTCGTCATCAAGGTGCCTCTGGGTACGGTCATCAAGGACGCCGAGAGCGGCCTTGTCATCGCTGACCTGTCCGACCACACCCCCGTCACCATCGCCAAGGGCGGCCGCGGCGGCTACGGCAATGCACACTTTGCCACCCCCACCCGCCAGATCCCCAAGTTTGCAAAGCCCGGTATGCCCGGCGAGGACATTCAGGTGACCCTCGAGCTGAAGCTCATCGCGGATGTGGGCCTCATCGGCTTCCCCAATGTGGGCAAGTCCACCCTCATCTCCACCATCAGCGCCGCAAAGCCGAAAATTGCAAACTACCACTTCACCACGCTGGTGCCGACGCTGGGCGTCGTGTCGGTGGGTGAGGGCGCAAGCTTCGTCTGCGCCGACATCCCCGGCCTCATCGAGGGTGCCAGCGAGGGCGTCGGCCTGGGCCACGACTTCCTCCGCCATGTGGAGCGCTGCCGTCTGCTGCTGCACGTCGTGGACGTCTCCGGCAGCGAGTGCCGCGACCCCATCGAGGACTTCGAGCAGATCAACGAGGAGCTGGCAAAGTTCAGCCCGGCTCTGGCCGAGCGTCCCCAGATCGTGGTGGGCAACAAGTGTGACCTCGCCACCGAGGAGCAGATCGACACCTTCCGCAAGTATGTGGAGGAGAAGGGCCTGACTTTCGTCCCCATCTCCGCCGCCACCATGCAGGGCGTCAGGGAGCTTCCGGGTCTGGTCTACAACCGCCTGAAGGACATTCCGGCCGTCCCCGTGTTTGCCCCTGAGTACAAGAAGCCCGAGGCAAAGGCCGGAGGCCGCGAGTTCACCATCAAGCGGATGGAGGCTCATGTCTGGAGCGTGGATGCACCCTGGCTGGAGTATATCCTGGCCGGCAGCAACGTGGACGACTACGAGAGCCTGCAGTATTTCCAGCGCCAGCTGGGTGAGAGCGGCATTCTGGACGCTCTGGTACAGAAGGGCGTGCAGGAGAACGATACCATCCTCATCGGCGAGTATCAGTTCGATTATATCTTCTAAGAGGTCAACGGGCTTGCCCTCTCAGCCTCACGCGGTTCGGCAGCTCTCCCAAAGGGAGAGCCGGAACGCAGCGGTCAGGCTTCTGCCTCTCCCTTTGGGAGAGGTGGCATTGCGCAGCAATGACGGAGAGGGCAAGGACGCTGATGAAAGGAAAACCGTTCTATGAACGAACCCGAAAAGATCGACCCCCGGGAGCTGAGTCCGCTGGCACTGGCCTTCGTGGGCGACAGTGTGCTGGAACTTCTGGTGCGGCAGCGGCTGGTGGAGCACCACCGTCTGTCGGCGGGAAAGCTCAACGCCGAAAAGGTCAAATACGTCTCGGCCCGGGCGCAGTTCCGGGAAGAGCAGCTGTTGGAGCCGCTTTTCACCGAGGACGAGCTGGCTGTCTTCAAGCGGGGCCGCAACGCCAGCAAGGCCAGTGTGGCCAAACACGCCTCCCCGGAGGAGTACCGCGCGTCCACCGGCTTCGAGTGCCTGCTGGGCTGGCTGTATCTGAACGGCCGGCTGAGCCGGGTGCAGGAGCTGTTCGAGACGCTGTGGCAGTCGTTCGACCCCAACGAAAAATAACCGGAACACGCGAAAGCCCACTGCTTTCCGCACTGGGAAACAGTGCAAAGAGAGCAGCGGGCTTTTTGTTGTCCCGCCGGATGGTCCGTTCAGGCGGGGCGGCGCTCAGCGCAGAGGCTCAGCGGCTGTTGCGGGCGGAGTTGCGAGCCGAGTTCTTGCCGCCCTCGTCGTCGGCACCCTTGGTGTACTGGTTGGGGTGCTTGTGCTCGTTGGCAGCAGAGTTCTGGCTGGAATTGGTGGTGCGGTTGGTGCTCTGATCGCTGGTGCGGTCCTGAGTCTGGTTCTTGCAGTTGGTGCTGCGTTTCTCACTGCGATTTTCCATCGTATCGTCGCTCCTTTCGATTTCGGGAGACGCTCTGCGCTCCCTGCCCATAGTTTGACCGGCTGCGGCGGCTTTATGCACCGCAGCTCGAAGGAGGTCTCATAAAAATGCCTGCCGAATATTTTGAAGCCCGGGAACGCGCCCTTCTGGGGGAGCGGTACGACACGCTCTACGCCGCCCCGCAGGAGACAGCGGCCCGCGGCGTGACCGTCTCTGCCCTCCGCACCACGCCGGAAGGATTTGCGGCCCGGGCAGATTTCCCGCTGCGGCCCTCGCCCTTCTGCAAGGCGGCGTTCGTGGTGGAACAGCCCGACTTCAAGCCGGGACGCCACCCCTACCATCACGCAGGTGTCTTCTACTCACAGGAGCCTTCGGCCTCGTCGGCAGCGCCGCTGCTGGGCGTCAGGCCCGGGATGCGGGTGCTGGATCTGTGTGCTGCCCCCGGCGGCAAGAGCAGCCAGCTCGCCGCCGCTCTGCAGGGGCAGGGCCTGCTGGTGAGCAACGAATATGTCGCGGCTCGTGCAGAGATCCTGAAGAGCAACCTCGAGCGGATGGGTGTGTCCAACGCCGTCGTGCTCAACGAGACGCCCGCCCGCATCGCGGCGGCCCTGCCGGAGTTCTTCGACCGCGTTCTGGTGGACGCGCCCTGCTCCGGTGAGGGGATGTTCCGCAAAGAGCCTGCCGCGCTGGCCCAGCACTGCGAAGCGCTGGTGAAGCAGTGCGCAGAGCTGGGCGCGGACATCCTCGACAGCGCCGCTGCGGCCCTCGCGCCGGGCGGCGAACTGGTCTACTCCACCTGCACCTTCGCGCCGGAAGAGGACGAGGGACAGGTGGCCGCATTCCTGCAGCGCCACCCGGAGTTCACGCTGGCCGATGTGCTGGGCAATGTGGACTATTCCTTCGGCAGTGAGGGTGAGGCCAACCGCACCGGTGGTCTGCCGCTGGACGTGAGCAAGGTGCGCCGCATCTGGCCCTGTCAGGGCGGGGAGGGCCACTTCATGGCCCGGCTCGTCAAAGCCGGTACGCCCCGGGCTCTGCCGGCTCCCGGCGAGTACACCCCCGAAGAACAGCTCTGGCTGACCGCCGCCGCCGAGGCCGGCAAGAGATCCAAAGGCGGCAAGCCACAGAAGGCCGCAAAGCCTGCGGATGCCCGCAGCGCCCGGCGGGAGAACAGCCGGGCTTGCCGGGAGGCCGTGCAGGGCCGCAGTTCCCGCAGCCGGGACGCTGGGGCAGGGGATGCATCGCCCGCCCAGAGCCTTGCTGCATGGAGGGAGTTTGCGGAGGAATATTTCCCGGAGCTGGCAAAGCGCCCTGCCGTGGTGCATGGCGGCGGCGTCCTGCTGCCGGTGGCTTTCCCGCAGACGAATCTTCACGTTTTGCGTGCAGGCGTCTTCGTGGGCAGTGTGCAGAAGGGGCGCTTTGTGCCGGAACATCATCTGTTCACGGCTTTCGGCGCGCTCTGCCGGAACCGTGAGGAACTGACCCTCGCCGACTCCCGAACCGTGGAATATCTCTCCGGCCGGGAGATAGAAGCGCACACCGCTGCCGACGGCTGGTGCTGCGTGACGGTGGACGGCTGGCCGCTGGGAGGCGGCAAAGTGTCCGGCGGCAGGGTCAAAAACCATTATCCCAAGGCACTTCGTCTGCTGTAAAACGTAGTTTTTGGCAGAATAAACCGGAAAACCATCGGTACAAGGCTTGAACGCCGGTGGCTGTTGTGATAAAATAATAGAGTTAGATTTTGTGTGCTGCCACAATGCGGGCGACCACAGCCCGTCTGCCCGCAGGCGGAGATCACTGATAAAATACAGGAGGCTCTTTCCCATGTCTGGACATAGCAAATGGAACAATATCAAGCGCAAGAAGGAGAAGACTGACGGCGCAAAGGCAAAGGTCTTTACCAAGATCGGCCGCGAGATCAGCGTTGCCGTCCGTACCGGCGGCCCCAACCCCGCTTCCAACAGCAAGCTGGCTGACCTGATCGCCAAGGCAAAGCGTATGAGCGTGCCGAACGACAACATCCAGCGTATCATCAAGAAGGCCGAGGGCGGCGATAAGACCGAGTACGAGGCGATCACCTACGAGGGTTACGGCCCCGGCGGTGTGGCTGTCATGGTCGAGACTCTGACCGACAACCGCAATCGTACCGCTGCTGACCTGCGCCACTACTTCGATAAGAACGGCGGCAATCTGGGCGCTATGGGCTGCGTGGGCTTCCTGTTCAGCCAGAAGGGCGTCATCGACATCTCTCTGGAAGACAAGGATGCCGACGAGGCCATGATGGACGCTCTGGATGCCGGTGCTGAGGACTTCGATGCAGGCGAAGAGGCCGCTGAGATCACCACCGACCCCGAGAACTACTCCGCTGTCGTCAAGGCAATGGAGGAGAAGGGCTATGAGATCCTCTCCGACGACCTGGCCATGGTCCCCATGACCACCACCCGTCTGACCGACCCCGATCAGCTCAAGCTGATGGGCAAGCTGCTGGATGCCCTCGAGGATAACGATGACGTCCAGAACGTCTGGCACAGCCTCGAGAACGAAGAGGACCTGCCGGAATAAGCTTCCGCAGACCTGAATAAGAACGTAACAAAGCCGCTTTTTGTGCTGCAAGGCACGAAAGGCGGCTTTGTTGTTTTATGGCGGCCTGCGATAAAGGTGTGCCTGCTGGGGCATGGAAAATAAAAAGAACGGTACCATTCTCCCGTCGGCTATGTTATAATAGACAGAACAAAACATCACGGGGAGGGGCCGACATGGAGCAACGACGCATTTGTCCATATTGTATGCAGGAGCTGGAAGCAGGGGAGGAGCAGTGTCCCCACTGCGGCCGGGAGCTTGCAGGGCGAAACCCGGCGGGCAGTCTTCCGGCAGGCACCGTGCTGGCAGGCCGGTATACCGTGGGCGACATCCAGAGCGTGGACGGCGAGGGCATCCTCTACCGGGGCGTGGAGAACAACGGCCCCTTCCGGGTGACCATCAAGGAGTATATGCCCCTGACGCTGGCGGCAGAGCGGGGGAGAGACTGCATCCTCCGCCCGAAGCCGGGCAGCGAGGTGCTGTTCAAGACCACCCGGATGGACTTTGCCGACCTCTACCGCTTCATCCAGCGCATCACCCCGGCCAACGGCCTGGAGGCCGTGCTGGACGTCTTCGAAGAGAACAACACGGTCTACGCCGTCATGGAGAACCCCGGCGGCTGTCCGCTCCAGAAGTGGCTGGAGGAGCACGGCACCGTGACGCCCCAGCAGGCTTGCGCCATGCTGGAACCGGTGTTCAACGGGGTGGAGGCCATGCATCAGGTGGGACTCGTACACCGGGGCATCTGCCCGGCCAACATCCGCATCATGGACAATGGCCGCGCCCGGCTCACCGGCTACGCGACGGTGGGGCTGCGCACGGCAGGCAGCGGTCTCCACGAGCAGCTGTACGAGGGCTATTCCGCCCCGGAGCAGTATTCCACCGCCGAGTTTGAGGGCCGCTACACCGACGAATACAGCCTCGCGGCGGTGTTCTACCGGATGGTCTGCGGGCTGAGCCCCGTCCCGGCGGCACAGCGCCTCGTCTCCGACTCCAACCCCAAGGCCCGCACGGTGACGCCGTCGGTGCCGGCTTACGTCTCCGAGACGCTGTATCTGGGCCTCCGGCTCAAGCCGGTGGAGCGCATCCAGACGGTGCAGCAGCTTTTCCGCGCCCTCTCGGAGCGGGAGTATGCGGAGGAGTTGTCCCGCAGCATGGAAGCGCTGGACCCGCCCGCCCCCGCGCCGCAGGAGCCGAAAGCGCCCGCGAAGGCTGAGCTGCTGAGCGTCCGAAATCTGCTGGCGGGCATCGTCATTCTGCTCAGCGTCCTCATCCTGCTGACCCTCTGGGGTCTGCTGAGCCATCAGAGCGAGAAGCAGCCGGAGGTGATCGCTCCGGAGTCCGTCAGCGAGGCGGCAAGTGAGCCGGTGAACGAAAACGTCACCCTGACGCCGGATTTCGTGGGCCGCGACTATGACGCCGAGGTGCGCAACAACCGCAGCTATATCGACGAGTATCTCTTCTACGTCACGCTGGAATACAGCGACACGGTGGAAAAGGGCCGCATCATCCGGCAGTCGCCGGAGGCGGGCGAGGTCATCCAGAAGGGGGACACCGTCAGCCTCGTGGTCAGCCGGGGCCCCCAGATGATGGAGATGCCCGACATCATCGGCCAGACGCAGGACAGCGCCGTGCAGGAGCTGGCCACCAAGGGCCTGAACGCCACCTGCTTCACCGTGGTCAACGACGGCTCCGAGGCGGCGGGCTGCGTCGTCTCGGCCAGCGAGGACGCCGGGAGCATGGTGGAGGTGGGAACTACCATCGTGCTCTATATCGCAGGCGATGTCCCCGCCGATGCCCCGGCGGGACCGGAAGCGCCTTCGGATACCGGGACGCCCGCCGGCGGGGATGCCGCGCAGGGCGGCGTGGAATACGATACGGATTAAACGAAAAGAGGCTGCTGGCTTCAACCTCTCCGTCACGGCTTTCGCCGTGCCACCTCCCCTATCGAGGGGAGGCTTTGGCATGGCGGAAAGCTTACCTCTTCGCCAGAGGCTCCCCTCGGTAGGGGAGCTGTCTGCGAAGCAGACTGAGAGGTTGTCCAACAGCCTCTTATTTTTATTTCAGAAGCTTCAGAAAAAGCTCTTCATGAACGCAAGATCGCTGGCGGCGCGGGCCGGGACAGCCTCTTCCCGCAGGACGGGAAGGAGGGGCTGGGGCAGGGCGCGCAGCATCTCGAAGCCGCCCTTGTAGTCCACACAGGAGTCCTCGAGGCTGGTGGAGTAGAGGGTGCCGTCGGGCTTGAAGTTCTGACCCTTGAAGTGGACGGCCACGATCTTGTCGCCGTACCAGCTGCCGACTTTGTCCCAGAGGCGGCGCTGTGTGTCCACCGAGGCGTTCTCGGGGCCGACGTAGTTCGCCAGATCGCAGATGACCCGCAGGTTGGGGCTGGCGATGGTGTCCAGCACCATCTTGACGGCCTCGGGGGTGTTCATGGCGTGGTAGTAGACGCACTCCACCGCGAAGAGCACACCCTGCTCCTCGCAGACGGGCAGGATCTCGCCCAGGCTGCGAAGCAGTGCTTCCTGCGCTTCTCTGCGGCTGACGGTGGGCTGCTTTGCCATGTTGGTGGTCTCGCTGCCCATGCAGCCGGCCCGGAGGGCTTTTGCCACCGGCACCTGACTCAGGGCTTTCGCCACCTCGGCGCGGCGATTGTCCTCGTCCGCATAGCCCAGCTCAACGTAGGTGCCGTCCACGGCGATGGACACGCCGCTCTTCTGGACGGCGGCATTGGTGGCGGCCACCAGCTCGGGGGTCACGTCTGCATAGCTCTTGACGCCCTCCACAGCCTTGGTGTAGGCCAGCTGGGTGCAGCGGAACCCTGCGTCCCCGATGGAGCGGAGCAGTTCTTCCACGCTGCGACGGCCAAAATCGTGGCCCCGTGCGCCGACGATGAATTCAGACATCCCGCATCCTCCTTACGCTCAGCCGAACAGACGCTCGGCAAACATTCCGAACTCCTTGCCCCACCAGTACCAGTCGTGGGAGACATCGCCGCCCCAGACTTCGAGGTGGCAGGGGAAGCGGACTTCGCTCAGGGTGTCGGCCAGAGCCTGGGTGTCGGCGAGGGCATCGCCCTCATAGCCGCCCTGACCCACGCAGAGCAGCAGGCTGTTCTCCTCGGCCCTGGACAGAACATTCCTGTCGCAGATGCCGTTCTTGTGCAGAGCGGCGAGGGGGCTGCTGCGGAGGACGAGGTCGTCCTCTGCGCTGCCGAGGAAGCGGCCCATATCGTAGAGGCCGGAGAGGCCCATTGCACCCGCAAAGGTCCGGGGACGGCGCAGGCGGCACTGGACGGCCTGATAGGCGCCGGTGTCCACGCCCACGCACCAGATGAGGGGCTTCTCTTTGCGCTCGGGGGCATTCAGCTCCGCGATGCGCGCGGCCAGCTCGCTGGTGAGGTAGACGAAATACTTCTCCTGCATCTCGGCCCGGCGGCGGGGAGACTCATTGCCGGCCAGCAGGCTCTCGCCGTCGATGCTGTCGGCGCAGAAGAGCTGGATTTTGCCCTCGTGCAGCAGACGGGCCGCTGCGTCGGGCATCCCGTTGTTCTCCCAGTCGTAGAAGCGGCCGCCCCGGGCGGGCAGTGCCAGCACCGGCACACCGCCGTGGCCGTAGACCTTGAACTCCATCTCGCGGTCGAGCACCGCGCTCCATTCCTTATAATAAGTGCCTTCCATCATGAAAATGCTCCTCCTGTCAGATGAATTGATTGCGTGCCGCGTCGTAGGCATAGCCCACGGCGGAAAGTGCCTTGCACAGGGCGTCCTTATCGGCGTCCATGTCGTCGCAGAGGGCGTCGAGGCTGGGGTAAAAATCGCGCAGTTTCAGGTTGACCACGCTCAAAAGCATGATCGGGTCGCTCGGCAGAGCCATCGTTTGTTTCCTCCCATGTTCCGAGATAAAATAAAAAGCCGGCCACTCGACAAAGTGACCGGCAATACGCATCAGCTTAGACAGCGCGGGTGACTTTGCCAGCGCGCAGGCAACGGGAGCATGCGTAGATATACTTGGGAGAACCCTCCACGACCGCCTTGACACGACGGACATTCGGCTTCCAGGTACGGTTGGAACGGCGATGAGAGTGGGAGACCTTGATACCGAAGGTAACACCCTTGCCGCAGCATTCACACTTAGCCATGGTACTTGCACCTCCTACAGTGAAGTATGGAATCAAAATAATCAGCTTGACTATTTTACCAGAACTGCCGCCAAAAAGCAAGTCCCTTTTCGATTTTTTTGCGGCTTTTTTTCGTCTACAGCCCAAACGCTTGTCTAAAGGCGAAAAAAATAGTACAATAAATGCGTATATCTTATAGAAAACAGGAGAACACCATGACCCCAAGAATGTTTTATACCCTCGCACGGGTGCTGGCCGCCCTGACCGTCATCCCTTTCCACGAGGCGGGCCACGCGCTGGCCGCATGGCTGCTGGGCGACCCCACGGCCAAGCAGCAGGGGAGACTGTCGCTGAACCCCTTCCGCCACTTCGATCTGCTGGGAACGCTCTGCATGGTGTTCGCGGGCGTGGGCTGGGCAAAGCCTGTCTCCACTGACCCCCGCAACTTCAAAAATCCCAAGCAGGGCATGGCCCTCACGGCGCTGGCCGGCCCGGCGGCGAACCTCATCCTGGCCTACCTTGCGATGGTGGTCTGGAAGCTGCTCTATTATTGGGCGCCCGTCAACAATGCGACGATTTTTCTGGCGCTCTTCCTGCAATACTTCGTGTATCTGGATGTGAGCCTCGCGGTGTTCAACCTCATCCCGGTGCCGCCGCTGGACGGCAGCCGCGTCCTGCTGGCTGTGCTGCCCGAGCGCATCTACTTCGGCATGATGAAGTATGAGCGGGTCATCCTCATCGTCCTGCTGGCGGCGGTCTGGAGCGGCTTTCTGGACGGCCCCCTCAGCGTGATGAACAATGTGGTGTGGGACCTGCTGGACAATGGCACCCAGTACATCGACACCATCGCCTACTCGGCCTACTATGCGTCTGCAGGGGCGGTGATCTGATGGCGGAGGAGCTTACCTTCCATCTGGAAGAGTTCGAAGGCCCGCTGGAACTGCTGCTGGCGCTGGTGTCAAAGCACAAGATGGACCTGCACAACATCCCTATCCTCGAGCTGATCGACCAGTACACCCGCACCGTGGAGGCCGCGCAGGCCGCAGACCCCGACATTTCCAGCTCCTTCATCGAGATGGCAGCTCACCTCGTGGAGATGAAGAGCTATCTGCTGCTGCCCCGGAGCACCGAGGGCGAGCGGATGAAGCAGGAGCTCACCGGCCAGCTCATCGAGTACGACCAGTGCCGCCGGATGGCCTCTGCTCTCCGCGCCGCTGCGGAGGCGACGCCCACCTTCGTCCGACAGCCGATGCAGCTGGAACGGGACGAGACTTACGCCCTCAACCATCTGCCTCAGGTGCTGGCCGACTGCTGGGAGAGCCTGATGGGCCGTGCGCCTGTCCGGCGGATGCCGACCCAGGCTGTCTTTGAGCCGCTGGTGACAGCCCCGCAGGTATCGGTGAGCAGCCGGGTGGTGTACATTCTGCGCCGCCTCATCGCGGGCGGTGCGGCCCGGATGAGCCAGCTTTTCGCCCGCAGCCAGAGCCGAAGCACCAACGTGGCTACCTTTCTGGCCCTGCTGGAACTGGTGCGCGGCGGACGTGTCACCCTCGGCCCCAAGGGGGAGCTGACCATGCAGCGCGGACGCCTGCCCCGTGAAAGGGCAAAGGAGGAAGAATGAACCAGAAACAGATAAAAGCCGCCGTAGAGGCGATGCTTTTTGCGGCGGGCGACCCGGTGAGCGCCGATAAGCTTGCCGCCGCCGTCCAGCTGCCCCAGACCACGGTGGAGACCGCGCTGGAAGAGCTGCGCGTCCGTTACGCCCGGGAGGACTCTGGCCTCTGCCTGCTCCATCTGGACACCCGCTGGCAGCTGGCGACCAAGACTGAGTGGGCCGACTGCATCCGCCGTCTGCTGGACGCCCGGCGCTCGGTGCCTCTCGGCCCGGCGGCCATGGAAACGCTGACGGTCATCGCCTACAACCAGCCCGTCTCCCGCGCCTTCATCGAACAGGTGCGCGGCGTGGACTCCTCGTCCAGCGTCAGCGGCCTGCTGCAGAAGGGCCTCATCGAGGAGGCGGGCCGTCTCGATCTGCCCGGCCACCCGGTGAGCTTCCGCACCACGGATGTTTTCCTGCGGTGCTTCGGCCTTTCTTCGCTGGCAGACCTGCCGCCGGTGCGCGGAGATCAGGAAGGGGAGGCGGCGACATGATGGGAGTCCTGATGGCTCTGGGCTGGCTGCTGCTGACCTTGCTGAAGATCGCAGGCGTCCTGCTCCTGATCCTGTTGGTGCTGCTGGCCCTCGTCCTGCTCTGCCCGCTGTGCGCGGACGTCTGCTGGGAGGGCGGCGTCCTGACCGTCCGGGCCGGTGCGCTTGGGCTCACCCTGCCGGTGTTCCAGTGGCCTGCGCCGGAAAAGCCCGCCGAATCCGAAGAACCGAAAGGCTTCTGGGGAAAGCTGAAAGCGAAGCTCCGCGCCCGCCGCGAAGAGCGCAAACGGAAGAAAGCCGCCGCAAAAGAGGCGAAGAGACCGAAAAAAGAAACAGCTCCGCGCAGGAAGGCGAAGCTGACGCTGAACATCCTCGTGACCATCCTGCGGGGTGCCGGGCGGCTGACGAAAGCCGTCTTCGGCTCGCTGCGTGTCACGAAGATTCGGGTCTGCCTCGGCGTCCGGGGCGAAGACCCCGCCGAAGCTGCCCGCGCCTACGGCAGGCTGAACGCATGGCTCTACTCGTCCCTCGGCGTCATCGACCGCTTCGTCTACCTCGATTTTGACGAGCTGCGCATCCTGCCGGACTTCGGCAGTGCCGAGCCGACGGTGGCCGACCGGGTGTCGTTCCGCCTCAGCGCAAGGCTGCTTTTCATCGTTGCAGCCGCTCTGCGCGTTTTGTATGAGTTCTGGCACGAAAAAGTGCTGGACGTCTTCCTATAAAGTGTGTTACAATAATATCGTATGGTGTATACTCCTATCCAGAGGGAGTTTTCCCGGAAAATAATAGTAGGAGGCCGATTTTATGGCTGAGCATCCGATTCAAGGTTTAATGAACGTCACGATGGACAAGATCCGCCAGATGGCAGATTCCAACACCATCATCGGCAAGCCCATCAAGACCGACGACGGCACCACCATCCTGCCGGTGTCCCGCATCTCGTTCGGCTTTGCTTCCGCAGGCACCGACTTCGACGGCAAGAACGCCGCCAACAAGGACCTGTTCGGCGGCGGCTCCGGCGCGGGCGTCAACATCCAGCCGGTGGCCTTTCTGGTGGTGAAGGACGGCTGCGTGCGCACCATCCAGCTGTCCGACGGCTCCAACACCGTTGACCGCGCCCTGACCATGCTGCCCGAGCTGGTGGACAAGGTCAGCGCTCTGCTGAAGAAAGAGGAGAAGAAGGACGCCGCTGTGCCTGTGGAGCAGTAACGACTCCTTCCGTCACGGCTCACGCCGTGCCACCTCCCTCAAAGAGGGAGGCCTTGGCATTCCGCAAAGCTCTCCCTCTTCGCCAGAGGCTCCCTCGCTGAGGGAGCTGTCATCGCGCAGCGATGGCTGAGGGAGTGAACCTACGCCGTATCTGCTGCCTGTCCGGGCAGCAGTTATTGAACTGAGGCTGTACCGCAGCCCTATTTGAGCGCCGGGAGGCGCACAAGGAGATTTTATCATGGCAGAAGAACGCATTCAGAAAATCATGAGCGAGCAGGGCCTCTGCTCCCGCCGCGCCGCCGAGCAGATCATCGCCGAGGGCCGCGTGAAGGTCAACGGCCACCCCGTGAAGGTGGGCGACAAGATGGACCCCAACCGCGACGTCCTCCATGTGGACGACGAGCGCATCTATATCCAGAAGAACCAGCAGATGTACTATCTGGCTCTGTACAAGCCCCGCGGCTATGTCACCACCGCCAGCGACGAGCTGGGCCGCAAGACGGTCATGGAGCTGGTGGCCGACATCCCGGCCCGCCTGTACCCCGTGGGCCGTCTCGACAAGGACAGCGAGGGCCTGCTGCTGATGACCAACGACGGCGCTTTCGCACAGGCCGTCACCCATCCGTCCGGCGGCATCTCCAAGCTCTACCGCGTCACCGTCCAGCCCCGGGCCGATGAGGCACAGATCCTGAATCTCAGCTCCGGCGTCGTGCTGGACGACGGCACCAAGACCATGCCCTGCGCCATCAACGTCGTCACCGACGAGCCGGGCCGCACCGTCATGGAGATGACCCTGAAAGAGGGCAAGAACCGCGAGATCCGCCGGATGTGCGAGGCCGTGGGCCTCGAGGTCATCCGTCTGAAGCGGAACGCCGAGGGCGTCGTCAAGCTGGGAATGCTCCAGCCCGGCAAGTACCGCGAGCTGACCAAGGCAGAGGTGAACGGCCTGCGCGCCGCAGCTGCCAAGGGCCGCGCCCAGACCCGCTCGGCCGCTTTGCAGTCCAAGGCTGCTGCCCGCCGTCCCCGCGGCCCTGTGGGCGGGAACAAAGCCGCTGCGGGCAAAAAGCACAAGTGAGCAATGTGTCCGAAATTTCCGCTCTTTTTGCCAAATTTGTGGCATTCTCTGAAAAAAAGGAATGGAACAAGGCTTGAGAATCTTGGAAAAATCGGGTATAATATACCTAATTTTGAAACTCACACAGATAAGCAGGAGGTCTTACCATGGCTTCAAAGAGTACCAAAGGAGAAATCCTCGCCAA